>ERZ808028.837-NODE-837-length-21876-cov-11.295472_pt1 | contig 21876 bp, 25 predicted proteins | sample MGYA00380184_ERZ808028 | MGnify/ENA primary metagenome ERZ808028 (study PRJEB31490, sample SAMN06133397) | mouse gut metagenome | isolation source: J8_1 | host: mice | place: China: Chengdu | collected 2015-05 ...
TGTTATTCATCAGATATGACTTTGTTACTTATTAACTATATAGCTCTTGTGGCTATATCATTATTATACTAGGAGGCAATGTATCGTCATGTCAGACAGCCGTTTATTCAGGATCCTGTATCATCTTTTAGACAAAGGCCGCGCCACTGCTCCCGAACTGGCGGCCAAATTCGAGGTTTCCCAAAGAACCATCTACCGCGATATTGACGCATTGAGCAGCGCAGGCATCCCGGTCTATACCGAACCGGGAAGAAACGGCGGTATCTGTTTGCTGGACGATTTTATTTTAGACAGAGCTGTCCTGACCGAAAAAGAAAAGCAGGAAGTCCTGACCTCTCTCCAGGGCATCCTGGCCACAGGGTATACCGCCGGCGAAGAAATGCTGACAAAGCTGTCCGCACTTTTTCATGTGGATACCCGAAACTGGCTGGAAGTGGATTTCTCACGCTGGGGCAACTTCGCCCTCGACAACACAAAGTTTGAAATGCTGAAAACGGCCGTCATCCAGCACCGGGAAATCAAATTTATCTACGCTGGAACGAACGGCACAAGTAGCCAGCGCACCGTCTGCCCGCTTAAATTGCTCTATAAATCAAAAGGCTGGTATCTGAAAGCATTCTGCCTCACAAAGCAGGATTTCCGCATCTTCAAGCTAAACCGCATTTCAGACCTGGAACTGCTGACACAGACCTTTGTGCCAAAGCCATATCCGGAGCCGGAAGAGACTTCGCCGCCTGCCTGCCAGCGAATCGTCCTTTCCTTTACCAGAGAAGTCGCCTACCGCGTCTACGATGAATTTGACACAGCACAGATCACCTGTCAGGATAACGGCAGCCTGACCGCCAGCGCTGAAATGCCCGTGGATGCATGGCTGATCGGTTATCTGCTTTCCTTCGGAACGCAGGTCGAGATTCTTGAACCCCAGTACCTGAAAGAGATCGTGGCCGAACAGGCCCTGCAGATTTACAAAAAATCAATAAATCCTGAAGAAATGGGTGAATCCTAAACAAATGACTAAATTCCGAATAAATAAGCAAAGCCTGAATAAGTGGGTGAATCCTGAATAAACAAAGGAATTTCCAACAAGATAATAAACCCTGACATCAGATGTCAGGATATATGTGCTATTCTTTAACCAAAGCAAGCAACATAACAAATATTTGTTCCGCTTCCTACGCCGGAACAAAACACCTGAGAACCGGGAAAGACAGAGGTACAAAATCTATGAGCAGACCAACTTCAAAATCAGACTTAATAACCGCAGCCGCCGACAACTACCGCAAACTGAACACTCTTATTGACGGGTTGACAGAAAAGGAACTGACAACCGAATTTGATTTCGCAGCGGATGAGAAAAAGAAAGAAGCACACTGGAAACGGGACAAAAATCTCCGGGACGTCCTGATCCATCTGTATGAGTGGCACCAGCTCCTCTTAAGCTGGGTACAGGCCAATCAAAACGGAGAGGAAAAACCGTTCCTGCCGCGTCCCTATAACTGGAAAACCTATGGCGAGATGAACGTCTTTTTCTGGAAAAAGCATCAGAATACATCCCTGGAAGAAGCAAAAGAAATGCTTGACCAAAGCCATCGGGAAATCATGCAGCTGGCGGAAACTTTCTCCAACGAAGAGCTGTTTTCAAAAGGCGTATACAAATGGGTGGGCGGCAGCGCGTTAGGATCCTACTTTGTCAGCAATACATCCAGCCATTACGACTGGGCCATGAAAAAGCTGAAAGCACATATCAAAAAGTGCAAAGGACAATAACACCTGCCATACTTTGTCAGATTAATTCATGAAAAAAGGCACAATCTTTTACATCATGATCGTGTCTTTTTTCAAGGATTTTAAAGCCCCTTCCTTTTATTTCAATACAATCCATCTGCCATTTTTGGCAGGCCCTTCGTGAATAATCATCTGCCTTTTTTTTAGTTCTTTGATCGCCCGTTCGATAGATGCCCTGGAAATATTTAACTCTTTGATCATTTTGGCCACCGAAGTGGACGGATTTCTCTTTATGGCCTCCAAAACTGTCTGTTCCTTATCCGTCAATGTTGCATTTACTCCCTCATTTACTCCCTCATTTACTCCCTCATTTACTCCCTCATTTACTCCCTCATTCTGTCGGAGAAATTCCGGATGAATCAATAAAGTAGTGCAAAATGAAAGGCGTTCAGGATCCGTTTCAAAAATTGGCTTCGGTGAACCGTTGCGCTCTAAAGCATTTAAAATTTTCCGAAATCCTGTATTGCGTCCCTCAGTCAGATGCATTTCTTTCAGGAATTCTCCAATCCGGCGGTTACGGTATCGTCTGTTAAATACATGATATGTCCGCAAACCTTCTTCTGTAATAGAACGGTCTGCTCCGGGATGACTGACAATCTCTATCCTGTCCGGCAGAACACGCACCTCAATCGGCTCACGGACATCATAACCTTTATGATAGACAGCATTACAGAGGCTTTCTTCAATAGCCGCATAAGGATAATTAAAAAACCGATCTGCCTCAGCCTTATTCGGAATCTTTATGATCTGTTCCTGAATAATACTGTTCTGAATATACTGCAGTGCTTCGCGAAGCTGCTGATGCAGCGGTCCTTTGAAAATTTTTTCGATGATCCTGTCTCCGCCCAGATCATCAGGAAACTGAACCACATCAATCTGTGCATAAGGAAAAAACCTCTGCGGTTCCATGCTGAAAAACATCAGCCCAACATTTTTAGGTTTCGTATATTCCGGCAGCGTATTTACAATGTTCATATTCCGACATAAATCAACAAATTGCATATGCCCGGACTCTTCATAAAGCGAGCTGCCGATTTCTTTCAAATATGACTGGATCAGCGTGAGATTAAGGTCTGTCAAATCCGCTTCATGATTGATCCTGTCATCAAAAGGGACATTGTTGGCAAGATTATAAAGGTCTCTCTTCTCCTCCTCAGAAGGCACTATCGTACTGGCCATTTTCCGAATATAATAAACGCGCTCCTTCTCGTTTTTTGCCATGGTTCTGGGAGAAGAATACGGACGCAGATAACCGCCCGGCGCCCAGATCACAATAAACTTTTTCTCTTCATAATCGGCCACTTCGACAATGGGCAGATATTCCGGCTGGATACGTTTGCATTTATTCAGCATATCTTTCAGATAATGATCGATTTTTTCCGGCGAAACACCCGGCAGCGCATCGGGACGTCCATCTTTTTCCTTCACTCCTATCACAATATATCCGCCGCCCCAGTTATCTATATCATTTGCAAAAGCGCAGATCGTCTTCAGGGAGGCTTCTGCGTCCCAGGTTTCTTTAAATTCAATTCTGGCCCATTCCACAACATTTCCGGAAAGCAGCGTTTTTATATTTGTTGGTACAGCCATTTTTTATTTACTCCGTTCTCTGATCTTATATAATGATTATTCTGCGTCATCCCTCGGCAAATTTACAGACATTTCCCGAGGTCAACAGCTTTTCTCCACATATCCATATCATATTCACAATTCAAAATAATAGCAAGAGGCACGTCCGCTTTCCCTTTTGCATATGGGCAGACTCTTCCGTTTATGATATAATCTCGACAGTAAGACCACCCCTCTTTCAGGCACGGCAGGGCTGCGGCGGTCAGCATCCGAATACATTATACAATACGAGGTTACCCATGAGAAAGACCCTTTATCTCAAATTAATACTGGCATATATTATTTTCGGCCTGTTTGGCTTTGTAGTGGTGGCTACTTTTGTGGCCAACATGACGCTGGATCATCTGAAAAAGGAGCATTCGGAATCCCTCTACCGCGAGGCTACTTTCATTGCCAATACCTACGCTACCGACCTGTACAAAAATGAGATATCTCTGGAAGCCGTCAAGGTACAGCTGGACGCGCTGGACGCCTACACGAACGCCGTTCTCTGGATCATCAATCCGTCCGGCCGCCTTGTGCTGGATTCTTCCGCCCCGCTGGATCTGGAAAATGAGATCGTCATAGAGAATTTTGATTCCACGGTCACGGCTGGCTCCAATTATGTCGTGGGAAATTTTTTCAATACATTTGAAGAAGATATGCTGAGTGTTTTCGCACCCATCACGGCCGACTATAAAGTAAAGGGCTACGTGGTCATCCACATGCCCATGGGCAGCATTCAGATGGAAGCCAACAGTATGCTTACCATTTCTTATCTGATGCTTGTAATTCTGTTCTTGCTGTCTCTGATCATCCTGATCTTCTTTACGGAAATCGTCTATATTCCGCTGCGCAAGATCACAGAAGCAACGGAGCAGTACGCCAGCGGCAACATGCATTATGAATTCACCGTGGAAAGTGAAGACGAGATGGGTTATCTGGCGGCTACCCTGTCCTACATGGCCAGTGAGATCGCCCGCTCCGAGGATGACCAGAAGAAATTCGTAGCCAATGTTTCCCACGACTTCCGTTCCCCTCTGACTTCCATCAAGGGATATCTGGAAGCCATGATCGACGGCACGATCCCGCCTGAAATGCACGAGAAATATCTGTCCATCCTGTTAAATGAAACGGAGCGCCTGACAAAGCTGACCAACAGCCTGCTGACGCTCAACAATCTGAATACCAAGGGAATTATGCTGAACAAGTCAGATTTTGATATCAACGGCGTGATCCGCAATGTGGCCGCCTCCTTTGAGGGCACCTGCCGCGAACGGACCATCGCCATCGAACTGGTACTGACCGGCGACCAGATGTATGTATTTGCCGATGTAGACAAGATCCAGCAGGTTCTCTACAACCTGCTGGACAATGCGATCAAATTCAGCCATCACGATTCCATCATCAAGATGGAGACTACCGAAAAGCATAATAAAATTTTTGTCAGCGTAAAGGACTCCGGCATCGGTATCCCGAAAGACGACCTGAAACTGATCTGGGACCGTTTCTACAAATCCGACCTGTCCCGCGGCAAGGACAAGAAAGGCACCGGACTCGGCCTGTCCATCACCAAGGAGATCATCCGCTCCCACGGCGAGAACATCAATGTGATCAGCACGGAAGGTGTAGGCACGGAATTTATCTTTTCACTGCCAAAATCGGATGTGGAGGATGACGATTAGACAATTTGGAATTCCTTATAGAATATGTCTATGTCAATTTGGAATAAACTTTGAAATCCATTGACTGAATCTTAACAGATGGTAATATAATATGAAAGGTGAGTCCTACCGTTAAGTGGAAGTTGTAAAAGCGATAGAATCGCCTGTCAGGTGATTCTACAGTGTGGCTATGCTTTCGGCATAGCCACATTTATTATACCAGGGACCCCGAAGGAATTTTAGCTCCACTGCAGCCGGTGCAGCTCTCCCTGCGTCTGCATCTCCCGAAAGCGGTTCTGCCGCAGCGCCTCATACAACACAATAGCCACAGAATTAGAGAGGTTCAACGACCTGATCTGCTCCAGCATGGGAATCCGGATGCACATCTCCTCGTTCTCCACCAGAATTTCCTCCGGAATGCCGGCGCTCTCCTTGCCGAACATGATATAGTCATCCGGCGCAAAAGCGACATCTGAATAGACCTGTCTGGCTTTGGTTGTCGCCATCCAGATTCTGGCCTGCGGATGCATCCGCTTAAATTCTTCGTAATTCATATAGCGGGTGACATCCAGATGTTCCCAGTAATCCATGCCTGCCCGCCTGATCGACTTCTCATCCAACCGAAACCCCAGCGGTTCAATGAGGTGAAGGCTCGTACCTGTTGCTACACAGGTACGGCCGATATTCCCCGTATTTGCCGGAATCTCCGGCTGATGTAATATGATATGCATAATTATTTCTCTGCCCGCAGCCTTTCCACAAAAGCCGCCAGCTTCCCGATCGCAACTTTCAGATTGTCCAGAGAATAAGCGTAGGAAATTCTCAGATACCCTTCCCCGCAGTTGCCAAAAGCCGTTCCCGGCACCACAGCCACCTTTTCTTCCGCCAGGAATCTGCTGGCAAACTCGTCGCTGGTCATGCCAAACTCTTTAATGCACGGGAACACGTAGAAAGCCCCGAAGGGTTCAAAGCATTCCAGTCCCATCTCCTGAAAAGCATTCAGCAGATAGCGCCTTCTCTGGTTATAGGCCATCCGCATCTCCTTCACATCATCGTCCCCGTTGCGCAGCGCTTCCACTGCCGCATACTGGCTTGTTGTGGGAGCACACATGATGGCAAACTGATGGATCTTCGTCATCTGCTCCACGATCTCCCGCGGTCCGCAGGCATAGCCCAGCCTCCATCCGGTCATGGCAAACGCCTTCGAAAAACCGTTGATCAGGATTGTCCGCTCCTGCATACCTTCAATTTCCACGATCGAAACATGCTTCTCTTTGTAGGTGAGTTCTGCGTAGATCTCATCGGACATGACAAAGATATCATGCCTGCGGATCACCTCCGCGATCGCCTCCAGATCCTTCCGCTCCATGATCGCCCCCGTAGGGTTATTCGGAAAAGGCAGGATCAGCACTTTCGTCTTGTCGGTGATGGCGTCTTCCAGCTCCTGCGCCGTCAGACGGAACTCGTTCTCCCCTTTTAACTCGATGATCACCGGCACACCGCCAGCCAGCACCGCACAGGGCTCATAGGAAACATAACTGGGCTGCGGGATCAGCACTTCATCCCCCGGGTTGAGCATCGCGCGCAGGCCAATGTCGATGGCCTCCGAACCGCCCACCGTGACCAGCACTTCATGGTTCGGATCGTATGTAACACCCTGTTTTCTCTTCGTATAATGACAGATTTCTTCTTTCAGTTCCTTCAATCCGGAATTTGATGTGTAGAAAGTCCGCCCCTTTTCCAGCGAATAAATACCTTCGTCCCGGATATGCCACGGCGTATCGAAGTCCGGTTCCCCGACACCCAGGGAAATGGCATCCTTCATCTCCGTCACGATATCGAAGAATTTGCGGATCCCGGATGGTTTGATCTCTACTACTTTATCAGCTAACGGATTTCTCACGGTGTCACCTTCTCTCTCGTATCCTCGTATTTTTTCGTCAGGACCGTACCGTGATCCTTATACTTTTTCAGGATAAAATGCGTTGCCGTACTGAGCACCGATTCGAGCGTGGACAGCTTATCCGACACAAAACCGGAGATCTGTTTCAGGGATTTCCCCTCCAGAGTCACCAGCAGGTCATAGCCGCCCGAGATCAGATACACGGAATTCACTTCCGGATACTTGTAGATCCGCTCCGCGATCTTATCAAAACCCTGCCCTCGCTGCGGCGTCACGCGCACCTCGATCAGCGCCGACACCTTCTCTATGGAAGTCTTCTCCCAGTCAATCATCGTATGATAGCCGCAGATGATCCCCTCAGCCTCCAAAGCCGCCAGTTCATTTACCACATCGATCTCTTCCACACCCAGAATGACAGCCAGCTCTTTTAAATCAATACGGCTGTTCCTTTCCACGATCGCCAACAATTCTTCTTTCATACTCTTTCTTTTCCTCCATCCTGTTCTTACTATTCTTGCTGTTCTTACTATTGTTACTATTCTTGCTGTCTTTACTATTCTTCCTGTTCCCATCCAATATCATAAAATAGATGAAACTTCCTGTCTGTCTCTATCCCTTTGGGCCAGCGCATAGATCTGGTCTGCCTTTGGCTTATCCAGATACCGTTTCTCGTCTTCGTTATAGATCACCCGGTCTTTTCCGGCCGTCGTCCTGCCGATGACTGCCGCCGGAATTCCTTCCCGCGCCAGCGCATCCGTGAGCGCCTGCCCGTTATCCGTCGCCATCAGCAGACAGCCGCCCGACAACAACTCATATGGATTCAGCTCCAAAAACTCACAGATCTCCACCGTCTCCTGCTTCAAGGGTATTTTCTTCAAGTCGATCTCCAGTCCAACGCCTGCCCGCTGTGCCAGCTCCCACAAGGCTCCGAAGATCCCTCCTCTGGAAACATCATGCATCCCGCAAACGCCGGACTTCACGGCGGTGGCGGCCTCCGGTATCACGGACAGATATCTGTCGTAACCTGCCGCCTCGTCGATCATGCGGACCGGATATCTGGTGCACAGCTGCTGCCTGTACCGCGACGCCAGCCGCGCCGTACCTTCCAGCCCGATCCATTTACTGACCACAATATCCTGTTCTTCCCTGATTCCCCGCAGGGAACCGGCTCGTGCGGCCTCCCGTTTTCCCACGCCGGTCACGGTCATCAACGGCAGGTCAACGGCAGGCGTTACTTCCGTATGTCCGCCCAGAATCTGCGTGCCGCACCCACGGCACACCTCTTCCGCCTGCTCCATCATCAGCTGCAGCCCGCTCTCTTCCGTCTCCTCCGGCAAAAGAACCGCCAGCATCACTCCCACCGGCTCCGCCCCTGCCGCGGCCACATTGTTGAGCGCCATAGGAATGGCATAGGTACTGATCCGCTCCGCCGCAGCCGTGACCGGCGTCGTGGAAAGCACAGTCTCATATCCTTCGCCAAACGATAAAACGGCGCAGTCTTCCCCCAGAGCTGCGCCACTTACCACTTCTTCCCTATGCGTCTTTATATACTTCAGGACAGAACGTTTCAATACGTTCTCCGAAACTTTTCCACATCTCATCTTTTTACGCCCGGCCGTTTCCTGCCTGCCTCCGATTCATCATAGCCTGCATATTTTGTTGTCTACTATGAAAGTCTTCGACTTTCACAGCTTGGATGGCCATGCGGCCCGCCCGACGGCAGGCTAAGCATGATGTAAGTTTACTGTGCAGGCGCCCCTTCCTGCGGCTGAGGCGGCTGAGCCTGCCCTTCCGCCGGGGGCGGCGCTCCCGCATCTGCCGGTGCAGGCGGCTGTCCCTGTCCTTCTGCCGCTGCCTGTGCTGCAGCAGCCTCCGCCGCCGCGGCATCGGCTGCCGCCTTATAAGCTCCCGCCACTGCCTTTACCTGATCAATGCTGTTAGTGGCCACCGCTGCCATAATGGCATTATACGCCCCTTCGTCCTCGGTGGCGATTCCCACCGTCGCACTTCTCGGCGCCTTCATATAAGAACTGCTGTTGACCTGCTCTCTGCTCACTTCCACACCGTTCTCACGCACTACCTTCCAAAGCTGCGCCTTATAGCCGATATGCGCCGACTGCACGGAACAGTACCCTACCGGACGGGAAGCGTCTGTATTGATCACCTCGGTATCCGGTGCGATCCTCTCCAGCACAACACTTTCATAGACCACTTCTCTGCCCGGCGCCCTTGTCTCCGCACCGTAGATCGTGAACGTGATCTTCTTATCCGGCGTCGTAATCCCTTCAATATAGATCGGCGCGTCCAGATTATTCTTAAACTTGAAATCCTTGCCCGAAGATTCCGCGATCGCGGCATCCGCAGAAGGATCCACATAGGTAACGATCATCGAATGGTTGTAACGCTCCGTCACTTCCAGTTCCGCATTCAGAACCGCATTGTATAAAGTAGTGGAAACCTGACAGATTCCGCCGCCCAGACTGTCCACCACCTGCCCGTTCAGATAGGAGCCTGCCATATAATACCCGTTGGCCTCCGAAAAGGGCGATACCACCTCATAGCAGGAGAACTCTTCGCCCGGATACAGGGTCAGCCCGTTGATCAATTTGCAGCCGTTGGCCACGTTCGCACTTCTCGATCCGCCGGAAGACGAATAACTGGTGGTGAAGGTGCCCAGCACATCCTTCACCTTTGCCAGCTCTTCGGCTGTACCCGCCGGCTCATCCACCGTAACGGCCAGGTCGATGTCACATGCCCCGCCGTTCCACTCGTTTAACAGGTAGTCATAAACCGCATCGGTGGAAGCCGCTGTGTCGATCAGGATACCCGGCTGTCCCTCCGCAACCTGAAAACCGGTCTCTGTCTTGATTAAAGACGCGTTCACCGCCTCCTGATTGTACTGTGCGCCGTTCTCCTCGATCAGTGTCCGGATCTTATCCTTGTCAAAGTCGAAAGCTACATCATATACCTGATTTTGATACTCCAGATCCTTCAATTCCTTATAGCACTGCAGGATGTCTCCGTCCCGGCCGAAACGCGCCGCTTCCTGCAGAATCCCTTCATTGCCCCACTTCAGGCCAAGCTCGGATGCGGTCGTAACGATCGTTCCCTCCTCGACGGCATGCAGAGTGATCTGTGACCCGCCAAAGGAATCTACATAAGACTGCACCGTCTGTCTGGCCTCTTCGATCGTCATGCCGGACAGATTCATGTCGTTCACGTAGATGCCTGTTTGTATTTTGTCTTCTTTTGCATGTACCGGCATGGCGGCAGCCATCACCAGAGCCATGATCACCGGTAACATGACAGACATTTTTTTCATAACAATAACCTTACCCTTCCTTGATTACCTTAAAATTGCCCTGACGGGAATTATGTGATAAAATATAGCAGCGGCAGGAATCTTCTTACCGCGCTGCATTTATAATACTGTCGTAAAAAGCGGCAGGATCATCGCCAGTACGACAATAATAACGATTATGGAAGAAATGATCTTCCTTGTTTTTCTGTTAAACATAAGGTACTCCTCTTCCTATGGTCTGTCATCCGACAGTTACCGCATCTTATAAGTTTTACTGAAAGGATATTATATATGAATTTAGTGTTTTTTGCAAGTGTTGCCACCTTCTCTATTGCCATCGCAGTCAACATACGGAAGAACAAAAAGGCCCAGGCGGCTATCGAACAGGATTTTTGGGCCAGAGAGCGGGAAGCCAACAGTACCAGGCGCAAATCTCTGGACGATCTGGATTACATCAAGCTGCCCGTGGAGACATTCCCGATGACACTTTTAGAGGATGTCCCCAAAGTCGAGGACTATAAGCAGATCATCCTCACGCTCAAAGATCTGCCCATCGTCAACTTCACAGGCATCAGCAATACGGAGCTGAAACTGCGCTACGGCGCGCCCAACATCGACCTTCTGACACAGTACGACCAGAATTACACCCTTCTCGTGCGCACCCTGCAGCAGTGGGCGCAGCTGCTCTACGACGCCGGTTATCTGACGGAGGCTTGTCAGATGCTGGAGTTTGCCGTATCCACCGGCACAGACATCAGCAGCACCTACCGTCTGCTGTGCCGGATCTACAAGGAGCAGCATACCCCGGAGAAAATCGGCAGCCTCTATCCGATAGCCGAAGTCTTAAACTCCGCTATGCAGAAGACTATCGTCCGTATTCTGCAAGAAGCCGATCAATCTGCCGACTAGCTTCGCTGCGCGTAAGTTTCTCAATATCATACTCTAATACCAGTTTATGCTTGTCTGCCAGTTTATATAACTGCTCTTTCTGCGGAATCGTGACGGGCGTATCTCTTTTTACATGGTAGCAGAGCGGTCTTGGACAGAAAAGATTCTGGTCGTCCACGGCCGCTTCTTTTTCGTAGAACTGTTCTGCAAGTTTCTGATAGAGCAGTACCGTGGCCCTTGCATCCTCAAGCGCCCGGTGGGCACAATGACGGATCCCGTAATATCTGCACAGATATTCCAGTCCCCTGCTCTCTAACTGCGGCAGGTACTTACGGGCGATCTTCAACGTATCGATCCCTCTTTTTTCAAAAGACATCCTGTTGTCCACGGCCGCCTTTTTCAGAAAGGCATAGTCAAACATGACTCTGTGACCAAGCAGTACATGATCCCCGATCAACGCAAACAGCTCCGGCAGCACTTCCGCGATCTGCGGCGCACCGCACAGCTGTTCGTCGTGAATGCCTGTCAGGGCGGTGATGTGCTCATCCAGCTTCCTGTCCGGATCAACGAAAGTCTCCCACTCCCTGACGATCCTGTTATTCTCCACCTGCACGGCGCCGATCTCGATGATCTTATCCCGCTTCGCTTCCAGACCCGTAGTCTCCAGGTCGATGCACACATATGACTCCGTCAATTCTCTGTCCATTCCTCTCCTTTTGCCATGGCATAATGCTTTTCATTGCACTGACGCTCTGCAAAATTAATGATTCGTTAATTTTACCCGCATACCGTCATTCACAGCTTAGTTATCATGTATTTTTGCACCTGTACACTATATATATTGCCTTTCTATATTTATCCTACAATATATTGTATATAATACGCTTTTTCTACTATCATTTGCGATTTCTTTCTGTAAATTATTCCTCACAGAATACCCTTATTACGAATCGGAATATTTCTTCCGTCAAATTGACCTACAATGATAGAAAGGAATCACAATGAAAACAAGAATCAAAGATTTACGGTTGGAAAAAAGAATATCGCAACAGGCACTTGCAGAAAATTTGAGTCTCAATCAATCCATGCTGAGTAAGATCGAATGTGAAATATCCATTCCCGACGCCATGCTTGTAAGCCATTTATCACGTTTCTTTCATGTCTCTACAGATTATGTTCTGTGTCTTGCTGAGGAGCGTCTTAGCGCAGATTTACTTTTGGCAAATGACATGTTCCATCTCAAAAAATACCGAAATCATATGTCCCTGTATCAACAACTGAACCCGCAGCAGCAACAGGCCTGCGACAGTTTCCTGAGAAATATGCTTGGTATCAGTGAACCTTTTTAATACGTCCCCAACAAAATTTGAATAAAACTGCAATTCTGACAGATTGGCAGATCAATCCCCGGAAATGATGAGCTACACTACTTTTTTCCTGCCAAGACTGATCTACATGCGGTCAATATCACCGTATGTCTATAAAGGCGAAATCGTAAGATTCCGCCTCATTTCTTTTTACAGTCAGATTATGATGTTATCTCAGTCATTCAGGGCCGCAATAAATCTGTCAAACGCCTCCTGGCCTTCCTCATTGCGCTTATAGACTCCCGAATCCTCCAATACCTGCATGAACACGTTGCCGATCTCCTTATGCAGAATGTCCATCACGGTATCCGCGGTAACGTCCTCATATTTCGGCAGGAACTCATCCACCCAGTCGGCATGTTTCTCCAACAGCGCATCCTTACGGATATCCGCTCCGGTCAGGATCGCCTCCGCCAGCTTCTCCATCTCATCCTTCAATCTGGCAGGCAATACCGCCAGTCCCATCACTTCGATCAGGCCGATATTCTCCTTCTTGATATGATGCAGCTTCGCATGAGGATGATAGACACCCAGCGGGTGTTCCTGTGTCGTAATGTTGTTGCGCAGCACCAGATCCAGCTCGAACCTGCCGTCTCTTTTTCTGGCGATGGGCGTGATCGTGTTGTGGGGCTCCCCGTCCGTCTCGGCGAAGATAAACGCCGCCTCGTCTGTGTAGCCTCTCCAGGCGTTCAGGATCACATCCGCCAGCGCCACCAGCCTGTCAGAATCTTCCGCGGAAATACGGATCACGGACATCGGCCAGTTCACGATCCCTGCCTCCACATCTTCAAATCCTTTGATCGTAAAGCGCCTTTCCACCCCGGCCCGCGCCATGGCAAACTCATAGTGCCCGCCCTGGAAATGATCATGGCTCAGGATAGATCCGCCCACGATCGGCAGATCCGCATTGGAACCGACGAAATAATGCGGGAACTGCTTCACGAAATCAAACAGCTTGCAGAATGTATCATGCTCGATCTTCATCGGAATATGCTGTGCGTTAAATACAATGCAGTGCTCGTTGTAATATACATACGGGGAATACTGGAATCCCCAGCGGCTCCCGTTGATCACCACCGGAATCACCCTGTGATTCTGTCTCGCCGGATGATTGACGCGCCCCGCGTAGCCTTCGTTCTCCATGCACAGCAGGCATTTCGGGTAACCGCTCTGCTTCGCGGTCTTGGCCGCTGCAATGGCCTTGGGGTCCTTCTCCGGCTTGGACAGGTTAATGGTAATATCCAGATCGCCGTATTTGGTCGGCGCGATCCATTTCTGATCCTTCCTGATACGGTATCTTCTGATATAGTCCGTATCCTGGCTCAGTTTGTAGAAATATTCCGTAGCTTCTTCGGGACTCTTCCCGTACCTGGCCTCGAATTCGGCGATCACCTCACTCGGCCTTGGCACCAGCATACTCATGATCTTCGTATCAAACAGATCCCGGTATACGATGCTGTTCTCCGTCATAATGCCCTGCTCATAGGCATAATCCATCATGGCAGACAATACCTCTTCCAGCTCGTCTACGCTCATGCCGGGCTCTTCTTCCCCGTCCTCCAGCTCATCCAGATGAAACAGCTCCAACAGCCTGTTGGTCGTATAGATCTTATCCGCCTCCGTGATCAATCCCGTCTGCAGTCCGTATTGTACCAGTTTTCTAATATTTTTCTGTATCATGTCGCTCCTCATTTCTGCACACTCCCTGCGCTGTCTGTGTCTGTGCCGCTCTGAACGCCTGACGCTTACGACAGATGCGGCATTTCCTGCTCTTTACAGTCTGCAGGGGCCGTCTCCGATCTCCACTACATAGAAATCAGCCGTCCTGCCCACACGCTCCTGATATGCCGCGCCGACCTTCTCCCGGAAAGCGTCTACCGCCTCATCACGCACGATGCTGACGGTACAGCCGCCGAAGCCGCCGCCCGTGATACGGGAACCGATCACGCCTTCAACCTTCCACGCTTCCTCCACCAGCACGTCGATCTCCTCACAGGATACTTCATAGTCATCGCGGAGCGATACATGGGAAGCATTCATCAACTCACCGAACAGCTTTAAGTCATTCTTCTTAAGCGCTTCGACCGCACGGATCGTCCTCCGGTTCTCATAGACCGCGTGTTTCGCTCTTCTGACCCGCACTTCACTCTGGATCGCTCCCTTGTGAGCCTCAAACGCTTCCTCACTCAGATCGCCAAGCCCTTTGATCCCGACCACTGTCTGCAGCTCTTCCAGAGCCTTCTCACACTCGCTGCGTCTCTCGTTGTAAGCGGAATTCACCAGAGAATGCTTCACGTTGCTGTTGGTCACAACAATCTTCGCGCCGTCCAGCACAAGCGGCGCATACTCATAGGACAGATCCGCCGTATCCAGGAAAATGGCGTTGTCCTTCTTACCCATGGCGGACGCAAACTGATCCATAATGCCGCAGTTCATACCATTATAATTGTTCTCCGAGTACTGTCCGATCTTCGCCAGATCCACATTCGTCACATCAAACCCGTACAGATCCTTCAGCACATAACCGGTCACTACTTCCAGAGATGCGGAGGAGGATAAACCGGAACCATTGGGAATATTGCCGTACAGTACGATATCCAGACCGCAGTCCATCTCCATGCCCCTGCCGGCAAATGCCCACATGACCCCCTTCGGATAGCTGGTCCAGTCCGCGTCCTTCAAAGGCGTCAGGTCGTCCAGACTGCCCTCGACGATACCGAGCCTGTCAAAATTCATGGAATAAAAAGTGAGTTTCCTGTCCGCTCTCTTCCGGGCAGCCACATAAGTACCGATCGTCAATGCGCAGGGAAAAACATGCCCGCCGTTGTAATCCGTATGCTCACCGATCAAATTCACACGCCCCGGCGCAAAATACACATTCACACCTTCTGCATCCCCAAAAAGTTCTCTGAACTTCTCCAATACTGCTTCCTTCATTTAAGATGTCCTCCTTCTCTTTCCTGCCGTTTGCTTCTGCCAATATGTTAAGAAACTGTCCCCCAATGATCTGCGGCAGTTTCCAAGAGCCGGCCTGCTCTTTCTATTTGTTATCATATATAAAAGCCGGCCTGACTTAAATACCCCATTGTTACACAAACCTGTCAAAATGTTATTTCAAGCTGTTGATCTGGTTGATAAAATCCTCCACCTGTTTTAAATACTCCTTGTTCCGCCTCGTCTCACCCTTCTGCATCTCCCTGCGGTATGCCGTCGGAGACATTTTCTTCATCTGCTTAAATGCCTTGGTGAACACCAGCGGATCATGATAGCCGCAGGAGAGCGCGATGCTCTCGATGGGCAGTGAAGTCAGCTGCAAAAGCTCCGTGGCCTTCGTGATACGGAACGCCGTCAGAAACTGCTGCGGCGACATACCCATGGAATTTTGAAAAAGCGTATAAAGATAGCTTCTGTTGATACAGACATACTTCGCCACGTCCGTCACCTTGATCGAATTACAGTAGTTGCTCTGGATAAAAGAAACCGCCTTGCGCACGTAAGTGTTGGCTCTGTCGGCTTCGTTCTTCTCCTCCACCGTAGTGCCTTCCGCTATCACAGACAAAAAGATGCCCAGCTGGCCGTTGCGCCGCAGATCGTTGGAAAGTCCGAAAGTATTATGCTCCATCATATCCTTCACGATACCGTACAGCTGTTCCGAAGCCTCCGACCAAAAAACGGGCTGCCGCACAGACAACCCGATGTTGCTCACATATTCCGCCGCCTGAGTGCCGCTGAACCCCACCCACACATAAGTCCAGGGATCGCTCTCGTCTGCCTGATAAAATGCCAGCTCATCAGGGGTGATCAAAAAGCCGTAGCCCGCCTCCAGCGGATACTCCTTGCCCCCGATGGAAAATCTTCCTTTCCCGCTCAATATATAATGTACCAGATAATGCGGTTTCAGCGCCGGTCCGAAGCTGTGCAGCCCCTCCGTCTGCGAAAGCCCGCAGCAGTTCACATAGAGGCTTCCCGTCCGCTCCCCGGCAAACTCCAGTTTATATGCCTTTTCCATAAGTCCTCTGTCCTCTGTTCCTGTCCGTGCCCGTACAGGCCCTGCCAGGAACACTTCCAAAACTTCCCCGCTCTTTGGTCTTCTACCAGACCTCGCGCCAACGCCTGACAATCTCCCTGCAGCCTTCGTAGTCGAATCTGCCCAGTGCCGCGATAAGCTCCTTAAGATACGCCAAAAAAGCCTCCTCCAGATCATAACACAAAAGCGCCTGCGCCGCTTTCTCCGCACCTGTGGAATCATATACCTCCAGGTTGTCCCACAGCCTGGCCAACAGCTCTGCCACCGCCTCATGGTCCGCCGGTCTCTTCTCCCATTCCGGCTCCTCCGGCGGACAATAAGGTGCAATGACCGCATACAGTCCTCTGTAATCCGCCAGCACCTGCGGCGCTTTTTCCAGGATCTGCTCCCACTCCTGCCGCCTGGCGTGCTCTTCCAGTTCTCTTGCCCGGTCGGAAAGCGTCTGCGCCCCGATCGTCCGGGATGTGCTTTTGAGAGAATGCACCATGATCGTAAAAGTCTCGATATCCTCCGCCGCCAGAGCGTCTTCAACCGCCTGCGCCTGTTCCTCGATACAGGAGATATATTCCGCCAGAATCTCCCTGTACAGCGCGCCGTCCTCCCCGGCATATTCCAGTCCTGCGGCCGTGTCGATCCCCGCCATCTGCCAGAGACGCGGATCCTCTTCCGGCCTTCCTTCCCTTTCTGTTTCCTCCCGATTCATCATACCTGTCTCTACCTGTCTCTCCATATACCTTCCAAACCTTATCCGAGTACTTCCTTCATCTTGTCCAGCAGAGCCGTCTTCGCTACCGGCTTCACAATATAGCCCGCCGGATGCAGCGCAAGGCATTCACGGATCGTATCCGCATCCGTCTGCCCTGTCAGGAAAAAGACCGGAATATTCTTCGTCTCCACCCTGCTCTGAATATCCTTCAAAACGGCCGCGCCATTATGGACAGGCATCAGATAGTCCAGAAGAATCAAATCCGGCGTATACTTCGTCAGAAAATCCACCGCCGTCCTGCCGGAACTGATCAGCGTTACCTTATAACGCTCCTGTAAATAGTAGCGAAGCGTCTTCAACTCAGTGGGATCGTCATCCACGATCAGAATATGCTTCCTGTCCGCTCCGGTTTCCTGTCTTTCAACAGCCATCGCATTTCACCGTCCCTTCTATAGATATGAGGCAGGAAAAATTATGATTCCTTCCTCTTGTAATCTATATTGTATCATCATGCTATCTGTCTTTCTATGTTTTTTTCAAATTTTCGGGAAAATCAGGATTTATTTTGTATGATATGTACAGACGACACGAAATTGACTTTTATCAATTTTTGTGGTAGGATAATTAAGGTTTTCAAATATATATATGCGTTTATGCGGGTGTAGTTCAATGGTAGAACACCAGCCTTCCAAGCTGGATACGTGGGTTCGATTCCCATCACCCGCTCTTTATTTTTATCGGGAAGTCGCCGCTTTATGGGTCTTCCCGATTTTTTTCTGCTTTGATTCATTTGTGAAAAAATTGCGTTATGTTGTAACAAACACCTTCATTATGGGATATAAGAGATAAGTTATAGCAAATATCCCGTATAACTTAAAAATTTGTTTACGAGGAGGTGAAAAAGTGCAGGAATTCTGTAAAAATATAGACATGGATTCGGTTTATCAAGAGTATGCGAGTTTAGTTTATCGTTTTTTATATTCCTATACACAGGATGCAGAATGGTCTCAGGAACTGATGCAGGAAACATTTTTGCGGGCGGTAGGCTCCATTTCACGTTATAACGGCTCCTGTAAACTGTCTGTATGGCTTTGCCAGATCGCGAAACATATTTTATACCAGGAGCTTCGCAAAAAGAAGTGTTTGGAAACCGTAGAACTGGCAGATTATTTACCGGACGCTTCTTCACCGGACGGAGAAACCAGCGTACTGAATCAGGAAAATAAAATAGAGCTTTATCAGGCGATCCATCATTTGCCGGAGTTAGAACGATAATTGGAAACATTACCATAACGAAAAAATGATAGAATTGGAGAATGAAGTATACGATCAACTTACAGAACTGGACAGAACCAGGGACGCATTAAGTTATAACGGTGGGATTGAAACCGTAAATGGGGCGGAAGGGATCAGCTATTCCGTTCATTCCGTAATTGGTGAAAATGCAACATTCTGGACATTTAATGACCAGCTGCTTACCGACGGCGACTTTGAAAGCAGAGATTTTGAAATCTGGATTTCTTTAGACAAGCCCTATCAGATTTTGATTTATGATTATCAGTCAGGGGAATATACAGATGACTATTCCATTATCAGCAGGATTCCTCAGTTATCGTCTGGGATTTCCACTCCCTTCTTGTCATAGTGCAGATGTGCTTTTCCTTCATGCTCACGGATAAAGACAGTGATATGCGTATGCGTAGATATTGTAAAATATCCTAACACTTATCAGTGCTTCTTAAATAATAAAGATAACAGGAATGAAGGCTATTACTACCGACTTAAATACTATATGGATATCCATACAAAGCAGGAAGGAAGAACTGGAACAGCTCGCTCCCTAGAACGAGGATTTAAAAGCAGAAATCCAGCGACGGATCGACAGCCAGAACAACAATGAATAACTGCTCGCAATAGTTAAATCGTATGTGAATTGTCAAGGTGCTTCGGTTAAGATTGATGTGCCTGCATATATTCCGCTTTCACTTTATCAATCGTTTTACCGCCAATTCCAAAGTTTTTATATGGTAGTTCTTTAATCGTAGTCACAAAAAATTCCTGCGGCACATTCATAATTTCAGAAGATACTTCTGTCAATCTTTTTATCAGCAGTTCCTTTTGCTTATCAGATAAAGTGCCGCTTTCAACTGTAATGTATGGCATTTTGCCCTCCTTCAACTTTTCATTCATTGTTTATTCAGCTCTACCAAATGGGCAGTTACAGTTTTAGGCTATATTGCAAAAGATTATAACTGTGTCCATCTTTGCTGTCTGTTTTAGGTACTGAAGAAATCACTGTAAATCCTAATGACTTTGCTAATTGATTGGAAGCCCTGTTTTCCTCTCTTGTTGAATAAATAAACTTTTTTGCACTAAATTCTTCTTTGCAGTATTGTATCAAGACTTGAAGAATCTGCTTGCCAAACCCTTTTCCCACGTAATCCGGCCCCAGACATATCCCTGCTTCTTGATAGATGTAAGGTTCGATTTTTTCTACACCAGCAAATCCAATCGCCTTACCGGTTGCTTTTTCATAAACCAGATAGGTATCATGCTCTTTCTGAAATGCAATGGTTTTCATGATTCTTATTTTGGCGTTTTCTTCGCTTGTAGTAATATTCCATTCCATGTATTTTGCACTTTCCGGCTGTGACCAGACATTACAATACATTTCCTTCCAATCTGAAAACTTTGCCTTATCAAGAATCAGGCCCTCCGTTTCAATCATTTTAAAATGTTCCTCCAGCACTGGCTGACTTGTTGCCATTTCTATTATACTGCAAAAGCGGCCTTTGTCTATATTTATTTTTCATGCTCTGCTGATAGTTCGTTTTTAGTAATAATAAGCTGCCCCTGCTAGCATTTCACGGTGATTTTGTCGCCTGCGAAGAATCCGGCCTGTTCCAGCCACTTACCCTGTAAAAGAATTTGCGACGGAGCCTGCTTATAATTGCCACGTCCATAGCATACAGTCAGTTTACGGTCATTCATCCCTCCTCCTTCCCCGCTGCCTGTCGGCACACGATTTCAAATACATTCCCGTCCTCTGTCTTTACAATGAGCAGGCTGTTCCTCTCGTCTGCGTTCAGGTCAACAATCCCCATCCCCTCGTTGTCATTCAGTAAATCAAAAAGCCTGTCCCTAAAATAGTTCAGTTATATTCTGTTGTTCCCCTTTCATTGTTTATAGTCTATTGGCTAATATTATATAGTTTTTAGAATCTATTACAATCCCTAAGTGTGATGTAGTCTAAAAGTGAACAAAATAAATGCTGATAGCTTATGAAATGGGTGGCATTATGGAAGGTAAAGGATTAGGCAAGGATAGCGGCTTCAATCTTTGCCGTGGGGATATGGTGCATGGTGCAGTCATGGATTAAATGGCGGTAGCCGGAACAGATGAAAGCGTCCTCAATCCATTTCCCTTGCACAAGGGTATAGTGGTGTGTGAGTCAATTATCCACTCGCCTTTTTCTTCTTTGGAAGCGCGGTAGCCATAGCAGACACTACCAGAGCAGCACAAGCCCTTTTCCATTCTGGATTTGAAAACGGTCTTGATTTTGCGGCTGGTGTCGGCAACGTACCACTCGTTTATCACGTCACGGAAGATAGACATAATATCAAAGCCGTTGGCGGTGTCAAGGTTGTCATTTGCGGCGATAAAACGCACATGGTACTCGTCAAAGGTGCGCTTCAAAAGCCCCACTTCAACCACGTCACGCCCGATTCGGCTTTGGTCTTTGATGATAACCGTTGCCACGTTCCCCGCCCGGATTTCGTCCAACATAGCGTCCAGCCCCGGACGCTTGAACGTAGTTCCCCGGATTCCGTCATCTGTAAAGTGCCGGATATTGGTAAAGCCGTTTTTCCTTGCGTAGTCCTCTAAAATCCGCTTCTGGTTCTCAATGCTTACGGATTCGCCTGCCCGTTCATCGTCATGGGAGAGTCTTTCGTACAGGGCGGTGAGTTTGTCTTTCTCTGTCTGCTTTTTCATGGTGTGTAACCTCCTTTCTTTGAGGGTGCGCGCTTCCCTATAACCTTATTATACTTATCTGTTTGGATCAGTGATGACATACGAACTATGGCACTGTAAAAGGTTGGGCTTGAGCCAGAACCTGGTCTTGCCGCTGCCGGAGCCGCCGACGATCAGCACGTTCTTGTTCCGGGCGGTCTTGGGGTCCTTGGGGCGGCTGTTCATGGTGAGGCTCTCCGTCCGTGTCAGGATGACATTGTTCTGGAACACGGGGTCCGCGAACGGCTCGATGTCCTTCGGGCCGCCCCATGAAGCGTTTTGTCAAGTGCTTTTTTGAGTTATTGACGGAAAACTTTTCAGCATGGCGGGAAACGGGGCAGAAAAAGGGGCGCAAAACGCGCCTGTGGACGGTTAGAAGCCGTTTCGTGGGTAGGTAGTATAAAACCCTTACCCTGTGGATTTCCGCGTCTGCAATGCCTTAAAAATCAAGTCTTTTCAAGCCCTATTGCGTAACATTCCATTCTGTTCTTTGGGAGAGGTCGGGGGCGCGGGGGCAGAGCCACCGCAAAACCTACCGACAGCCGCCGCAGTAGTGCAGACGGTTTTGCCGTTAGAATGAAGCGGGCGGAAGCGGGGGCAGGATTGTGTAAAATCC
>ERZ808028.838-NODE-838-length-21856-cov-8.771982_pt1 | contig 21856 bp, 16 predicted proteins | sample MGYA00380184_ERZ808028 | MGnify/ENA primary metagenome ERZ808028 (study PRJEB31490, sample SAMN06133397) | mouse gut metagenome | isolation source: J8_1 | host: mice | place: China: Chengdu | collected 2015-05 ...
CCCTCAAGTCGTTTTTCCTGATTGGCATTGTATATGAGGGATATATTAACAGGCATCAAATCACCGCCGTCACCCTGTGTGACAGCTTGTGAAAATATGAGATTGCCTGTGAAATTGTTTACGCTTGCCGCACCGCCGCGTCCTGCGGACACATTGGTGTATGACCAGTAATCCTCGTAACCCGACATATTGCGGTAGGAAACAACCATCAACGGACGGTTCTGATAATATGTTGTATAGTGAATGGAGAAAAACCATGCTTTCGCTGCCGCTGTTTTATCCGTGGTCAAAGAAAGACCGTAATTGGGGTAGTCGCCGGAATACCATCCGCGCACCATATCCGTGATTTCTGCTTCCTGATGATGTGTGACATCTGTTTGTGGGGTGAAATTCAAATAGTCCGAGATAATTCCTTCACCGTACGGACCGTTATTCCAAGTAACTGTTTTTTCATCCCAATCATTCACAAGGCGTTTTACATTGACCTGTAAGCCGACTTCACATTTGCGCAGGCCAAGCAACAACCGTGCGTCTACGACCTTACTGCCGATACCGATATCGGGTAGCTTTGTGAATTTGATGTATGTTTCTGTTCTTCCGAAGACATCAATGTTACCGACATACAAACTGCCCATATCATCCGATCCTGCGGCAAGGTAACATTTGTTCGGATACTTGGCAGAAACAAATGCGGTTTGTGCATTGGAAACACTTTGTTCCGTTTTCAGAGCAGGGTCAACCGTCACAGGATACGCGCGGTCTTCCGCATCCAGCCAAGCGCCGTCCAAAGAGATTTTTACAGTAAACGAGTTGTTTTTAACAGATTCCAGTGTTAATGTAACGCCATCCGAATATGCGCCGTCTGCATCGGTCATAAAGGGGGCGGTAACGGTATAGATAACCGTGCCATCCTCTGCGTGCAGTTCAATGGCTTTATCGTCAACCTGCACAGGGGTCAGCCCGTTTGCCTTGTATTCCGCTGTAAATTCCTTTGGTGCTTTTTTGCTGTCTAAAATGAGGTTTTCCTTTAAGCCTGTCGAACCGATGATATATTCTAAGTCCGTGGATTTGAATACATCTTTATACAGCACGGTAGATGTCAGTTTTTCAAGCGTTGTCGGGTCGTTGTCATCAGACTGCTTCGCTATCTTCGCTGTGCTCTTATTTGCACCGACATAATACCATGACAGCTTGTATCCGTCTTTTTCAATACGGACAAACTTCTTGCCGTTGGTCTTTTTAGAAAGCCGCACGCTGTAATCTGCCGTCTGATTGGTTAAATCCTTGTTTTTGAGTAGCGTTCGTCCCTCATTTTCTTCGGCGTCAGCATCCACTTCTGTCAGGGTGTTGTCGTAATCTGTCCAAACACCGTCTTTCAAGAAGTGCACAGGCTCGGCATACTGCGCCGCCTGCATTGTGCCGTCACTCATTCGGAAATGCTTGACATTTTCCTCACGCTTTTCCGTATCTTCCGAGAGAAATTCTGCGGGTTCCGCTTCCGATTCTGTATTCTCTTCGGGCGTTTCGTCGGTCAGAATTTCTTCTTGCTGAGCACCGATTTCGGCTTCCGGCTGTTTCGCCGCAAAGACTTGCATCGGAACAACTTCAAAAAGCAGTACGATCGACAAAAAGACTGATAAAATCCGTGTAGTCAGTTTCATTTTTCGACTCATTTTTTCCTATCCTTTTCTTTTTATTATAGTTTACGTCGTATTGTTTTATACACTTAAGATTGAGCAAAACCTCCCCAAAAGATATGCGTTTGTCTATTTTACAGACTTCTTTTTCTTGTAAATAAGAGCAAAACGCATAGTTCTCTTTTTTATTGAAATTTTTGAGTAATAGTACTACGTGAAAAAATCACCATCCTTAATCTAAATTAATTATTTCTCAGATACTATACTTGGATTTTAAAATATCATTTAAATGATGAAAATCCAACATGACATGACAAATTGCAAGAAAATCGCGTCAAATTGCAAGAAAAAAGCGACTTGACATATGCCAAATCGCTTTTACAGAGTGTTCTTTATAAAATTATTTTTCGTTTAAAATCATTAAGATAGCCGTGAATACTTTATCCGTATTATCATATTTCCATTCAAATTCTCCGCTGTATTTTTTCAGAGTGTTTTTTATACTTTTAATACCAAGTCCGTGTTGACGTTTATTCTTTTTCGTAGTTAAAAGTTCTTTATTAGAAATAACAGGCGGCGTACTGCAACTGTTTGATAGTTCCAAAACGGCGTATGTATTGGCGTAATGTGTATATAGTGAAATAAATGCATTTTCTGTGTTTTCAGCCGCACAGACTGCATTGTCAAATAAATTGCCGAGAATTGTTACAAGGTCATAGTTTTCGATAAAATCCAAATTGCAAAGCTTGACATCAAAGGAAAACTGAATGTTTTTCAGCTGACATTCCGTTTCATATTTGCTTATGATAACATCAAGCAAATGATTCCCGCTTCGGCAAGAACTGCTATAATTTTTTAAGGCGTCAGACATAGTGCTTACATAATTTTCAATGATAGGATTGTCGTTCAGTTCCCTTATTGCCGATAAATGCTTTTTTGCATCATGCGCATAGATTTGCAGCTCCTGATTCTGTTTTTCGAGAATATCATAATATGTTTTATCCGTCTCAATTTTGTCCATTTCGTTTTGCAGTAAAAACAGCTCGTTTTCTTTTTCTATATTGTGCTGATACATTATGAAAAGCAGTACTACGGAAAAGAAAAGCGCCGAACTAATAACGGCAAGAGAAAATTTTTGAGAGTGGCTTATGTTTGAGTTTACACAAATATTCCAAAATATCAAAAGTCCCGCAATAACGGTAACGGGATATATATACAAGACCAGCGGAAATCTGATATTGGATTTTTCTTTTTTAGCAAGCCGTGCGGCAATGTTGCAAATGAGGAAATAAAGAAGCTTGCTTATTACAAGTTCCAGTATCAACATATTTGTCTGATCAAGATATGCTTTTGTATCTGTATCGGTAATTACCGATACCAAAAAAATCGTTGCAAATTCAAGTGCTGTACTGAAAATGTCAAGTAGGGCAGAATAAAAAATCAGCCGTGTGATTTTAATTTTGTAACATGTAAATCCGAACAAAATATTAATTATAAGAAAATATATTGTATTTACCCAAACTATATTTGACAACAGAAAGTTTACAAGTGCACCGCTTCCAAACAAAAAAGTTCCTGTAAGAACGCATTTAATTACTGTTACTTTTCTTTCTCCGATTTGAGAAAAGAAAGAATAGGAAATTAACATTTCCATAAAATATGTCAAAGATATTATTGCAATATATGTCATTTTAACCGCCATACAATACAGCGTTTGCACAAAATTATATAAGATTTCTTTTGTGCACTGTACCGTTCCCTTCTTTGTGCTTTTGCATCATCTTTTCCTTAAATAGTCCACCCAGTAATTGTGAAAATCCGCTTGCTTTCTCGGCGCTATCGGAATTCTCGTTTTGCCTATATAAAGTTCGGTATAACTGCATTTTGTAACATAATGAAGATTTACAAGAAATCCTTTGTGTACTAAATAGAAAAATGTATTCGGAAGTTTTTCATTCCACTGTTCCAAAGTTTCTTTCGTGATATATTCCTTTCCGTCATTTGCAGTCAAAATAATTTTTCTGTTATCTCTTTTAATATAAACGATGTTATCAACCAAAATTTTTTGATGCTCACCATTGCTGTGCAGAAACAAATCAACGTATGATTCATCAATGTATTCCATTGCTCTGTCAAGGCTCGAATATAACCGTTTCACATTAAAAGGTTTTTCAAAAAATCTGAATATACGGAGATCCATAGCTTCGTCTTGATACTCATCAAAATTCGTAACAAAGAAAAGTATAACCTTATTGTTACGGTTCTTTAATTCTTTAGCCAAGGTAATGCCGTCAAATTCAGGCATTTCAATATCAAGGAACACAAGGTCAAATGCGGACGCTGAATCCATAATTTCTTTTGAGTCAAGAGAAGTAACCAATTCTGCCTTTATATTATGTGAACGCAGGTATTCTTCAATATGAACTTTTAATTCATTTAAATATCTTTCTTCATCATCACAAATTAAAATTTTCATAAAATCTCCAAAATAAAAAATCCTGTCAGTCACAGTGTCTGACAAGATTTATATTAGCATTATTTTATTTATTCGTCAAATCTTTCGTTTCTGCGACATAAGCGTCAATCAACAATTCAATAGATTTTTCAAGCGCTGACTGATAATTTGCAGGCAGCTTTTTTATTAACTGAATAATTTTGCATTCATCTTCAGGTGTAATATGTCCGACTAAATAGTAATTTGGTTCTTCTCCTAAAATATCACATATTTTATATATATTCTGTGTTGTAGGAAGATAAACGCCTCTTTCTATACATGACAGCTGACCTGTGCTTATTCCCATTAATTCAGATAAAGCTTCTTGTGTAAGATTTTTTTCTTTCCTTTTATGCTTAATTCTAATACCTACTAACCTTGATATTTCTTTTAAATTTGATGTATCAGACATATATGCCACCTCCATTATCATTATGTTATCATCATTGAATGGCAAATTTAAGAACGCATAACAAATAAATGAATGTAAAACATTAAAAAATAAACGAAATTTTAAAAATAAATTGAAATACATTGATTATCTGCAAAAAGACCGTTTTTTCTTGCAGTTTTTCCGTTTTATTGAAAAAAGAATACAGGAATGCTATTATCAAACAAAAAGGAGGGTAACAGCATGAAAAAAGCATTAAATTCTTTTGCAAAAGTCGCAAAAAAAAGTGCAGTGAATGCGTTGAAAAGAGATGCGAACACAACTACGTGCTCGGCAATTTATCAGCCTAAAGCGCCTGCAGCTCTCAGCAAATTCAAAAAGCATAACGAGAAATGATTTCAAGACTGTCAGAACGAATAGTCAAATGTCTTCTTAAGCAATCCGATATAAAAGATGATGAACAAGATTTGTATCAATACGGCTTCTTTATTTTACTGTCTCAGATACTGTATTTAATAATAGCCTGTATTATAGGAATACTGCTTGGTACATTTTTTGAAAGCATCATCTTTTATATCACTTTTCAGTTTATAAGAAGATATGCCGGAGGGTATCACGCTTCAACGGAAACGAGATGCGAAATAATGTCAACTCTTTCAATCTTGACTTGTATTGTTGTAATCAGACTGTCAAAGACGTATGATTTTCAATTTGCTCTGCTCGTTGTAAGCATAGCGTCGGCTGCGTGTATAGCGGTTCTTTGTCCGTTGGACACACCCGAAAAGCCACTATCAGAAAAAGAGTTTAAGTATTTCCGCAAAATCTCTTGGCTGATTTTGTCAGTGATATTCCTCGTTGTAGCTATTTCATATTTTGTGCGGTTGAAATGGTTACAAATTTTCTTTGCGCCTTGTTGTCTCAGCTTAATTTTAGAAAGTCTTTTGCTCACAGCAGGAAAGGTAAAGAAATTGACGTTGAATAAATCTGAATAGCATTGCAAGCAGTGCATTTGCTGAATATTATGAAAAACAAAATATGTACAATTCAATATTTAGGCTTTTCATTGCATAGGCAAAGTCCATAACCGGCAATGCAAAATGTTATTACAGCACCGTGTAAGGTTAATGCAGTAAACGGGAGATATCTTCCGAATCCACTGCGCCACCTTACACGGTGCTTTTTTGTCACAATTCTATATATGAATTAACAGTATCAGCCCCTCCTGCGGCTCTTAAAGAACCGCAAGAGGGACTTTTTTGTTTTGCCGGAACGACAGGTTCAGGTAAATCTATTTTTATTATTGCTCTGAGCACTTGTATGTCTGTTGAGGGGGACGGATATATGAATGAGTGGCTTTGCTACATCGCGGAATACCCGTAATCTCTGCATTTTTAAGGACGAATCAAGCTTTAAAAATAAGGAGATTGCAAAAGATGTTTAAAAATCAGGACAATCAGAACAACATATGCTTTATACGTACAGAAAACGGTTATGAACAGATAACCTATGCGAAATTGTGTAAACTTAGAAACACAAACGAGGAATACAAATCCAAAAAATTCTTGCCTCTTCACGGAATGCTAATGGAAGTAACGGAAGAACAATACAAAGAATTTTACAGACAAAAACGCCGACAGAAATATATAGATGAACGGTCAGCGGAAAACAACGATTTTTCTTATGATATGCTTACAACCGATGATTTCAACGGTGAGGATATTCTTCCAGATGAGAGCGAACCTCTTGATGAACAAGTTATTCGAAAAATAATGACGGACAAGCTAAGGTGTGCTCTGCGTTTGCTTTCTGAGGATGAGCAAGAACTGATTTGCGGATTGTTTTATGAGAACCTATCAGAAAGAGAATACGCAGTTCAGAAAGGGGTTTATCATAATGCGATACATAACAAAAAAATACGTATTCTTAAAAAACTCAAAAAATTTTTAGATAATTAAATGTGTGCAGTCCCTCACTTTTTCGGCATGAAAAGTGAGGGGCTTTTTATTGTCTCCTACGTTCTTTGAAAAGTGAATAGTACAGCGCATTTTTTACATTCTCTCTGCTGTCGGCTGAAACCGATAAGCTACATGAGCGAACGCATTGATTTTCAGTGCCTTCAGGACTCAGACGATGCAGGCAATCTGCACGAAGGCGATGACAGGCAGAGGCAATAATGATACTTCCGTTCAGTCCTAAAGTCGAGCGTGATAAGACCGTCGTAACAAAGGAGAGCGGCTCGGAGAGATCCTCGGGGTGGTGAGATTCCAATGAGGCCAAAAGCATGGTCGAAAAGTGCGTTCCCGTGTATTCGAGGGGTGGCGTGGTTCAAATATCGGATAACAAAAACGATTGATATAAAAATTACAGGCGGTTGTTTACCTTTTTTAGATAAGCAATCGCCTTTTACTTATTTAACGGAGGCAATAAAAATATGGAACAAATAAAACGAGGCGAAATCTATTACGTCAATTTATGCCCGGTTGTGGGTTCGGAGCAAGGCGGTATCCGCCCTGTCGTTATCCTGCAAAACGATAAAGGCAATTTTCATAGCACAACTACGATTGTAGCACCCATCACAGGGGAACTGGATAAACCATACCTTCCGACACATGTTATCTTCAAGTCAGACTGCATGAAAAAAGAATCCATGGTTCTGCTTGAACAAATCAGAACAATCGACAAATCCCGTCTCGGCAGATTTGTCGGTGAAATGGATGATAGGCAGATGAAACGGATTGATAAAGCAATCTTAATCAGTTTTGGAATTACTGTAAAATGATTTTCAATCTGTGCACAACATTAAATATCTAAGAGGGGGATATCTATGAAAACGCAAGACAACGATAATGAATTTAAAAAAGGAAAAAGTATTGTTATCAACGTTCAGGATTCTCTCGTGAAAATAACTTTCGCTGCAGAGAAAAATGAAAAAATAGCGGATATGATAAAATCCACATTATTAAATGCATATTCAGCAAAGATATCTTGAGTGCATATGGATACAGTATACAAAAAAGAACTTTTAATTTGTCAGGTATTGCGCTGGCTATGTAAATCCCGTTGTGGTATGTTGGTGTTACTAAAACGGAAAGGGGAGTCAGAGCCAATGAATGAAAATCGAGTATACTGCTTATACAGAGTATCTACTAACAAGCAGGTTGATTACGATGAGCAGAACACTGCAGATATTCCTATGCAAAGAAAAGCATGCCATGAGTTTGCCGATAAAATGGGCTGGCGAATTATTCGGGAAGAACAGGAAAACGGTATATCGGGATTTAAGGTGAGCGCCGAAAAACGAGATAAAATACAGCTTATCAAAGAGCACGCTGAAAAAGGACTTTTCGATATACTGTTGGTATTCATGTTCGACAGACTCGGCAGAAAATCCGATGAAACGCCGTTCATAGTTGAATGGCTTACGAAAAAAGGCATTAAAGTATGGAGCGTCAATGAAGGCGAACAGCGTTTTGAATCGCACACGGACAGATTAACGAACTATATTCGATTCTGGCAGGCTGACGGTGAAAGCCAAAAGACAGCCATCCGAACAAGAACTGCTATGGAACAAATGGTTATGGAAGGCCGCTGGCGAGGCGGTACTGTTCCTTACGGATACATCGCTGTAAAAAGCGGTCAGTTAAATAAACGAAAACACGAAGTCTCTAAGCTCGCTGTTCACGAAGATGAGGCGAAGGTGGTACGGCAAATCTTTAATTTAGCGGCAACCTTCGGTTACGGCAGATGGAAAATATCCACTATATTAAATAAGCAAGAAATAAAAACCCGCGACGGAAAGAACTGGCATGAATCTTCCGTTGGCGGGATTTTGCATAATAGGATATATATCGGAGTACTGAGAAACGGCAAAGCAGTTTCTGAGCCGTTCGAGGAACTCAGAATTATTGATGATGCGACCTTTGAAAAAGTACAGAATCAGATGACTGAAAGGCAGAACATTAATAAAGAAACCCGTACCGTTCCGCTTAATGTATCGGGACAATCTCTGTTATCAGGAAACGTATTTTGCGGTCACTGTAAAGGACGGCTTACGCTTACAACGAACGGCAGCAAGCGTAAGCACAGTGACGGTAGCACAGTCGCCTGCAAAAGAATACGGTATGTTTGCTACAACAAAACTCGCAAAAGATGTGCGTGTGACGGTCAGACCGGATACACAATGCACATTCTTGATGAAAAGGTCATACAAGTGCTCCATATGATATTCGACAAAATGAAATCCGTTCCTCAGCAGGCAATTATCGATCATTTATACAGCAAATCCATGTTCTCGTTAGAGGATGAATTAAACGGTGCAAAAGCAGAATTTACAAAGGCTACCAATGAATACACATCCCTTAAAGCTGAGGTTGTCAAGGCAGTACAGGGCGAAAGCAAATTCGACGCCTCCCTTCTGTCGGAACTTGTAAACACTGCGAAAGAGAAAATGAGCGCCGCATCCGAACGGCTCACTGCATTAAATCAAGAATATGCCAACGGACAAAACCGCTTAAAAGCGATAGAGGAAAACTACACACGAATCCTCAAATGGTCAGAGGTCTTCGATGAAAGCCCGATGGAAGTCAAGAAAATGATTGCAAATATGATAATAAACCGAGTGTATGTATACGAAAACTACCGCCTTGAGTTCGAATTCAATATAGACTTCGAGCAGTTCGAATTGGGATTGGATAGTTATGCGTAATAATGGTTATTTATGCAAATTTAAAAACCGCTCATCTTATGATGGGCGATTTTTAAATTGGGCATTAATTATTATGTTTTTCTTAACTTAATAAAGGATAATATCTAATTATCTAATAATAATTAAATGTCATAAGTCATTTAATTATTTGTTTTGGTTCATTTGATTGCAAAGGTGAAATATAACTATGAATATTGGAATTTTATATGATGCAAATAATTATTATAGGTCTAACATAGAAAAAGACTTCCATATGCTATCAGGAATTACTAAACTATCAAATGCACTGGCAGAACTTAAACATAGTGTTATATTAATTGATGGAATTTCTGAACTTAATGAATTAATCTACTCAAAAGAAAAACAATTAGACTTAATCTTTAATTATATAGCTTGGACACGATCATCACAAAAAATTAGTGCAACAAGTTTTTTTAATTATTACAACATACCTTTTATTGGAAATAGCGAAAAAGCATTAATTCTATGTGCCGATAAACTAATTAGTAAACTAATAGCTCAAAATATTGACATTAAAGTTCCAAAGTATATATATGATCAAGTTCCGGAAAAAGAATTAACATCTTTTTTAGATATAAAACAATCGCTTGGATGTCCATTTGTTATCAAGGCAAATGGTTCAAGTGGAAGCCTAGGTGTTAGAAAAATACAAACACAACAAGAACTAGATTTAGTTAGAAAAGATTTTAAAAAGAAATGGAATACGGGTTTTTTGTATGAGGAGTATATTGACGGACACGATATTATGGTTCCAGTTATTTCAAAAAACAATATTTCTCATGCTTTAGGTGTTGTAAAATATTTAGATTCTCACGAAGAGAATATAAATTTTTTCTCTACCGAAATGAAGTATTTTGAAGAAATTAAATGTGTTTCATTTAATAATGCAAATACTAAAATAGCATTAAAATATGCAGAACAAATACATACTGCTTTAGGTTGCACTATTTTTAGCCGTTCTGATTTTCGTATAAACCCAAATGGAGAAATATATTTTCTGGAATGTAATGCAACACCCGATTTTAATCCTAACGGTGCTTTTGTTGTAGCGTCAAATGAAAAGACATTAGCATTAATACTACAAGAAATAATAGACGAAGTGATTACCAAAACATGAAGTTGCCCCATAATACCTTTTTATCAAAACAATGTTGTTTATATGGTGATAACTTTTCTAATGATAGCGCTTTTATATCCTCTGGTACTTCTATGCCTTCTCCAACTGAAAACTCCGTTATGCATTTTGCCAGATAAATTGTGTAATTTGTATATTTCAAATCGTCACGCTCAACATAAAACGCTGTTTTTACATATTCTATAGCTTGCAATATATTTTTGTCTTCATATTCAATCATAGCTTTTGCGAAATAAATGTTGCGCTTTAACACCAATTTATCGTTTGGATGTGTTACAAAAATTTCATGCGCTATTTTTAAATTGATTTTTGCACCATCAAAGTCTCCTAACATTCTGTAACAATGAGATATATTTATAAATGCTGTTATTTTTGCAAAGTCATTTGTCGCAAAATGTAATACTGATTCAAAATACTTGATTGCAGAATCATAATTTGCATTTACAGTTTCTAAAATTCCTAGTGCACAAGATGGATATGAAATATTTTTGCTATCGTATGTAGAGAAAATTTCATATGCATAAGTAATATGATTTCGTGCTAAATCCAACTCCATTCTATATATTTCGTTCATGCCTAGATTATAGGAAGCTTTTGCGGCATCATATCTATTATTTGAATTATCAAAAAATAGAAATGCTTCATTCATCATTTTATTCGATATTTGAGATTTATAATACATGCTACTTTTGGTTAATAGCCTATAATATAATTCTTTGTTAACAAAGTTTTGGCTTATAGTAAGGCACCAATTAAAATAGCGTTCTTTCAAATCCTTTTTACCAACCTGGTCTACAATTCCAATTAGTACTATTAAAGTGTCGACAAGAAGTCTTTGAAAGTTTTCTTTTTGCTCGGTTAAATCATTATTAATAACACTTTTAAGAATGTTTTTTAATTCTTCTAATTCATAAAAAGCTTTTTCAGTATATCCAGCTCTACGCAAGCAGTATCCATAGTGATATCTTATTTTGTAAACATCATATAAACCGACACAATTTGCCATAGAATCGAGAAGTGTTTTGAAATTTTCAGAAGCTTTTGGAAATTCGGACAGATTTTCACAAGCAACAGCCATACTATATATTATAAATTGATAGTGATAATCATCTATGTCTATCACTGAATCAATAGTTAATGCATAATTGCTACTTTGCTTCATTGCAACATAATCCTTAATGCTATATGATAATGCAATACACTGAACAAAATAAGCTAATGCTTCTTCGTAATTATGGCCTGCATAATAATGAATAGCTATATTGTACTTCTGTTCTCTTAATGTAAATAAGTCATTATGAGATGCGTTTTTTAACAATTTACGTAAGTATTCTGCTATAGTTAAATGCAATTCTAACTGTTTTTCTTCAGATATATCATTCTGCACATGGTTATGAACTTCTAGCGTTTCAAAAATATAATTATCGCATTCACATTCAACCAACTCTGAAATAATTTTAATACTATTTAGTTTTGTTTCAGGATCAATTACTCTAAGTGGTTTTTTCATTAAAGATGTATTTATGTGTATTCCTGTTATTGATGCTTTTTTTAAAACATCTTGCAAAGCAAATTCTAATTTGTCATATCTTAATTTAATATGATTTTTAAAAAAGTTATAAATTATATTTGTATCGACATCCCTGCATTGCCAAAAACCATTTTGAAAATATAGAATATCTACATCTTTTAAATATTCTATTAATCTTTTTATTTTTGTAAAATTACAAAAAGCTGAGTGACAAATACGCAATATCATACTGTCAGATATGCATGTTGGTTCGTTAAATAGGGACTTAAAATAGTATATACAATTAACATCATTAAGCTTTGGGATTTTTATAACATTATCGTGATTTATAAATGATTGTAAATCATAAATAATGTTTTTTATGTCTTCTTGGAGCATATCCTCACTATACTCAACAATAATAAATAACTTTAATTTTTTATAGCAATTAACTAATAATTTTATAATATCAACTACTGTAGTTAGTGATTCTTTTTGAGTATATTGAGCCAAATCGTCAAATATTACCACACCATCAGGATGACTTTTACAAGAAGCTATAAAATCATATATAATACATTCTCTATATGTCATATTAGTTTTGTCATTTTTTTCATTTAGTAATGGTGTACAATTGGTAGTTATTGTCCAGTTCGTTTTTATAGAGCAAAATGCATCCATCTCTTTGTAATCGTATCTTACTATAGTATAATCGGTAACATTTGATAGAAAATGTTTAATTATTTCTGATTTGCCACATCCTAGATTCCCCTTAAGGATACATAATGTTGTTTCATACAAATTTTTGTATTGATTTGATATTATATCAGATTTGTCTGAAAAATAATTATGATAATTCATACAAGAAAGACCTCGAGCAACAAATTCACAAGTTCGTCTTGCGTGCATTCTATTTCACCAAAATCAAATACAGACATATTTATTATTTTAAATTTTGGTGTATATCCACCTTCAATACAATAAATATATGCACCATACTCGGAGTTCTTTGCACAATCTATATTTTTAAATATTTGTATTGACGTCGGCTGATTAACAATGTACATTGATGATGAATATTGCTTTACTATATCTTTAATTTTGTAATACAACTGCTCTGTTGCATCTTCTTTAGTAAAGAAAACACATTTTACATAATCATCGTTAGATACATCAATTTTTTTTATGATTTTATTTGCTAAATCCTCTGGTTCGATTTTTTGTGCATTTATATATGATATAGAAGCATCCAATCCAGGTACAACTGTTTCATCAAATCTAATAGGTAAAATATATATATCGTCAGAATTAATTGCTCGAGAGAAAGCACTTCTACGTTCATGTCTAGTCCACGCTTTTTTTGCATAGTCTTCAGAAATAAACATTGCACAATAACGCGCTTTATTTTTATATACATCTTGAAAAGATTCTATGAGATTTCTTCCCCACAAAAAGGTATCTATATCATTATCTTTATCAAAAAAGACTTTTACGTTGTTGGCACATAACACCTCATATACTTTTTTTACATAATCTAGTTGTTCACTTGCATATGTCAAACATATATCATATTCATATTCGACTTTATTGATCATGTGATAATCCTCCAAATGGAAATTTTAATTTAACTGTATAGAATAAATAAAGAGATTTGTTTTAAAGGAGTGGTATTTTTCTATGTCTTTTAAAGTATATATTGCCTCCAAGGAGTCAGATATAGACCCTCGCAATAACTATTATCAACACAAAATAGTGTATTATGGAACAAAAAATGAAACAACAGATGTTTTTTGTTCAGATTTTAGATGTGATATTCACTATAAACCACATTTTTTGAATTTTGTAATTGAAAAAATGAGAGAAATAATTAAAAGACAATCGGATTGTCTTTTTTTCTTCTACGCACCTAAATTATCATGTATTGTCGTTGAAAATGCTCCAGAATTAAAAAAATATATTCCTTGTTTTAACAAATATTCTACATTAACTTTTATAGATAATAAATTACTTAGTAGAGAATGGTTAAAAAGTCTTATTCCAATAACAAGTTTTGAACTTCATACATGGGCTGATTGTTGTTCTTTCTCAAGAACCCTTTCTGAATTAACTGATGATGGTATTGTTTTACAATACGCAAATTCTTGCGGTGGAGAAGGCTCTTTTATTTATCCAAACTCCTCACTAATATCACTCTGTAATGAAACATTTTCCAATGACGATCTTTTCATTATTTCACCATACTTAGAAAAAAGCATTACAGCGTGTTGCCATATAATTATATACGAAAATGATATATTAGTTTTTCCGCCTAATATTTGTAATAGTTACAAATCAACAGAAACATGTATGTATAGACCAATATATTGTGGTTCTGATTATATATCTGCTATGAATTTACCAAATTTAATTAAATCAAGAATTATAGAACTCTCAAACACGATTGGAAGCAAATTATCAAACATTGGTTATCGAGGTGTTTGTGGGATAGATTTTCTAGTCGATGACAAGAATGTGTTTATGTTAGAGATTAATCCTAGATATCAAGGTTCATCGTTTTTAGTTGATGCTGCACTGATAGATAATCAATTGCCACCACTTGCTTTTTTTCAGGAGCAAGCATTTACTTGTAAAACACCATTAAGAGAACACAAAAATATAATATCACAAATGATAATTCCTTATAAAAGCATTGTGTACACTTACAATGAATGTACTATAGAACACGAATTAGAAACCGCTTTTCACAACCAAATGTTTAATCAACGTCTTTGTGCAGATGGTTTTGACATTAATGTGCCCGTTTCTAAATATGAAAGGAATACATACCTTTTTAGAATAATAGAAAAAGATATTAAATATATTAATCAAACACAAAGTGGTTTTTCAAATGACTTATGACATTTAATTATTATTAGATAATTAGATATTATCCTTTATTAATATACTTTCTAAAAATATATATTCTTATCTATATGTTTTAATGGTATATAAAATGCTACCATTTGTCAATATACTTGGCTAAATTTTGTGATAAAAAATAACAACCTTGGTAATTTTGACTAAACCTGTCGACAAATATTGTATTCTCCGTCACAATGTATTTATCATTTTACGGAGGATTTTTTATGTTTAATTTGATTGAAGGAAAAGATAAATATTTATCTGTTTGCAAGTCTATGAAGGGCTTAAGCAGGTTGACCCTCAAAGCTTACCGAATTGATTTAAAGCAGTTCTGCGATTTTATGAACGGGCGCGATTGTTTTGACAAAGCCGAGCTCAACGAATATATCAATATGCTTCACAGCTTGTACAAACCTAAAAGCGCCAAGCGGAAGATTGCCTGTGTGAAAGCATTTTATCGGTATATGGAGATTGAAGATATTATTGACTTCAATCCGTTCCATAAAATCATTATCAAATACAAAGAGCCGATTAAATTGCCTCGAACAATACCATTAAACTGTATCCAAAATATGCTCGCTTACGCATACATGCAACATCATTTATCATTGACTACATATCAAAAGGAAGTTACCTTGCGAAATATTGTAGTTCTTGAATTGTTATTTTCAACAGGTATGAGGGTTTCCGAGGTGTCAAATTTAAAAATTTCTGCCATTAACTTCGGAGATAACACAATCTGTATATTCGGTAAAGGTTCAAAAGAGCGAATTATGTGTATCAGCGATAATTTAAGTAAGACGATAAGCAATTACCTAACCGTACGTTCTCGCAAAACGAATTACCTATTGGTAAACAAGCTGGGCAACCGCTTATCTGAGCAGTCCATACGATATATGGTGAATGATTATGCAAATGCTGTTGGCGCATCATTGCACATTACACCGCATATGTTCAGACATACTTTCGCAACCGAGCTCCACAACGAAGATGTGGATATACGGTACATTCAGCAGTTCCTCGGGCACAGCTCCATTGCAACTACTCAAATTTATACGCATATCAGCACAAGCAAAACCCGTGAGATATTGGAGTCAAAGCATCCAAGACACAAGATGAATTTGACATATATGCCATAATAGATTTTTATAATAATTAAACTATTGACTTTTAATAGTGTTACAATATTTCTGCTTTAAATTATTTTATGTGTAAACGATAGGTGAGCATATTAAGTAGTAAATAAGATAATCTTCTGTTAAATCGACAACGAATGTGCGCATATTGAAACAAATGACATTTCGTGATATAATATTACAAAATAAGTTGTTCGTTTTTCGGGGAGGGGTTTTTGTGGCTGATAACAAAAAGTTAATTTACTTAAATACACCTATAACAACAAAAGAAAATGATATTATTGGATTGTCGGTTTGTGCAGATAAATTAAGTGACGCTATAGATGAAGGGGCGCAATTGATTGCAATTACTTCTCCGTTTGGCTCTGGAAAAACAAGTGTTATTGACCTTTTACAGGAAAAGTGCGCAGGAAACAAAAACGAACACATTCTCAAAATACCTATGTGGTCGCAGTTGCATCAATTAGAAAACAAAACAAATGAATTACATAAAAACTTTTTATATCAAATTAGCAGTTTAATTAATCATAAGCGAGGTACATATATTAGTAGGCGCTTGAGCAACAACTATGGATTGCTGACGCTACACGCCAATAAAAATCGTTCATGGCTATTTTTTACTTTTGCCATTTTGCTTGCATGCGCATCTTGGTGTGTTAATCATTTTTCGGAGAATTTTGAAATTTTGTTCCCGATTTTTGAAAATAAGTCCTCATATGTAACAATAGCGTTAGCGATTAGCGCTATCTATATAGGTGTTATTATATTGGCAAGAGCCGAAATTATTTTTTCCTCTCAAAAATCTGAAAAAAATCGAACAATTGAAGAAGATGAGATTATTGATTTATATAGAACTGAAATACTAAAGTACGGAACTCGTCTTGGTAATTGGATAAGAAGCAAAACCAAAGACTCCAAATGTAAGTTGTTAAGAGGGCATAAATACATAATAGTTGTAGAAGATTTAGATCGCACCAATGACGGTAAATCTGTAATAGAGTTTTTAACTGAATTGCGAAAGTATTATTTACCAACCAATTATTCAAAAAGCAAAACAGGGATATTTAAAAATAAAGTCGTATTTATTGTAACCATAAAGCCTGAATCCGTGTTGATTTCGGAGATTACATCTAAGAAAATAAAATCTGACCAAGAAATAGATGAATCAAAAGAATTACAGAATCTCAGTACCATTGACAAAGCAAATGAAATGATTGTTAATGGAGATTACATTTCCGAAACTTACACAAGCGAGCATCTTTTTGCAAAAATCTTTGATTATGTTCTTGATTTGCAAACAATAAACATTGCAGATTATGAAACAATTTTAGAAGGGCTACTTAGCACAAAGCAAGATGTCCTTAGCAAGATGGAATTAAAATCAGCTGGAAAACTTATTGAAATTCCTGGAATGCTTTGGATAATACGTGGAAAAACTTTAGACATTCGTGAAATTAAAAATAGGCTTAATAAAGCATTCCTGATTTTTGAAACACTTCAAAATAGATTTTCAGAAGAGAAAGACACAATTTCTTTTGAAAAATGTGCAATTGTTGCTTATCTTACTACGGCCTTTGAACGAGAATTCAAATTAACCGATGATACAGCATTTCAAAAACTTATTGAAATGGACATGCAACACGAATTGGATGAAGTTTCATGCAAAGAAATTTTAAATGCAAAAAATAATGACTATGTGAAAGCTGTTTTAGAACTTACGAAGTCTAAATTAATTGACGATTCCTATAGAATGTATTTTTATAATTACCCCAAAGATAGTAAAATATATTCTTATAGTGAAACCATCGTTCGAAAAGCAATCTTATATGGAGAAGATTCAGAAGATTTAGATAATGCTATTGAAAATGTTTTAAAAAATTGCTCTACTATTATTGTCGATTCATTTAAACAAATGCATCAACTCAAATTAAGATTCCCGCACATAGTTTTCCAAAAAGAGGAATTATATATTCAAGCATTATCTCATGCTACAAATGAAGTTGTTTTATGGCTGGACGGGTTTGATACAAATGCATCTTCTGCTGATAAAAACAACTCTGAGATAATCAGAATTCTCAGCTATGATTCAAATCGGACAATTTATAATGAAGAATTAGCACAAAAGTATTGTGCTTCTTGGGAGAGAACATTTAATGAAGATACATTGTTGAATTTAAGAAAATGTTTATGTGAAAAATTTCCAAATGAAGTTTTATGGTATAAACAATTATTTTTCGGTGTGCATAATATAATCAGTAATTCAGAAATGCAGTTTTTATCAATTGTTGATTGTATAAATCTTATGAATATTCAGAATGACAAATTTGGGTTGGATGAAGTTAATTATATTATAGAACGTTTTTGTGTAACTGATAATGTATCTAATTTGGATGTTGACAAAGTAAAAGCGTTTTTAGTTAATGCAAAATCCAAAATAGATTTAGCTGAAGCATCTAAGATTTATTTGAGATTTATGAGAAAACTAAACGATATCATTCCTGAATTTGAGTCAACTGTTGTGGAGTTTCTTAATATGGAATCGGATAATGAAGACGAAGATGAATATTTAATTTCTGCTGAAGAACAAGAGCACATCTTTATAGAATATCAAGAATTAATAAATCAAGTAGCTTATAAACAGTTGACAAATCAGACTTTGGAAAATATTAGTGAAATTCAAAAATTTAATGGGTATGAGAGATATAGCGATAACGTTTCATCAATCTTATATTCAAACGAGTTTTATGTTGATTTTATATTAATTAATTTGTTAAAAGGAAATCCTATTGATTTAATGGATACAAATATTTATTCTGCAATAAAAGAAAATATTGATTGGTTCTATCAGGATCTCAAAGTGTTTGAAAAACTGCGCATTTTCATTATTAAAAACGCTACAGATCTTATTGCTGAATTTAATTTTATGTTTGTTAAAGAGTTTACTGCTATTTCTGAATCTGAATTTGATTTGATTAAAAACCGAACAGACATTAATGAGGAAAATATTCTAAAACTGATTCCGGTACAATTAGTGACGGAATCAGAAGCTGAGTTTATATCTAACTACTTTTGTAGAAAAAATCAAAACAATAATGTTGCGTTTGCATTTCTTAAATATATTGCAAAAATGGATATAGAAGTCTCTAAAGATTGTTTTGAATCATTAGACTATACTTACGCAATACAATATTATCGCTTTTCTGCAACTAAGAAATCTTTTATAAAAGAACTTTTCTCAGAGATTTTGGAGCTGGATACTTGTAAAGGGAAACTTAAATTCATGAAAATAACCCAGTGTCTAGATTCAGGCTTTGAAAGTGCAATTGCAGAAGATCTTATCAATGATCAAGAGTTGCAAGAATATTATGTCGATGTTATAAACGATAATGCAAAATCTGTAACAGCGATAACATTGAAAAATCTTTATTCTTTTAATACATATTATGCTATGAATGACATTGTAACCGAGCGTTACTATAAAGATAAAAAATACAGTCGTTATATTGTTTCAAAAACTCTTTTTCATAAAAAGTTTGATATAGATTCAGATGAAAAGTTCGACGTATTATGGCCTGTGTATGTGGATATTTATGGTGAGAATAAATTTTCAAATACTTGTTCATACATGTCTAACAACCATGAATTTTTAAAGTTAATTATGAAAAGAAGGGCATATGAAGGATTATCTGAAGAAGCGAGAATAAACTTAGCAAAGGTTAATCAGGATTCAGACTGTATAAAAAACATATTAGAATATAGCACAATATTTGCTATCAATTATTTTTCTTCAATTGCAGGTTTTGAAGATTATGATGCAGCCCATACCTTCATAACCATCATTGAAAATAATGCTCAACTTTTGGCTTCAAATGAAATTTATAACAACACATATAGCAAGTTAGTGAATGGACCGCTTAAAGCTCGATATACGATAGCAAGAAAAAGGAACGGATTCAAACAATAACAAATACTTAATTTTTGAAAAGTTATTTTGATTGGTAATAGTTTTTAAGTGCTTTAGTAGTTTCTTACTAATAAGTATCATATGAAATTATGAATGTTCACCTATGTTTACAATTAACTTCAATATCCTTCACTGCATATCGAGGCGTATCTATATTTATATTCCAAATTATTCTTGTACTAATGATCGTCGATTTAACTTTTTACTATGTACGTAAATAAAATAAGTTTATAATGGATTTTATTGTGCTGTTGTGTCATAACGTAACAAAATACGTCAATTGCATTTCAAAGGAGCAGTAATGGTGTGTGATATAGGTAAAATATTGGAACTCTTTTTGTATATTGTTGGAACAAGTCTACCTTGTTATTTGTTCTTTATAGTAATGTATTTTATATTAAAAAGGACAAGTCCTAATGGCGATATATCTAAACGATTTTATAACAATACCAGTAGTCAATGGGAAGAGAAAATTTTTAATATAGTAGACATTTATATGAATTTAATACACAAAAATATCGCTTTTATCATAGTCAATATTTTTTTGGCTCTTATATTAATATTAATAATAATTGGAATACGATATGAACCATTAATCACCTATATAATATCTGATGCCGCATTACGTTTCCAAAAATATTTAATAGAGTCATTATTAACCATTATTATTGCTGTAATAGGTTCAGTTGCCATTTTTTCTTCTTTGAATAAGAATTACTATGTCCTTTTTGCATCTAAAGATATTATAAATATATTTAAAATTAAGGAGAATATAATTTCTATTTTTATTCATTATATCAGTTGCACATTATCAGTAATCATATATTATTTTTGTAATTATTTAATTGAAGATGCAGAGAAAACTGTATTAATTAAGTTGTGTTTCTTTGCTTCATCTTCTGTTTTTGCATTAACAACACTTTATTATACAGGAAGGTTGCTTATTTCCATAATGACCTTTCTGCTTTCTGATAAAGCAGAACATAAATCTCTTAACTTATTATATAAAAATATTTATAATAAAAACACTCCAAACATAAATATTCAAGAAGTGTCGGAAATGGACAGTAGTATAAATTATTTGCTGTCAAATCTTAATGTTTTAAGAATGAGCAATGAAAAAATATCTTTTATATCATTCTCAAAAGAATTTAACAATTTTCCAAAAGAAATTAAAAACAAAAATTTGCGTAAAACGACTGCTGCGATCATAATGTTCAATTTAATTATTGCAGTAATGATTAGATCTCTATTTTCACAAAATGGTCATAATTTTATAGAAATGGCTTTTGGAACAGAAATTGGTTTAAGCGTAATTTTTTCTATATTTTTTAATATTGTAGTTTGCTTTATTTTATATAAAACACGTTTAAATCAAATTTTTATTCATTTAAATATGTGGGCATGGGGTTTCAAAATCGAAAATGGAAACGAAAAATATTATAGTTCTGTATGCCGTAATTCAATAACGAAAAAAGAGTATGATAATTACTTTAAAATGCTTTACAATATTTTATGTGCATTCAAAGATATCTTATCCACCAATGAAAAAAGTTCAGAGTATTGCTTACATAAAATCATCAATGGAATAAACCGCGGATACGGAGATTACTTGCTATATATTATAATTTTGTTCTTATATAGTCAGGAATACCAATTAAGTTCAAATGAGGCGTTTGCATTAAAGCAATATATAAAGAACAATAACATCGATTGGCAAATAGCTATACATAACGCAAATGCCATTGTTGAGGATATAGAAAGGAAAAATATGACAAATGAAGTCGACGCTTTTATGGAACGAATCAAAAATTCAAAACAAAGAGTCAAAGTAAAAAATATAAGATAAATAATACATAGTGAGGGGGTGTTTACCCGCCAGTTCGGGAGAGCGCCACACTGGCAGTGTGGAGGTCATCGGTTCGATCCCGACCGTCTCCACCATAAAACGTAAAAGACTGC
>ERZ808028.839-NODE-839-length-21843-cov-19.386245_pt1 | contig 21843 bp, 23 predicted proteins | sample MGYA00380184_ERZ808028 | MGnify/ENA primary metagenome ERZ808028 (study PRJEB31490, sample SAMN06133397) | mouse gut metagenome | isolation source: J8_1 | host: mice | place: China: Chengdu | collected 2015-05 ...
ACCGCTGTATACCGAACGGTACGTACAGTGGTGTGGGAGGTCGGCTACTCAACTAATGGGTAGCCTCCTACCCGATCCTGCGAAAAATAATGGACAGAATATACAAAAAAGGATAAAATAGTGATATCGAAATCATAAAAGGAGTGTGATGGATATGCAGTTTGATTTTAGTATGGGCATTATATGGATGCTGATTTCGATTACAGGTGTTATCATACCATTGGTAGGTATTTTCGTGCTGATGGGAAAGGAGCAGAGCAAATCTTCGACCAATCTCATGATAGCAAATATTGGCTGCCTGATTATGAACGGGGCTTATTTTTTGCTGCTTCGTACAGGAAAGCCCGCAGACGCAACTATGGCGCTAAAGATGGAGTACTTGGGAAATTTTCTGTTTTACTTTTTCTTTATCAAGTTTATTCTTTCTTATATGCAGATAGACGTGAGGCACCAGTGGGTCAGGATTTTTACGCATATATGGATGCTGTTTGAGGTGGCTGTGATTGCCGTTGTCTGGGACGATACCAGACGGGAGGAAATGTTTGCACACCATAATCTCGAGGAGGATTCTCAGTTTGGATACCACTTTTTTAATATGCAGGGCGGGATTGTCTATAAGGTGCGATATGGCTTTTTACTGGGCCTTTTATTGGTGCTAATCGTGTATATGATTCTCAAGAGAGTCCATATCAGAAAACAGGGAGGCGATGAAAAACACAACTTGTCCCATCTGATTGTCGCGAAGTTTGTCATTATCATTCCGCTGATCATGGAGATTGTATTCCGGTTCAGCTTTGAGTTTGTGCCTGTTTTTTCCTCCATTGCAGTATTGTTGATTATTCTGAGCGTGGTTGAGGGGGATATTTTCAGTGTGCTCGATATCGGGCGCGGCTGGGTGATTGAAAATTTTGATTCCGTGTTTATGATTGCCGACAGTTCTTATGGATATCTGGATGCGAACAAATTTGCAAAAGAGCAGTTTGAGGAGCTTGCGGATATTCACAAAGGCGAGAAACTTTCCGACCGGCTGAGAGATTTGTTTTTGTCAGAAAAGACAGAGATTGTGATCGGTGAGAATCACTATGAGAAATTCATTAAAGAACTCGCCGTGAAAGATAAGGTCAAGGGATACTGTTTGATTATGCTGAATGTGACAAAAAGATACAACATCATGGAGGAATTAAAAGAAGCGAAGCAGCGCGCCGAGGAGGCAAATGAGTCCAAGTCAAATTTCCTCTCGAACATGTCACATGAGATTCGCACCCCCATGAATGCCATTGTGGGCATGACCGAGATTCTGCTTCGGAGTGACTTGTCAGACCAAGACAGGGGATATCTGATGAATATTAAAAATTCCGGGGCTTCGCTGCTTACCATTATCAATGACATTCTTGACTTTTCTAAGATAGAATCTGGAAAGCTTGAGATTCTTGCGGAGGAGTATGAGCCGATGTCCATGCTCAGCGATCTCAGCATGATTTTCCTAAACCGGATTGGCGATAAGCCCGTAGAACTGATTTTCGATATTGATAAAAATCTTCCGAATAAATTGTATGGCGACTCCCTGCGAATCCGGCAGGTTATCATCAATATCGCCAACAACGCAATCAAATTTACCGCGGCAGGCTATGTAAAGCTGACGATTCAAATGGCGCCGATGGCAGAACAGGACATGGTAAATCTGAATATTTCCATCGAGGATTCAGGGCAGGGCATCAAGCCGGAGGATCTGGATAAACTCTTTGGTTCATTCCAGCAGGTAGACACGAAGAAAAACAGAAATAAAGAGGGAACAGGACTGGGGCTTGCCATCTCCAAACAGCTTGTAGAAACGATGGGCGGACAGATTGGGGTGCGCAGTGAGTACGGCAAGGGCAGTGAATTTTACTTTAATATCCCGCAGCGCGTAATCGGCGACCAGATTGCTGCCACCGTGCGGGAAGATGCGGTTCAGAATAATCCTGTGGTGGTGAGCGGACATATGAAGGACGGGCAGATACTAGAGCAGTTAAAGAGACTCACAGAAGGGTATGGACTCAAGTTTGTGGACTGTTATGAGGCGCGCGACAACAAAGTTAAGGTAGATTATTTCTTTGTGGACGAATCCGTCTACCGGGGGCTTAAAGCTTCTATTGAAGAGTATTTTGTCTCGACTGGAACGGAGCTGTGTGTGCTGCAAAATCCGATGCGGGAGGCGGTCTGGAACGATCAGGCGACAGTGGTCAACAAGCCGCTCTATACGCTTAATTTCTGTCAGGTCATCAATCATGAGACGACAGCGGCTTTTGTCGAGACGGATAATGTGATGAACTTCACAGCGCCGCAGGCACAGATTTTGATTGTAGATGACAATGAGATGAACCTTAAAGTAGCAAAAGGTCTCTTGCAGCCCTTGCAGATGAACATCGACACCGCCAGCTCAGGGAAAACAGCGCTGGAGATGGTACAGACAAAGCAGTATCATATCGTCTTTATGGATCATATGATGCCAGTGATGGACGGTGTGGAGACGACACAGAGAATGCGTGCGTTAGAGGATACTTATATTCAAAATATGCCCATTATTGCGCTCACAGCCAACGCCGTCATGGGGGCGAGGGAAATTTTTAAAGAAGCCGGCATGAATGACTTTGTGGCAAAACCGATCGAACTCAAGGATATATGCAGCAAGATCCGCGCATGGCTGCCGCATGAGCTGATTGTGAAAATGTCAGCGCCAGCCCAGCAGCAGTTGCAGATTCCAGCCCAGATGCTTCCGGTCATCGAGGGGCTGGACGTGACGGAGGGGATTAAAAATTGTGGCAGTTTAGAATTGTTTACAAATCTGCTGGGTGATTTTTATAAATTAATCGACCTAAAGTCAACAAAAATTGAAAAATGTCTTGCAGACGGAATGATTCGCGATTATACTATAGAGGTACATGCGCTGAAAAATACGGCACGCATGATTGGCGCACTAGAGCTGTCAGAGCAGTTTTACCAGATGGAGCAGTGCGGAAATGCCGGGGACGTGGATACCATTTTCAGAGAAACGCCAGCCATTATGGAGTTGTACAGAAGTTATAAACCCATTTTAGAGCCATATGGAAAGGCAAATGAACAGGACAAGAAGGAAGTGCCCAAGGAAGAGCTTGTCAAAGTGCTTGAACAGTTAAATGCTGCTATGGATAGTTTTGATCTGGACGGTGCAGATGCCGCGCTTGCAGAGCTTGAGGAATACCGGCTGCCAGAGGAGTTAGGACCTTATATGGAGGAGCTGAGGGCTTATGTGGCAGATGTGGCGATGGAGGAGGTCATGAACACGGGAAATAAAATGATAGAAGTACTCGAAAGGATTACAGAATAAGGTAAAAGGGAGATAGTGTTATGCAAAATGTATTAATCGTATCGGAGGTACAAAGTTACCTGCTTGTATCGCTTCAGGAGAAGCTGGAGGAGTCAGAATGTATCGTGACAAACATTCATGCAAATCCAGACGTGCTCAGCAAGATCAAGGATGATGTGGACATGATCTTTATCTTTGCAGATGAAGAGCTGACCAGACAGCATCAGGGACTTACATATCTCAAAGACAAAGCGCTGGAGGATGATATTCCCATCTTTGTCACAGGGGATCCGCAGGAGATTATTGAGATTCAGAAGGATATTCCGCTCCATCTGATTCAGAAGGAATTTCCGCGTCCGATCAATGTCAATGAGGTAGCGGAGGCGATCGAATCCTACTTGATAACCTTCGGCAAACAGAATAAAAAGAAGATTCTGGTCGTAGATGACTCCGGTGCGATGCTCCGCAACGTCAAGGGCTGGCTGGAGGATAAATATCAAGTGATTCTTGCCAATTCCGGTGCGATGGCGATCAAGTATCTCTCGACAAACAGACCTGATCTGGTGCTGCTTGACTATGAAATGCCCATTGTGGACGGCAAGCAGGTGCTTGGCATGATACGCAGTGAGTCGGAGTTCTCAGACATTCCAGTGATTTTTCTGACCAGCAAGGGAGACAAGGAGAGCGTGATGCAGGTCATGGACCTCAAACCAGACGGATATCTGTTAAAGACCATGCCGCCAGAGCAGATTAAGCAGTCTATTGACACCTTCTTTCAAAGAAAAAAGGCATACCGCAATTCTGCCTTTTAATGAACTATATAACGTAAAAAACCGAGTGACAAACACTCGGTTTTTTATGTGCCTTGGTTGTTATGAATTAGCCATCGCAGACAATTCAGCAAGCATTTTGGGCAGTTCTTCTGCCATATTGTCATCAGTGAACTGGCAGGTGCCTACCTTTTTGTGACCGCCGCCGCCATACTTGAGCATCAGGCTTCCGACATCAACGCTGGAGGTCTTGTTGAGGATACTGTAGCCACATGCCGCACTGCACCCGGCACCGCCGCGCCCGCTCACAATCCATGCAGAGATATTCTGTTCAGGATACATGCTGTAGATCAAAAAGCGGTTTCCAGAATAAATCGGGTCTACGCCCCTTAGGTCAGAGATGATCAGATTGCCGTCCACGCGCGTATACTTTCTTACCATCTCCATAAATTTTTCATTCTGTTCAAAATAGATTTCAATGCGCTCCTGCACGTCGGGCAGTGCAAGGATTTCCTCTGTCGTCATGGTGCGGCAGGCGTCGATTAATTTTTCCATGAGCTGATAGTTGGAAATCGTGAAATTTCTCCACCGCCCCAGACCTGTGCGGGGATCCATCAGAAAACCGACAAGTATCCAGCCCTTTGGATTTTGAATCTCATCAATTGTGAGATCGCCAGAGTCCACTTTGTCTACTGCAACCATCATATCATCAAACTGCGGAAAGCGTTCTCTTCCGCCATAATATTCATAGATAATGCGCGCGCAGGAGGGCGTGATACGGCTCTCCCCTTTATATTTACCCTCAAGCTGCAAGCGTTCGTGCTCACTGGAGTGGTGGTCGAACCACAGCCCGCACCCCTCGACATAAGGCACATTGGCAAGACAATCGTCCTCAGTAACTTCTACCAGTCCGTCCTGCAAATCCTTTGGATGTGCGAATTTCCAATGGTCAATAATTCCGGCTTCCTTTAGAAGAGCACCGCAGGCAAGACCATCAAAGTCAGAACGTGTAATTAATCTCATAGTATCCTCCTTGTATCGTTCATGATATATTTCTCTTATAGCTTTTGTTCCATTATATTATAGTGGATATGTACAAATTTTTCAACTATTTTGGATATGCTTTTATGGGTTGATAAGTGAGTGAAAATACTCTATAATGCATAGTGTAGAGTGTGAGAAGTACTTCACACGCCAAAAACGCCCGAATACTGAGATATGAAAGGCGGCAGGAGGGGCTTCATGAAAAAGGAGACAGCAGACCAAGCTGGCTATGAGCATGTGACACACACGTTTGGGCCAGTGTACGACGAACAGTCAAAAATATTGATTTTAGGCTCGATGCCGTCTGTAAAGTCAAGAGAACAACAGTTTTATTACGGCCACCCGCAGAACCGTTTCTGGAAAGTGCTCTCTGCGGTGCTGGGGGAAGCGGTGCCGGCTTCCATAGAGGACAAGAAGGCTTTGCTGCTGAGAAATCATGTCGCGCTGTGGGACGTGATCGAAGCCTGCGATATTATTGGCTCATCAGACAGCAGCATCAGAAATGTCAAGGGAAATGATATGCGGCTGATCTTAGATGCCGCAAAAATAGACGCAGTTTACCTCAATGGCGGAAAGGCGTATGAGCTTTTTATAAAATATTGCAGACCCGCCATCAAAGAGATAGAACCGCCGCTTGTGAAGCTTCCCTCGACAAGTCCGGCGAATGCGGCATGGACGCTCGACCGGCTGACAGCGGCATGGCGGGCTGCATTTGCAATAAATAAGATACAAAAGTTTTGAGAAAGGGCATCAGGAAATCATGGGATTTGAGACAGAGATCATGAAGGGATTTGACGATTATTGCAGGGAAAAACGAAATGCAATCGCAAAAATATCCAATGAGGAGAAAAGGGCAGGTCAGGAGAAGGTGCTAGTGGCAAGATCCCTTCTGCACCACGAAGCACAGCAGATGGCAGCGCGCTATGCAAAACAGGAAGACAGCAATGCTGCACTGTTTGGGGAATTACAAGAGGCGACAGTGTCGGTACTCAGCGCCGGGCTTGAGGACACGTCTTTTAATAAGTGGAAGGCGAACTTGACCGATACAGTGATGCAGGTGCTTGCGGCAGAACAGATGAAACGGCTTCCGCGGCTGTCAAAAGCATATGAGAAAGTGCTTGACAGCCTTGATATTGACCTTTCAGATGTTGAGGAGGAGTTCAGGGCAGTCTTTGAGCCGGAATGCATTTACAATACACTGGTACTGCTAGTCACCGCAGTGAAGAATTACTGTGAGTTTCTGGAAGGCATATATGAAAAGCAAAAAGGCGGCAGATAACCGAAAAGGAGTGCGGACAGCCATGCAAAACGACCAGCAGAAAAAGTACCGGACCAAGAGCAAGGACGCAATTATGACATATCTGGAGATGCACACAGAACATAGCTTCAGCGCGTATGATGTCAATGCGTACATGCAGGAGAAAGGCATACAGGTCAATCTGACCACCATTTACCGCAATCTGGACAAGCTCACGGAGAGCGGTGAAGTGCTCAAATATAAGACAGCGGAAGATGAATGCTGCCGCTACCAGTGTGCAAAGCCGCACGCACACTGCCATGAACATATTCATATGCAGTGCAGGGCGTGCGGAAAGATTCTCCATCTGGAATGTGAGTTTATGGAAGAGATTATCCGGCATCTGTATGACCATCACAGATTTACGCTGGAATGTGCGGGTTCTGTGCTGATGGGCATGTGCGAGTCATGCCAGAAGCAGAATCAACAGTGCCAGATATCACAGGATAACAAAGGAGTATAATCATAATGGAAATGTGGGATATTTACGACGAAAACAAGAAGCGCACTGGACGCACCATGAAAAAGAATGACTGGTGCTTAAAAGAAGGAGAGTATCACCTGACCGTGCTTGGCATCGTAGCGCACACAGACGGCAGGTTTCTGATCACGAAGCGGGTTATGACAAAGGCGTGGGCGCCCGGCTGGTGGGAGGTCTCAGGCGGGGCTTGTCAGGCAGGAGAGACTTCAAAAGAAGCGGTGCTCAGGGAAGTCCAAGAGGAGACAGGGCTTGATGTGTCTGGCTGGGACGGCGGGTATCTGTTTAGCTACAAACGGGAGAATCCCGGCGAGGGAGACAATTATTTTGTGGATATCTACCGTTTTACTGCTGATTTTGACGAGGCGGATATTCATTTACAGGAGGAGGAGACTGACGGCTGGCTGCTCGCTACGCCCGATGAGATCAAAGCATTTGCAGCACAGGGGATTTTTCTTCACTATGACAGTATCAAGCGCGCGTTCGAACTGTCACCTACAGAACCGGAAAATGAATGAATGCAGAGAATGAATACAGAAAAAGGAAGGGCACGAGAACGATGAAAATGAAAAAACTTTTGAACAATATGATGAAACTGATGATAGGTGCAGCGCTGTTCTTAGCGGCACCGGCAATGGAGTCAGCAGCAGCAGAGTATTCTGTGACCCCCGCAGAGGCAGTCCTGTATACAAATGACAGTACTGTCATTTTATCTGAGACAGATGACGCGGCGGTGGTGCTTCCAGAGGTGGCAGCAGACCTGCCGGTACAGGTGACAGGGATTACCAGCAATGGATATTTCCAGATTGCACTGGACGGGCAGACTTTTTATATTCATGGGCTTGGGCTGAGCGCTGCCAAGGCAGACCGCCAAGTGTATGATATTATCATGGCACAGAAAGCAGTATTTCCTGAGGGAATGCACTGGACAAACGACAACTACTATGCGTGGAAGGGCGGCACCTACACAGGCGGCTTTGGCTGTGCAGGATTTGCGTTCGCGGTCAGCGATGTGGCATTTGGGGATACAAAGGCGCAGGTTCACAAGGATTACACCAATATCAAAGTGGGGGATATCCTGCGCGTAGACAATGACACGCACTCTGTCATCGTGCTCGAAGTGCGGGATAATTCCGTCATTGTGGCAGAGGGAAATTACAATGCCTCGATTCACTGGGGCAGAGAGATTCCCAATGCACAACTGATCGACCCGTATAGCTATATCATGACAAGATACTGATGCTTAGGAACTGTGAAACAATTAGAAATTTTATATCAATAGGAGGAAGAACATGGAAAAAATAACAAGCTTTACAATCGACCATATCAAATTACAACCGGGAGTGTATGTTTCGAGAAAAGACCAAGTTGGGGAGAGTACTATTACGACATTTGACCTCAGAATGACCTCACCCAATGAAGAACCCGTGATGAACACCGCAGAAGTACATACGATCGAGCATCTGGCGGCTACTTTTCTGAGAAATCACAAAACGTATGGCAGCAAAACCATCTATTTTGGGCCAATGGGCTGCCGCACAGGTTTTTACCTGCTTCTTGCGGGCGATTACGAGTCCAAAGATATTGTGCCGCTGATGGTCGAGCTGTATGAGTTTATCCGGGATTTCAAAGAGGAGGTTCCGGGGGCAAGCCCCAAGGACTGCGGCAATTATCTTGACATGAATCTGGGCATGGCAAACTATCTTGCGGCAAGATTTCTGGACAATGTACTGTACAAGATTGATGAAACAAGGCTGGTGTATCCAGAATAAGAACGCGTGCATATAGTATCATAAAACCATAAGGTGACATCAATGGACAATACTTTCTTGACACAAATTACAAATGGGGCGATCGAGGACGTGGAGACTGGGAGGAATGGCTCTTTCGTCCTTGTCTCCTACAGAGACTGCCCCAATTGCGGCATGGACAATCAGACCATACGGCTGAATGTCAGCAACAACACCGTGATACTAGATGAGAAGCACAACCGGATTCCGCTGAGATCGCTGCAAAAGGGCATGACTGTGAATGCGGCATTTTCCAATGCGACGACAAGGAGTATCCCGCCGCAGGCAGCAGCGTATGTCATACAGATCGTAGGAAGGGCGCTTCAGGAGGAGGTAACTGTAGGCAGGATTGTGGACGTGGACAGACAAAACAGGAGTTTCACGACGATCAGCGACGGCAATTTATCCTCCGTGATAAGGTTCAATGTAGCAGACGATGCACAGATTTTAAACAGCTTTGGCAGGCCGATGAATTTTGTGAACCTCGTTCCCGGTCTGAGAGTACGGGTGCGTCACGCCGCGTTTATGACAATGAGCATTCCACCGCAGACAACAGCGTTTGAAGTCCGGGTAATCTGAGCATAGGTTAAGCGATATGTCCTTTTTCTTCACGGTGAATTGTGTGAAGAAAAAGGACATTTATACATAAGAAGATTTATATATAAGGAGATTCAATGTGAAAAAAGACACAGACTTGACAACAGGCAGCCCCTTTTTGCTGATTGGTGCATTTTCCCTTTCGCTCGTTGTCGGCAACTTGTTTCAGCAGATGTACACATTTGTGGACACCATAATTATCGGAAAAAACGCTGGCACACTGGGGCTTGCCGCAGTCGGCGGCACAGAATGGCTTATTTTCCTAGTAAACGGGGTGGTGATTGGACTGGTTCAAGGTTTTTGTATCTTGTTAGGAAACAGCTTTGGCGAGAAAAACGAGGAGGAATTTCAGCGCTATTACGACAAAGCAAAGAAAATCTGTATTGTGCTTGCGGTTTCTCTGACGTTGCTGTTTTTGCTGTTATCTGGTGTGCTGCTCCGTCTGCTGGGCACAAAAGAAGAGGTCTATGATATGGCGTGGGAGTATGTGAATATCATCTTTCTGGGGATTCCATTTCTGGTGTTTTACCAACTGTTCTCAGGGGCATTGAGAAGCAGGGGAAACAGCCGCATACCGCTGTTTGCAATGACAGCTTCCTCGCTGTGCAACATTGTCCTTGATATTTTATTTGTCAATATCTTAGACTTTGGAATCGCAGGCGCCGCGCTTGGGACAATCCTTTCAGAGTGTCTGGTTATGCTGGTCTGCGGATATTATTTTTATAAATATTCTTTTTGTTCTGCTTCCTGTGCCTCCTCTGACAGTCATAAGAAAGAAAATGATGGTTTTGACGACAAAGCGATTACCGCCAAACTGCTCAGGCTGGGAATCCCGATGGCGCTACAGAGTGTTATTACTTCTGTTGGCGGACTGATTGTAGTGAACCGTATTAACCAGTATGATATTACGTTTCTTGCTGGATACACCGCAGCGGTCAAGCTGTATGGCTTGCTGGAAATCGCGGCGTCCTCCTTCGGACTGGCGGCAGCAGCGTATGTCTCACAGAATTACGGCGCAGGCAAAAAAAGCCGTATCAGAGAGGGCGTCCGTGCCAGCCTGATCATGGGAACTGCCGTGTCCGTACTTTGCTCTGCTGTGATGTTTTTTGGCGGACAAGGCATTCTGCGCCTGTTTGTTGACACGTCCGAGGCGACAGGAGAAATACTAAGCTATGGCTGTCGTTTCCTGAATATTCTGGCAGTCTTTTTTCCGTTTCTTTATAGTTTGTATATTCTGCGTGCTGCCCTGCAAGGCATCAACAATGCAGTAGTGCCCATGCTTTCGAGCTTTGCACAACTGGCAATGCGGCTTTTGTGTGCGGTAGTCCTGACAAAGTTTATCGGAAGTGACGGCATTTTCTGGGGCGAGGTATCCGCGTGGCTGTTTGCGGATACGATTCTTTTTGCAGTGTATTGGAAACAGATGAAAAATTGAGTGCGTGAACGGGGGATCTGTGATATATTGGATATAGATGCCGTTCTGCCCATTAAAGAGTTTTCTGGAGAGTGGTGCAGAACAATTGTGGAGGCACTAGTGTGAATGCTGCGAAAGCTGCCTTTGGGCGGCAAGGGGGATTTGTATGATTTATTTAACACATTTTTCATTTCCAGACAGGGAGAGGGAGTATGACTTTACCATGAAGCAGAAGCACACCTGTTATGACACGGTCTATCCCTTTTTGATACTCTCCGCGCATCAGCTCAAAATGCTTGACTTTGAGCCAGTGACGATTCTGTACGGCGGAAATGGTTCAGGCAAGACAACGGCGCTCAATGTCATTGCTGAGAAGCTTGGGCTTGCGCGCGACACATTGTATAACCGTTCTAATTTTTTCGGAGATTATACGAAAATGTGTTCGTTTGAGACGGTTGGGCGTATTCCAAAAGAAAGCAGGATTATAACAAGTGATGATGTGTTTGATTTTATGCTCAATCTGCGCTGTATCAATGAAGGCATAGACCAGAGGCGCGAGGAACTGTTTGAGGAATACCAAGAGGCAAAATATGCGAAATTTCAGATGCACTCCATGGAGGATTATGAGCGGCTCAAAAAGATTAACGCGGCGCGGCGCAATACAAAGTCAAAGTTTGTGCGCGACAGCTTACAGGATAATGTCAGAGAGCACTCCAATGGAGAGAGCGCATTTCTCTATTTTGCAGACAAAATAAAAGAAAACGGACTGTACCTGCTCGACGAGCCGGAGAACAGTCTGTCACCGGAAAAACAGCAGGAGCTGCTGCGCTTTTTGGAAGATTCAGTCCGCTTTTTTGGCTGTCAGTTTGTGATTGCGACACATTCTCCCTTTCTGCTCTCTATGAGAGGGGCAAAGATTTATGACTTAGACGAGGAGGTGGTGGATGTCAAGCGCTGGACAGAGCTGGGCAATGTGCGGGCATATTATGCATTTTTTAAGAAATACGAGCATGAATTTGAGAGATGAAGTATTGAATAAAAAAATTTTGAATAAGAAAGTATTAAATAAGAAGGGAAAATAAAAAGATGAAAATTGCAGTAACCTATGAAGATGGAATGGTTTTCCAGCACTTTGGACATACACAGCAGTTTAAACTGTATGAGGTGGAAAACGGTGCAGTACAGAACGAACAAGTGGTGGACACACAGGGGAGTGGTCATGGGGCGCTTGCGGGCTTTCTGACACAGTACGGTGTCGATACGCTGCTCTGCGGTGGAATTGGCGGCGGTGCACAGAATGCGCTCGCTGCGGCGGGCATACAGCTTTATGGTGGTATTTCAGGAAATGCGGACGAGGCTGTCAGTGCGTTTTTAGCGGGAACACTCGCCTATAACCCAGATGTACACTGCGGCCATCATGAACATGGACATGACTGCGGTGCGCACGTCTGCGGCGAGAAAGCGCATGACTGTGCCGGCCATGGGGACAGTTGCAGGGGTTAGCGGCAGTGGATTTTACAAAAAGAGCAAATATCATACAAATTACAGATTTTTGTGCGCCTGAGCTTGATGTGTATGCCAGACTCACCGAAGGACAGCTCTTAAACCGCCATGAACCCGATCAAGGAATGTTTATTGCGGAGAGTCCGCGCGTGATTGAACGTGCCCTTGATTATGGCTGTGTGCCGGTTTCCATCTTAATAGAAACAAAGCAGCTTGAGACACAGGGAAAGGAAATCATCGCACGCTGCGGCGGGATTCCAGTCTACACAGCGGCATTTGACGTGCTGACACAGCTCACAGGATTTAAGCTCACGCGCGGCATGCTGTGTGCGATGTACCGCCCCGCGCAAAAGACGGTAGAAGAAGTATGTGCAAAGGCGCGCAGAATCGCGGTGCTTGAGAATGTGGTCAATCCTACCAATGTCGGCGCAATTTTCCGCTCAGCGGCAGCACTTGGCATGGACGGTGTCGTGCTGACACCCGCGTGCAGCAATCCGCTCTACCGGCGTGCAATCCGTGTGAGCATGGGAACTGTGTTTCAGATTCCGTGGGCATTTTTGCCAAAGGGAGCTCAAATCAGCCGACTGCATACATTGGGGTTTAAGACTGTGGCGATGGCGTTAAAGGAAGATTCCTTACGGATTGATGCGCCGCAGCTTGCGCGCGAGCAGAGGCTTGCAATCGTACTTGGCACAGAGGGGGACGGGCTTGCAGCAGAAACAATGGAGGCCTGTGATTATACCGTGCGGATTCCAATGGCACAAGGCGTCGATTCCCTGAATGTGGCGGCGGCAAGCGCAGTGGCGTTCTGGCAGCTTGGCACTGTAAATGACACAGGGGATTTATAATAAAATAAAACAAAAGAAAGAAGAAGGAAAATTTGACGATGGAATTAGCCAATTATTTCAAGAGTATCATTGATGAGGACCGGTGCGCTGTTGTCATCTGCAATCTGTCACACGAGATTCTCTATATGAATCCGGCAGCAGTTGCCCGCTATGAAAAACGAGGCGGGCAGGCGCTTATCGGACAAAGCCTGCTGGACTGCCACAATACGCAGTCTGTCGAGATGATTAAAAAAGTGGTGCTGTGGTTTGGAGAATGCGCAGACCATAACAGAATTTATACTTTTTACAACGAGAAAGAAAATAAAGATGTCTATATGGTGGCGCTGCGGGAAGCCGATGGAACGCTGATTGGATACTACGAAAAACATGAGTACAGAAATAAAGAGACAGCAAAGCGGTATGACTTTTCTGTAACAGTATGATTTTGGGGCAGAGTGAGGGCAGCAAAGATGATCGTTAGAAAACATTTTCGTTTCACAGGCAGAGTGCAGGGTGTCGGATTCCGCTATCGGGCAAAATACGCTGCAAACGGCATGGGAATCACAGGCTGGGCTAAAAATCAGGCTGACGGTTCGGTGGAGATGGAGGCACAGGGGCCAGAGGAAGCCATCAACAGAATGCTGGTGATGATCAACAAGAGTGATTATATCGTGATTGATTCCATCGACTCCTGTGAGCTTCCCATTAAGGAGGGCGAGCGTTCTTTTTATGTCATATAGTTTTCTTTTGGAAAGGAGTTATCGTATTGACACATATAGAGAAAGCAACGGATTTTTTAATGCAGGAATTTCATTGTTCGCAGGCGCTCGCGGGGGCTTTTGCAGAAGATTTTGGTTATAATCTCAAGAATGTAATGAAAATCAGCACCTGTTTTGGCGGCGGTATGCACCGTGGAGAGGTCTGCGGCTGCATCACGGCAGCAGCCATGGTATTTGGCATGGCATTCGGACTATATGACCCGCAGGATAAGGAACAGGAGTCATTCGGTTATAAAAATGCAGATGAATTTTTTGACCGTTTCCGCGAGCGTATGGGTGGAAAGACACGCTGTAAGGAGATTCTGGGAAAAGATTTCTCCAAGCCGGACGAGCTTGCCTCGATTCGTAGGGAGGGTCTGGTGAAAAAAGTGTGCCCGCATGTCCTGCAAGTCAGCATAGAGATTATAGAAGATATGCTGAGGCAGTGCGAGGAAGAGGGCGGATATGTCCACCTTGACGCTGCGGCGCTTGCGGAGACAGAGAAAATACAGACCGTGCTTCGAAGTGTGGGCAGGCAAAACAGATTTCGCAAAGATGTGCATGAACTGCTTTTCTCATCAGATCAAAAAATTGGCTTTATTCAATTTGATGTCAGGCGGTTTAAGATCATCAATGACCTGTATGGAGAAAAATTTGGTGATGAGGTGTTGTTTTTTATCAAGGACAACCTCAAAGAATTGTGTAATGACAGACAGTTTTATCTGAATCTTCGCAGTGATGTGTTTATGATTGTCACAGAGTATGATTCGGACAAAGAACTGATGTCCTTTATCCAGCGCATCGAGGAACGGTCAGCTTTTTTTAAGGGCGTGAAGCTGCAACTGGCATTTGGCGTCTATTCTGTAGATGACAAGAACATGGAAATCCGCCAGATGGAGGACCGGGCGTCGATGGCGCGGACAGCGGCAAAAGAAAACGCCGTGTCCAATGTGATTTTCTATGAAGAGCAGTTCAAGGAGCTGCTCTACACGCGTAAATTTATAGAAGAAAATATGCATACCGCCGTCGGCGAAAAGCAGTTTAAGATGTATTTGCAGCCAAAATACAGCATTTCGCGCGGCAAAATTATCGGTGCAGAGGCGCTTGTGCGCTGGATTCATCCAGAGAAAGGCATGATTTATCCCAATGAATTTATTCCTGTGATTGAGGAAAATGGATTTATCAAGATGGTGGATTATTACATCTGGGAGGAGGCAAGCCGTTTTATCCGAAAGTGTATGGACATAGGCATCAAGGACTGTCCGGTGTCAGTCAATGTGTCACGCCATCATTTAAAAGATATGCAGTTTGTGCAGGTATTGATGGAGGATATCAAAAAGCACCAGATCGAACGCGCGCTCCTAGAGCTTGAAATCACAGAAACTGCAAGTGACGAGCAGATTGGCCAGATGGCAATGCGGCTAAAGATGAATGGCTTCACACTGCTGATGGATGATTTCGGCAGCGGCTATTCTTCCTTAAATGTGCTGCTGGAAACCCCGTTTGACGTGATCAAGCTGGATAAGAAGTTTATGGATAATATGATGGCATCTGACAAGGGAAAACTGATTTTAGAGCATACAGTTTCCATGTCACAGGAGTTAGGGCTTGGGCTTTTGGCGGAGGGAGTGGAGACCAAAGAACAGGTAGCGCTTCTGGATCAAATTGGCTGTGACCACGTTCAGGGATATTATTTTGCCAAACCCATGCCGCAGGAGGAATTTTTTGAACTGTTGAAGAAGGACAGAGGAATATAGGAGGAGAAAGTAATGGTAAAGCATGTGATTTTATGGCAGTTAAATGACGAATTATCGAATGAGGAAAAAAACGAGGTAAAGGCAGGTATCAAGACCGGGCTTGAGTCGCTCAAGGGGAAGATTCCCGGCTTGACCGACATCAAAGTAGAAGCGGCGCCGCTGGCGTCCTCCAATGCAGATGTAATGCTTGATTCTACATTTGAGAATGAGGAGGCACTAAAAAATTATGCAGTTCATCCAGAACATGTCGCAGTGGCAGATGGAAAGGTGCGCCCGTATACAAAGTCAAGGGTTTGTATGGATTTTGAGATCTAAGGTGACAAGATTTATTGGCATATTATACAATTAATAGCTTTAAAGAAGCAGAAATATGCATAAAAATGACAAATATACCTGTTTCTTGAAATAATTATAAAAAAGTACTTGCTTTTTATAAAAAACTGTTGTATGATTTAATAGCTGTCGGCGATACAGATAAACAGACAGCAGAATATAACAGTTATGGCTCGTTGGTCAAGCGGTTAAGACGTCGCCCTCTCACGGCGAAAACAGGGGTTCGATTCCCCTACGAGCTGTTGACTGTTTAAAACAGCCCAACCCGATAAAACGCTGCAAATACAAAGTAAATGGTATTGCGGTGTTTTTTATTTTGCAGAGGCGGTTTTAATTTTTTATCGTTTTAGACCGTTTTAAGCCGTTGCAAATCATAAGGTTGTGGGTATTTTTGTGGGTACGAGCTGTGGGTATTTTTGTGGGTATACTTTGTGGGTAAAATTTTAGAGGAATGCTAATTGATTAATAGTCTATAATTCATTTTAATCCCCAAATAAGCAATTAATTTATCCTTATGGAGGAGATTTCCAAAACGATCATTTTATTCGTGATGAGGATGATATTATCACAACCACAATATTTTTTGTTTTTAGAGAAGAGTTCTATTTATAGCAAACATTAGTACGAAATCTACTCAGATATTTAGCAATATAAATAAACATTACATAGCAGAAACGATGGACCCTGAAAATACTGGATTTCAAACATTGCTTGAATATGTTATGTCTTTGCATGGCAATGGAGTTCGTCATGCAATATTTTCGTCAGTTAATTTTTCTGATCTACCAGCGCAACACTGGGGATTTAGCATTGATTCAGTATCCGTTGGCGGTGCAATTAATGTACGAGCATACAAACATTTATCAGTTGATGAATATTATTTTAGAGCTATAGGTGTCGATGGTAATTGGATATCTGGCTGGCAAAAATTTGTTTTTGAATCAAATATTATAAACATTAATGGCACTGGATTAACATCTGCAACTGCTATACCATGGAACTCTATTCATATTCAAAACAGTGGTACAAACGCTGTAGTGTTTTTTTCTAACTGGACAGGAGAAAGTTGTTTTCCTGAAAATTATGGTAGCGGCATAATATTACCCTGTACAGACGTAGTCCAAAAAAGAATATTGTATATTGGACAAAGCGGCAAAATATATACAGGTTTTTTCAACGTTTCAGACAAAAATAATATTACATGGCATACGACAACTATCACATAGCAATATGCATTTATAATAATCGTATAAATGAAGCATTTGCACCATCACTATTATATGGAACCATTTTAATCTGTTTACCTTCAATGGATACATGCACAGAATATGTATCATCGCCAACTATTTTGTGCAACCCCAAATAATTATCTCCTGCCAAACCATTCAGTAAATACATAGATGCACCTAATTCATTTGCTATATGCGCATTAATTGTTATTAATACTGCCCATTTTTCCCAGTTTTCGTTGGAAATTGTAGGAGCTATTTCAAAAACCGAAAATAATGTTTCTGTCCAAATATACCGGTAAACTAATTTGCTAAATATCTGATCAAATACAGAACAAATATTCTAATAAAGAAGAGCACATCATAAATTAAAAACAATGTGCTCAATTTTGACATATATGTAATTTTTTAAGAAACACAAATTATTATGCACTCATTAATTTCCTATGAGTATGTTTTACGTTTTCTCTATTAATGGTACAGTAGATCATCGTTGTGTCTAATTTAGTGTGTCCAAGTAGTTCTTTTACTTCCTCTAATGGTGCACCTTTTCTAAGTACATTTGTTGCCATTGTGCGCCGAAATCTATGAGGATGACAATGATCGACACCAGCAGATTTTCCTAAATTCTTTATAATTCTTTCCAAACCTGCAATAGTTAATCTACTATAAGGTTTTCGTACACTGACAAAAAGGGCATCATTATCATCAGCTCTCACTTCTAAATATTCTTTTAAATAGAGAGAAGCAGTAGCAGTTAGATATACTTCACGTTCTTTGCTTCCTTTACCATACACTATAGCATTCTTATCACAAAAATCTATATCATTACGATTAAGGGAAACTAATTCAGATGCACGAACGCCAGTACTGTATAAAAATTCGATTAAAGCAATATCACGCTCTTGGGTACATGCTCTTCTTAGCCTTTCCAGCTCTTCATCCGAAAAAGGTTTTTTAATTTTCTTCTCCGATTTAATAGGTTCTAATCCCATAGTAGGATTTTTAGAAATATATCCCTTATTGTTAAGCCATGTAAAGAAACTACTGAATACCAGTCTCATATTATCTAAATACGAATTAGACACATTTCGCATTTTTTGATATTTTGCAAGATATATAAATAAATCATCTTCTGTTATTTTATCTAACGGCTTATTAAGATATTGAAGTAACTTATTTAAATGCAAATGATATTGTTGTAATGTCCGGTCAGATTTTCCTTCTGTTTTTTTACGAATAATAAAAAGCTGTAAATATTGTAAATAACTTTTTTCAATATCTATTATATCAGTACAACGTTCTTCAAGTTCTTTATAATTCTGTAAGAGCATTCGTAATCCACAATCAAATTGTTTACATTGTGTCTGATCTAAAGCCCAATATCCAATAGCCATCTGTAATACCTCTGATATAAATTTTTCGTTCATAATTAAATACCTCCGATTGTTTGTTTGGATTATTTGTTCGATAAGTATTTATTCTCTTAATGAAAATAAAATTTCCATATAATTCCAAAAAATAAAAAAAGAAGAATATAGTTTATTGAGTTTTCATAAAATGAGGTATTTTTTAGAATTTATAATACATGAACAATACAGAAATTGATAAGAAATAATTAACAGCATTCAGGAAGATTTATTTTCTAAATCGTAAAAAAATAGGACACTGTAATAAAATACAATGTCCCTTTCAAATCTAATATTGTATTATGAGCAAATATTGTTTTGTAATACAATCATATCTTTTAGTGGTTGCGATTGATATTTTTCTGGAATCTGTATACCATAATATATATTACTTACAATATCTTTTTCATCTAAAGATCTAATATAAATACGTAAATCTCTAAAATATGTAACGTGCCAGGTAACGTATTGCATGGCAGCACTCACAATCAAACTCATATCTGCATTGCTGTAATATTTACAATGTTGTGTTTGATCTGATGTGTGCCAAGGTATATTATCCAATCCCAAAGCAACTTGCGCTTGTAAACCCATTAGACTTGTTTGATCTTGGCTTGTAAGAGTGAAGTGTTCTATTGTTCCGTTTGTCAAAGCCACATTGATTCCAGCTTGAATTATTTTTTGTTGTTCATTATTCATTTCTCTAATTTTCGATTCTTGTAATTCAGATAAAGTAGGTTCGTATGGTTCATAAGAAATATCAGGTGGCAACTCTGGCTCAGGTTTTGATTCTACATAAATGCTTTCATCGTTAGAAAATTGTATACTATCATCTAGTATTCGATAAATAGTTGTAAAATCAGAATAATCCCAGTCATCATTTTGACCGGGACGTGAAAGTGTGAACCCATGAGTTTTAACCGGAAAATCTCCTCGAATCTCAATAATATTTTCAGATATTTGAAAAAATTCAACTTCGTAAGAAGTCTTTAAGTTTATATATTTTAACTCTAACATTTTAACTCCTTTCTTTTAATAATGTGGGGGGATATTTTATAGAGATGATTGAAACTAATTACTCAGATATTTAGCAAATTAAATAACTATGTATATAGCGTATGGACAACCGTTCCTAGCAGCGAAAATGAAGAATTGATAACAACATTACCCGAAGGATGGAGTGATGCGTGTCTTATAGGTTGGGTACATAACCCAAGGAATTGGATTACAAACCACCTTTGATTTAATTTTTAGGATTGATGGTACAAAAGTTTATGCAGAATGGAAAGGACATTCTTATTGGTATGGTAAATCATTAAAATTATATTTCATATAGTAATTACGTGTTTAAAACGTATCAATTTTGAATCCGTCCCCAGTTAGTCCACACTCCAGCTAACTTTTGCCTTTTTGTTCGCTAATTTGGTAAAAATTTAAATAAGTTATACAATTCCATATATTCTAAATGTGTCAGAGGTAGATAATATACCAATCTTAGTATTGCTAATAAAATATACATTTGAATCTCCAAGCTGAATGAAATTAGTTACTCCATGAAACGTGTAAAATACAAGCTTTGGAATCGTGCAACAATGGACAATTGAGTTTCCTGCCATACTAGCAAAAAATATAAATTTGTAGTTATCTATATTATTCAAAGTATCAATTTGAATCCATGTTGAAGTTTTATCCATATAATTTAACAGTAAATCATTCGTATTCATAGCATTTGCTAAATTGCTATTTACCTGATTAATTTTGGCGTTGTAATCCGCTATCATAGCCTTAGCCGCTAACGCACCTGCAACATATCCAGTTGCAGTATTAGCAGATATTTGTTCTGTTGTATTTAATACATTTTTAGCATATATATCACCGAAATGAGTAATATTATTAGATTTATGTTTTTTATATCCGTATCCATTAGCGTCTACTCCAAAGCTAAATGGAAATGTTAAATCGGTATCGCCAGTAATATTACCAAAAATAATGTCGCCACTATTAGGTTGACGAGTAATGAATCGCATACCCTGATTAGGGCCGCCGCCTTCGTTTTTGAAATTTACTGCAGCTAATTGATTTTCAAGTCCCAAAACTCTTTCAGATTCTCCTAAATAAATATGAGTATCATTACCATTATCTGTTATTTTTATGCTGGGAGTATCCACTAAATCAGTATATTTTCCAGTGAATGCAACGGTTTTCAAATCAGAAAAATATTTTTTGATTTTTCCAAGAATTGTAGAAAGGTTGTCGGTAGAAGAAATATTTTGCCTTGCAGATGCTTCTTCAAACAAGATTCGGTGTTTATCTATTGGGGTAACAGGTTCTAAAATCAAATATGCATATGTGTCAGTAGTGTTAGAATAATGTTGAAATTTCATCCACACCCATGCGTCGAGGCTGTAAAAAATTTTGTGTCTATGGGTAAAAATCTTTTTTGATAAGAATTAGATATGTAAACATTTGCTGTCGAATCGTATTGGTTTTATGTTGTCGAATTTCTTCCTTGATAATAGTATTGCCAGTCTGCTTATGTTTATACATGTATTTTGATTTTTCTGCATACCAATCAGGCATTAGCAGCAGAAATATGTTATGTGGGCGCTGCCCACACCCGGCCTCCGGAATAAGACTGGATATTTCTGGCAATACTGCTAATGCCGATGGAATAAGGCCGGGACGTTTCTTGATAGGATATGCTGTCCCGGCTTTTTCTTTTTAAAGGTACTGGGTGATCCTGTCTCCATAAAGGACAACCATCTGGTTGAGCACCTGATCCCAGTTCCTGTACCGCTGTGTCCACTTTTTGATTACGTTCCCACTGGCAAGATAGAGCATTTTTTCTAAGGAACTGTCGCTTGGGAATACACTTTTTGTCTTGGTCACTTTCCTGTACTGGCGGTTAAGGCCCTCTATGATATTCGTGGTATACATGATGCGCCGGATATCATCAGAGAACTGGAAGAAGGAGCTGACATCCTCCCAGTTGTTTTCCCAGTTACTGACTGCATAGGGATATTTGCGTCCCCATTTTTCTTTGATCTTTTCCAATTCTGACAGCGCAGACGTTTCGTTTGGGGCATTATAGACTGCTTTGAAGTCAGAAGAGAATTTTTTCAGGTCGCTGTAATTGACATATTTGAAAGAATTCCGCAGCATGTGGATGACGCACCTTTGGATCTGTGCATCCGGATAGACTGCACTTATTGCTTCCTTAAATCCTGCAAGCCCATCCACACAGAAGAACAGCACATCCTGTACGCCACGGTTTTTCAGGTCATTTAACATCCCCAGCCAGAACTTGCTGGT
>ERZ808028.840-NODE-840-length-21832-cov-5.237141_pt1 | contig 21832 bp, 27 predicted proteins | sample MGYA00380184_ERZ808028 | MGnify/ENA primary metagenome ERZ808028 (study PRJEB31490, sample SAMN06133397) | mouse gut metagenome | isolation source: J8_1 | host: mice | place: China: Chengdu | collected 2015-05 ...
TCTTGTACTTCCTTTCGTATCATTTTACATAGATGAAATAAGTGATATTTTATACTTTATTATTCAACTTTCCAACTTATGTGAAAGTCCATGATATAGAATATATGCTACTTTACTTTTCACTACAAAATCAGGCAGTCTATAACATAACGATTTTAATGCCAAAAAAGTTTCATTCCAAACTTAATTTAGCACTAAAGCCTCATTACTTTATTCTGCTAGCTTCTTGACGCAAAATTAATATAGCTTTTAAATAATCTTCTTTAAATAAAATACCACTTTCATATAGTTCTTTTATTTCTTCAGCAATTAATTCAATATCATCTTTTTTATTTCCAGTATAAATATATGTTCCGTATTTTGTTAATAGCTTTAAAACAGATCCATAGTTTGTCAACAATGAACTCAGTCCTTTCGACAGTCAATGATTCCTTTTTCAGTAATAATCTTCGCTACTGGTATATCATGTGATTCGACTGGGACATGATTTGTCACTTGCTGATGGAAAGCAAGTGAAATTGTTCGACCTTTAAAATCAGCTAAATAGCGGTCGTAATAGCCACCACCAAAACCAATTCGATACCCTTTTTTTGAATACACAACTCCAGGTACAACTAATAAATCAATGTTTTCTTTCTCAACGAGAGTAGTTTTTTCAACGATTGGTTCTTGCAAATCCATATAAACAGTTTCTAATTGCTGGAAAGATGTAATTTTGTGAAAATCCATCCCTCTAGTTTTCGCATGACATTTCGGCACGACAATAGTTTTCCCAAATTGCCAAGATCTTTCAATCAACCGCAGTGTATCTACTTCAGGAAATCTAGAAATCGTAACTCCGATCACTGTCGCATCTTGAAACGTTTGATTTTCTACTAATTTATTTATAATTGCCTCTGATTTTTTGTCATAATGTGCTTTTTCAATTAATCGTAACTGTTCAATCATTAACATTCTTTGTTCTTTTTTATCCAAAACAGTCACTCCTTTAGTATTATCAAGAATTTAACTTCCTAATCTTCTTAAGTTCCCACTTTAAATTTTATTAAACTAAAGTATTTGTTGTGAATCCTTCGAAAACTTCCACCTAAAATAATAAAAAACCAAAACCCGTTATAGGTTTTGGCCTGAGCAATTACTTTGTTTCGCGGTGTAAAGTTTGTTTTCTTTCACGTGAGCAGTATTTTTTCATTTCAATACGTTCTGGATTATTACGTTTGTTTTTCTTTGAAATATAATTGCGCTCACCACATTCTGTGCAAGCAAGTGTAATATTTACGCGCATGATTGTCCCTCCTACTCATCAGGCTTTTAAATTAATACGAGCATGATTTATACGACTTTTTAATTATAGCATGTATTGAAAATTTGTCTAGTAATTTGTATGAAATATGTTTCTTCGAAGAAATATGGTAAAATAAATGTACAAACTCAAATATTTATCGAGGTGAAAATATGGATCTTTCATTATGGCTAATTGCGATTGGAGTCATCGTTGTAATTGTATCTTTTTTTATCCAACGTAATCCATCCAAAAATACTGAAGACATAGAAAAAATATCGATTAGTTTACATCAAGAAACGAATCGCCTAAAGAAAAGAGTGCGAGCAATTGAAGAAGAGTTAATGATCTCTTTAGAGCCCATGCCTGCTGCACCAAGACAAAAAGAACCGGTTCATGCGATTATCGTGAATCAAATTTTATCTTTACACTCACAAGGATATTCAATGGAAGAAATCGCAAAGAGATCTTCTCTCAGCACTTCTGAAGTTATGGAGATTTTAAAATCGAGAGGTGCTAAATAATATGCTAAAAGATCTTTTACGCATAATTGGGACTGCTTGCATCATTACTGGTATTTCTCTTTATTTTATCGATTCGAATGATGCTGTAACACCAAACGCAGATGTAGAAAAAGCTTTACGATTAGAAATTGCAACACTCGAAAAAACATTACAAAAAACAGAAGAAGAATTGGCTAATTTACAATTATTAACTTCTGAACAACCTGAAGCAAGTGACGATGAGCCAGCCACCGATGCTGTGAATGACAAAAATGACGAACAAATTGAAGAGCCTGCCACTGGACTTACATTGGAAATCTCTGAAGGTACCTCTTCATTAGACGTTGCAGAATTGCTTACAGAAAAAAAAATTGTCAGTGATGTCGATGAATTTAATGATTTTTTAACCAACCATGGGTATGCGAAAAAAATTCAAATCGGTATTTATAAAATTGATCAATCGATGTCGCCGAAAGACATTGCGGAATTAATTACAACTTTAAAAGAGTAAAAACAGGTTCGGCGCCATTCAGCGTTGAACCTGTTTTTATTAGTTCTCTTCTTCCTCTTCTTCATCTTCTAAAGATGGTTGGATTTCTTTAATAATTTCTGTTTTGTTTTCCTTCATCCCTTGTAATTCAAAATATTTATCTACGACAGCTTGTGCTAAGTCATTACTAGCTGTCGTTGGGAATCTTGGATTTGTCGATACATGTGGGACTAGAACTGCATAAGCAATTTCTGGATTATCAAACGGTGCAAAACCAACATGCGCTAAACTAATCGTTTCAAAAACGGTCTTTTTCTGTTCATCATAAGCAAAGGTTTGAGCTGTACCTGTTTTTCCACCTGCATCAAATGAACGACCTTGGAATAAATTTTTAGCTGTTCCCCTTTGGCCGTAATAAGTATAATACATCCCTCTTTTTACTTGATCGATTTCCCGTTGTGTATTATTAACACGGTTTAGTACATGGGGCTTTGTTTGTTCGACAAGCTTGCCTAATTGCTTACCATCCGGAGAAGGCTCTCGCACTTCTTTTAACACGTGAGGTGCAATACGGTAACCATCATTAGCTATCGTTGCCACGTATTGCGCTAATTGTAATGGGCTATACGTATCGTATTGACCAATTGCTAAGTCAAGAATACTGTAAGATACTTTCTTACCCGGCTTCCCTCCAACTTCTCCCGGTAAATCAATGCCTGTTGTCGTTCCTAAACCGAATGAACTGTAACTTGAACGCATTTTATCAAATGCATCTAAATCAATTCGTAATGGTCCGCGATAGGAGTATGACGCCCCGCCAATTGCCATTGCAATTTTAAACATATAAACGTTGGATGATCGTCCGATCGCTTCTATATCACGCATAGGGATTCGATTGAAAAGTGTTCTATTAAAAATAGACCCCTTTAAATTACTCCCTGCAAATTGTAAAGGTTCGTCATATTTCATCTCGCCAACTGTCGCTCCACCATGTTCATAACCCGCAAGTAGCGTCGCCATTTTCACTGTAGATCCGATTTCATAACGAGTCGTAAACGTTCCATAAGAATAGTCTATCAGTTCTAATTTCCCTGTCTCACTATCTCTAATTGCTTGCTTACCTACCATTGAAAGTACTTCTCCGTTGTTCGGATTTAACATGACAACGAAAGCTCGGTCAAAATATTTACTATTAGGGCCGTTTTTAATTTGACGAATTTTATTTTCCACAATTTTTTCGACTTCCAATTGTAATTCAGAATCTAATGTTAGCACTAAATCTTTACCTGGAATTCCTTCACGAACGGTTTTCGTTTCGACAACTTTACCTGTTCGATCTTTAACATTTTTGACAATCGTTTTTTGACCTTGTAATAACTCTTCATAATAATATTCAAAGAAACTCCGGCCAACTCGATCATTACGAGAGTAATCTCTAGCTAAATAATAATTTAAATCACTTTTCGGAACACCTTCTAATGGCGTTGTCGTTCGTCCTAAAATGGCTGTAGATGATTTTCTTACACGTTGCCAATCAGTCGTTGTGTCAACCCCTGGAAAATCTCCTAGACGCTCAGAAACCATTGCAAACTCTTCCGCTGTCACATCGCCGCTTTTAATCACTTGCGGTGAAAAGGCATAACCTGCTACCATATCACGATAAATCGCCAAAATTTCCAACTCATGATCAGTAAATGAATCGAGTTCTTCTTCTGTAATACGTTCACGTGTAAGCCTTGTAATTTCTCTTTGCTGCGCAGTATTATCCAAATCTTTATTTTTTGCAATTGCTGTTCTTTCGGCAGCAGTTACTTTCTCATTTGCAGCTTCCGCATTATTAAGAATCCAAAAATCTTTCCGATCTGCCGGCGTAATTCTTTTCGTATCTTTTTCAATAATCTTAGCGAGCCCAGTGGCAATCTCTAACATTTCTTTTGAAGTTGTCGTTGACATCTTTGTATACGTAATGGCGTTTTGTGGCGTATTATCCACTAATATATGCCCTTCACGGTCATATATCCTCCCTCTCGCAACGCTCGTATTCACTGCAACTTCTTCTTTTCTCTCCAATTCCATGACATAGTCTTCTGTTTTCACAATTTGCAAATAGCCCAGCCTTAAAATAAGAATAGAGAAAAGAACAAAGATCGCAAAGAATAAAAAGTTCATTCGAAACGTAATGCTTTTTCGTAATTTCACTTTTGGCTGATCTTTGCGATTCGTACGATTTGAACGCTTTTTCAAACCTAAACAAACCTCCTTCATACAGTATTTTGTATGTATGCACTTGAAAACAATCAGCGTTTCAAAATTTCATGAACAAAATACGGTGCCTAAAAACTAATCTTCAAAAATTATACCATTAAAAAAAGGAAAAGCACATACCTAGACGAACTAGATACGTGCTTTGTTCCCGAATTCAATTAATTATTTTCCAAAACGCTTTGCAACTTCATCCCAGTTAACAACATTCCAGAATGCTGAAATGTAATCTGGACGACGGTTTTGGTAGTTTAAGTAGTAAGCATGCTCCCAAACGTCAAGACCTAGTAATGGTGTTTTACCTTCCATTAATGGAGAATCTTGGTTTGGTGTAGACATTACTTCTATTTCACCATTGTTAGACACTAACCATGCCCAACCTGAACCAAAACGTGTTGCGCCAGCTTTTGCAAATTCGTCTTTGAAGTTTTCAAAGTTACCAAATTTAGCGTTGATTGCGTCAGCTAAAGCACCTGTTGGCTCGCCGCCACCGTTTGGAGAAAGAACTTCCCAGAATAGTGAGTGGTTTGCGTGTCCACCACCGTTATTACGTACTGCCGTTCTAATATCTTCTGGAATCGCATCCATGTTAGAAATTAGTTCTTCAATTGATTTGTCTGCAAGGTCTGCATGTCCTTCAATTGCATTGTTAAGGTTTGTAATGTACGTGTTATGATGCTTCGTGTGATGAATATTCATCGTTTCTTTATCAATATGTGGTTCTAGTGCATCATAAGCGTATGGTAGCTCTGGTAATTTGTAAGCCATTTGTCCATTCCTCCCTAAAGAAATAAAATTATTTACTACATCTTTTACATTAGCAAATGTTCACGAAACGTTCAATTAAAATGGATTATTTTATCCAAAAAAATTAAATTTATACAACAAAAATTAAAAATACTGCAATCATAACGATCATTAGAAAGCCTTTTGTTAAGATAGATGTTAAAAAACCGACAAGTGAGCCGATGCCGACTTTAATAGACGTTTTAAACGATGTTCGACTGACAATCATTTCACCGATAATTGCCCCTAAGAAAGGTCCTAAAATAATTCCCGCGAATGGTATAACAAATGGACCGACCAATAAACCGATTGTACTTCCCCACATTCCCGCTTTCGTTCCGCCAAATTTTTTCACACCTACTAAATTCGATAATGTATCCGCAACGAATAATAAAATAAGCAGTAACAGTTGGATTAACCAAAACTAGCCATTCATTGAGTCGAATGAAACAAATAAGCCATATGCAATAAACCCTAAAAACATAAAAACAGCTGAAGGAATGATTGGGTAGACCAATCCTAAATATGCAATGGCCCATAAAGCAATGACAATTATCCAAGCTACAAAAAGCATCTTACCCTCCCCTTTCATTTATATGAATATATGAACTTACAATATATGAACTTACAATATATGAACCAAAAAGTTAAAAAAGCTAGAAAGTCCTCATTATGAACTTTCTAGCCTTCAAGCTTAACCTCTTTTACCAAGTACAGCTTCTGCAATATTTACCGCGTGGTCACCGATTCGCTCTAAGTTTGAAACGATATCTACAAATACCATACCACCTTGTGGTGTACAGCTACCTTCATTTAAGCGGATAATATGATTTTTTCTAAACTTTCTTTCCATCTTATCAATTAAATCTTCTTGCTCTGTAACAGCTCTCGCAATCGCCATATCATTTGTGTCTAATGACTCAACTGCCTTCGCCACTGTTTCAATTGTCAGAGCAAACATTTCAGATAAATCTTCTTTTGCACCGTTTGTTAAATCAACACGGTTTATATCTTTATAATCTAATAATTCAATAATATTTTCAAAATGGTCACCAATTCGTTCAATATCTCTTACTGTTTCCATCAATGTCATATGACGTGCAGATTCTATTGGAGAAATATTAACCGATGAAATTTCAATTAAATAATCTGTAATTCTATGGTCTAAATTATTAATTGCATCTTCAATTTGATACCCTGTTTCTGCATGTTTTTTATTGCCTGTTTTTAAATATTCAAATGCTTCTTCTAAACCTTGTACTCCAAAATTACCCATACGAATAATTTCTTCTTTCGCTTGTCCAATCGCAACGGAAGGTGATTGTTCAATAAAGTGGTAATCTAAATGTTTTGGCTTATATTCAATTGTAACATCTTCACCAGGAATCATTTTCGTTACCAAGTATGCCCAGAAACCAATTAACGGGAATTGTAACACGGTGTTTGCAACGTTAAATGAACCATGCGCAAAGGCAATTTGCATTTTATTTTCAAGTCCTAAAGTCGCCGAAATCCATTCAATATACATTGTAAATGGTGCTAGTAATAGTAAAAACACTACAGAACCTACAATATTAAATAGGACGTGAGTTGCAGCGGCGCGTCTTGCGGCTACAGATGCACCGATTGATGCAAGTACCGCCGTAATTGTTGTACCGATATTATCACCAAATAAAATGGGTAATGCTGCTTTTAAATCTACTAAGTTTTCAGCGTATAATCCTTGTAAAATCCCTACTGTCGCACTTGAACTTTGAACGATTAATGTAAAGATTGTCCCAACGACTACACCTAATATTGGTTGTTCACTCATTGATACTGTTAAGTCACTAAAGGATTGTAATTCTCGTAATGGCTTCATTCCATCACTCATTAATTCTAGTCCAAGGAATAATCCCCCGAATCCGAATATAACATCCCCGAAGTTTTTATACACATTTTTCTTAAAGAAGAAAATAAGGAATGCACCGACACCCATGATTGGGAGTGCGTATCCACCTACGTCAAAGCCGATAATAAACGCTGTTATCGTTGTACCAATATTGGCACCCATAATGACACCGATTGCTTGACGTAAAGTCATAAATCCAGCACTTACTAAACCTACTGTAATTACCGTCGTTCCAGAACTAGATTGTATTAACACAGTTACAACAATTCCGACTAAAACACCCATAAAAGGATTTGTTGTAAACCGATCTAATATATCTCTTAACCGGTCTCCTGCAGCTCTTTGTAAGCCGTCTCCCATATATTTTATCGAGAATAAGAAGATTCCAAGTCCACCAAGAAATTGAAAAAGCATTTCTTGCCAGTTTAATTCCATTCGATTGTCAACCCCAATCATTTAATTGTCTTCATCATTATGCTTCGTTTGTTAGTAGATTGTAAATAGTTTATACCCAAAATTTACATTAGCTTAACAATCGCCAAAACTTCCGACACGAATCTGTCATAAGTATAACATGTCCACGATTGATTATTTAATGATAAACTATTGAAAGAAGGAGGTTAGGAAGTGAAGTTTACACAAATATTCAAAGCAAGCCTATATGAATTTAAAAAGTTGGCTGCATTTAGATTGCTCCCGATTGGTAAAGTCTTTTCATATGTCTTTTTGTTCGTCTTTCTTTTTACATTGATTTCGTTCACTCGATTTCTGACTGGCGATGCAACACTTTTTGAAGAGACCTCTGATTTACAAGCACATAGCGAAAAAATTGGCGCACTCATTTATCCAATGGCATTTATGTTACAACTTGTCATTAGTACGTTTTATATTTTCATTCGAATTAGCGTCTTTACCTTTATCGGTATGTTTGCACTTAAATTATTAAAAAAACGTGGTCAATATTTACAAATGTGGAGAACGACAGCAATTGCGATGACCATTCCGATTTTAATTACGATTGCACTTGATTTTTATCCAGCATTCGAATTATATGGACTCATTTTCACATCTATTTTACATATCATTTACATTATTTTAGCCTCGCGCTATTATCCTAAAGCACCACCTGCACGTCCAAGTAAATAAATTGGCTATTTTTACATATCCTCCCTACTCAAAACATACGGTTCTAGTAGGGGGGATTTCACTTGCGCATATTACTATTAACAGTCATTGTCTTTATCGTCATACATACAATCCGTTTCGACTTTGTAGAAGGGACAATCCCAAAAACTGTCGTAGATTCTACTGAGGAAACTTGCCAAGAAGAAACTAAAATGATTGCCGTAACGTCTGTATATGGAGATACAATTGAATCTTTATTTGCATTATACCCAGATCCTGAAATGAGCTTTATCGACAGGTTAACGCTGGTTTATTCTTTCAATCCGCATTTAAAACAGCAAAGTATTGTCGCAAATGAAGAAATTTTATTGCCAATCTCGGGGACATCTTGTATAACTGAATAAGAGTTGTTCCTTGTGTTTTACTAGGTGCAATTGATAAAATAGAATGAGATAGAAATTGTTTTTATTTTCTTAAGGAGTGAACGTAATGAGTGAAATGATACACCGCTCGAAAACACGCCCAGTCAAAGTTGGGAATTTAACAATCGGTGGTAGTAATGAATTATTCGTGCAAAGTATGACAACGACAAAAACGCATGACGTAGAAGCAACAGTTGAACAAATTTTGCGTTTAGAAGAAGCAGGTGTACAAATTGTACGTGTAGCTTGCCCTGACGAAAGAGCGGCATTAGCTTTAGGCGAAATTAAAAAGCGTATTAATATCCCTTTAGTTGTCGATATTCATTTTGATTATAGATTAGCGTTAATCGCCATTGAACAAGGCGTTGACAAAATTCGTATTAACCCAGGTAACATCGGAAAACGTGAACGTGTTGAGGAAGTTGTAAAAGCGGCAAAAGCGAAAAACATCCCAATTCGTATCGGTGTAAACGCTGGTTCTTTAGAAAGACATATTTTAGAGAAATACGGTTACCCGACTGCAGATGGTATGGTTGAAAGTGCCCTGCACCATATTAAAATTTTAGAGGAACTAGATTTCCATGATATTATCGTTTCGTTAAAAGCATCTGATGTTAATTTAGCAGTTGAAGCTTATACAAAAGCTGCAAAAGCATTTGACTACCCATTACATTTAGGGATTACAGAATCAGGTACTAAATTTGCTGGAACAGTAAAAAGTTCAGCAGGTCTTGGAACATTATTATCTGCAGGTATCGGAAACACTTTACGTGTCTCTTTAAGCGCCGATCCAGTAGAAGAAGTTAAAGTTGGACGTGAATTATTAAAAGTGTTCGGTTTATCTTCGGACGCAGCGACATTAATTTCATGCCCTACTTGCGGACGTATTGAAATTGACTTAATTAGTATCGCGAATGAAGTTGAAGAATACATTTCAAATATTAAAGCACCATTAAAAGTTGCGGTACTTGGCTGTGCAGTAAACGGTCCTGGTGAAGCACGTGAAGCAGATATCGGTATTGCGGGCGCACGCGGTGAAGGATTACTCTTCATGAAAGGTGAAATCGTTCGTAAAGTACCGGAAGACATTATGGTTGAAGAGCTGAAAAAAGAAATTGATAAATTAGCTGAAGAGTATTTTGCTAAGAAAAAAGAAGAGGAAGCACTCGCATTACAAACGGAGGGGAATTAATTGAAACCAATTCGATTCGGCATCGATATTGACGGTACTGTCACATGCCCTACTTCATTACTGCCACATATTAATAAAGCGTATCATATTAATTTGCAGCTAGATGATATTAAAGAATATGATTTAACGAAAGCATTTGATGTCAATAAAGAGCAGTTTTTCGAATGGTATTTAACGGTTGAAGATGAGATTTATGACACTTCACCACCCCAAAAATATGTACAAAATATTTTAAAAAACTGGAAGCAACATTATGAACTATTTTATATTTCAGCACGTGGCAATCATGTTTTTAATACGACAGAAAAATGGTTTCTTCGGGAACAAATTCCGTATGATCATATCGAATTAATCGGTAGCCATCATAAAATTGAAACAGCGAAAAAATTTAATGTCGATGCTTTCTTTGAAGACAAACATGATAATGCGGTTGATATTCATGAAGAACTTCAAATTCCAGTCATTTTATTCGATACACCATATAACCGGAAACCAATTCCTGAAGGCGTCAAACGTGTGACGAATTGGCAAGAAGCGAATGAGTGGATTGAGAAGTTATTTCCAATCACTGCAAATATGCCATCTAAATAAAGTGAAAGAGAGCAATCCACATCAAAATGGATTGCTCTCTTTTTTAATTTTTATGCAGCACTGCAATCCGGACATTTTCCATAAACTTCAAATTTATGGGATTCAATCTGATAGTTTGGTAAATTGACCGTTAAAAAATCCATCGGGCATTGCGGAATACTTTTTGTCAGTCCGCAAACTGTACAAATAAAGTGATGATGATGCACGCCCGCTTCACAATGCATTCTAAAATGACGTTCCCCAGAAAGCTCTGTCTCTTCTAAAATCCCAAGTTCTGTAAACGTCGTTAAATTACGATAAATCGTATCAAAACTGATTCCAGGATTGTTCTGTTCAATAAATGTTTTTAATTCACTTGCCGTCATATAACGATTGTGTGCGTCAAAAAATTCAACCATCACTTCACGATTTTTTGTTCTTTTCAAACCATGATCATTTAAAATTTCCCAAGCTGTATTTTTATCCATTCCTTTATACCCCTTTAGATAAACTCATTTTATTGGCTCTCAATTTCTTAGATGCTAAAACAATAAGTAAAATCCCGATGGACGTTAAAACAATCGTTCCTCCTGGTGCAATATCTAAATAAAACGCGGCGATTAGTCCGATGAAAACAGCAATTTCACCAAAGACCACTGAGTAAATTAAAGCTGATTTAAAGCTTTTCGCAATTTGCATAGCCGCTGCTACAGGTACTGTCATTAAAGAAGAGACGAGTAAAATCCCGACAATTCGCATAGAAGCACCAATTACCAACGCTGTCACAACCATAAATAATAAATCAATGAATTTTGCTTGTACACCAGAAACCTTCGCATATTCCGCATCAAAAGAGAGCACGAATAATTCTTTATAGAAAAAGTAAATAAAGACCACGACAATGACGACAATTAATAGCACAATGAACACATCTTCTCGGCTCACAACTGCAACTGATCCGAATAAATAGCCCATTAAATCTGCATTAAAACCTTTTGATAATGAAATAAAGATGGCACCTAAACCGATTCCAGCAGATAAAATGACTGGAATGGCAAGTTCTTCATAATGTTTATAAACTGACCTTAATTTTTCAATCAATAAAGAGCCACCTACTGCTGCCCCGATTCCGAAATAGACAGGGTTTAACGCACTGAAAAGCAATACTTGTTGGCTCATATAAAGACTGCCAGCGATTCCAGCTAAAGCGACATGACTTAATGCATCAGCGATTAAAGCAAGCCTTCTAACGACAATAAAGAGACCGAGTAAAGGCGCTATAAAACCAATCATTAGTCCAGCGATAAAAGCATTTTGTAAAAACTGATAAGAAAACAATGCATCAAGCATGATGTGGGCCCCCTTCCGAATGCACACGACGTACTGGATGCCCGTACCATTTAGAAATCGACTGTTCATCCATTTCATGAAATTCAGATTGCATGCCGTGGAAATGAATCGTCCGATTTAAACAAGCAACATGTGTCGCAAGCTCAGTAACAATATCCACTTCATGCGTGACAAGAATAATTGCGAGATTATGGTCACGATTTAAATCATTTAACATAGTATAAAATGATGCGACATTTTGCTGGTCAATGCCGACAGTTGGCTCATCCATTACTAAAAGTTTTGGTTCACCTACTAAAGCACGTGCAATAAACACTCTCTGCTGTTGACCACCTGATAATTCTCCAATATTTTTCGCTGCCAAATCATCCATTTTTACAACTTTTAAAGCTGCCAACGCTTTTTGTTCGTCTGCTTTTGTAAAACGTTTAAACAAACCTTTCTTACGCGTTAGGCCGCTTTTCACAACTTCTAACACAGTCGCAGGAAAACCTGTATTAAACGAGTTCGATTTTTGAGACACATAGCCAATTAATTCGCGGTGATGAAACTTTTCAATGGGCTCCCCAAATAATTCAACAGTTCCTTGGTCTGCGTCTTTTAAACCTAATAAAATTTGAATAAGCGTAGACTTTCCTGAGCCGTTTGGACCGATTAATGCCCAAAACTGCCCTTCTTGTACGTTAAAGTTTATATTTTCCAAAACAGTCCGTTGTTCATAACTGAATGACACATTTTCAAGTGCCATTATTATTTTTTCCATATCGGTATTCCTTCTTTCTTAATCGAAATCATTACGATTTATAAGAAGATTATACCGAATTATTTAATGGGATTCAATCATTTAATAAGAGAGGGATTAGCGTGGATTTTCTGAATTTGATCCAACATATTAAAACTTCAAGTAATGAAGAGGTTCAACAGCTTGCATGGAGTCATTCAATCGACTTATCTTTAGAGGAAATTCAACTTTTAAGACCTTTAGTAGATGATATTTCTTTTCATTGGCTTTTTACAGGTATTCCAAAATCATTCATCGCAAAAGTCGAACGCATCATTGGGCCAACAAAAACGAATCAATTTTTAGCACAATACATGTCAGAAACTAGAAAGTTTACCGAATAAAAATGGCCAGTGAAGAAGCACCTCCCCCTTCACTGGCATTTTTTTAACCTTTTAAAGCTTCAATTTTAGTTGGTTCAAATTGACTTGTTTTGAACATGTCAATTTCCACTTTATAAGGTGCATTTTTCTTTTTAGGATCTTCATGTAAACTAACAAATGGTGTTTCTAAAATTTTCGGGATGTTTTCAAATTGCGGATGATGAACAATATAGTTCAGTGCATCAAATCCGATATGACCAAAACCAATATTTTCATGACGGTCTTTCCCAGCACCACGTTCATTTTTACTATCGTTCACGTGGACGACGGAAATACGGTCTTTCCCAACGACTCGATCAAACTCTTCTAATACCGCATCAAAGTCTGTCATAATGTCATAACCAGCGTCATGCACGTGACAAGTATCGAAACAAACTGATAAACGGTCACTGTTTTCTACACCATCGATGATGCGCGCAATTTCTTCAAAGTTACGACCAATTTCTGTCCCTTTTCCAGCCATTGTCTCGAGAGCAATTTTCACTGGATAATCTTCAGAAAGTACTTCGTTTAAACCTTCAACAATTCTTGCAATACCAGCGTCAACACCAGCACCAACATGAGCACCTGGGTGTAAAACGATTTGATTAACACCTAAAGCTGCTGTACGTTCAATTTCTTGTTTTAAAAAATCGACACCTAATTGGAATGTTGCTGGTTTCGTTGTATTCGCTAAGTTAATAATATACGGTGCATGCACGACAATATTTGATAGACCATTTGCTTTCATATGTTCTAATCCAGCTTCAATATTTAATTCTTCAATTGGTTTTCTTCTCGTGTTTTGCGGTGCACCTGTATAAATCATAAAAGTCGTCGCTCCGTATGAAAGAGCATCCTCACTCGAACCTAACAACATTTTTTTCCCACTCATTGAAACATGAGAACCAATTAATAATTTTTTATCGTTTGCCATTGCGTTTTTGTTTTCTCCTCTCTTGCTTTTTATACTGATCGATTTCTCTTGCAAGTTTCTTTTTGTAACCTGGTTTTACTTTTTTCGGTTTACGAATAAATTTCACTGCTTGACGATCAATTTCATCAGTTTGATTGGCACGTTTTTTACGCGCATGACGTTCCTTCAACGCGATAAATTCACCATTTTTCACATCTTCATGTTTAAATGGAATACCAAGTTTTTCAATCCCTAATACTTTTTCTTCTTCAGTCGGCTCATATAATGTAATCGCATGACCTTCTAATCCAGCACGTGCCGTACGACCAACGCGGTGAATAAAGAACTCTAAATCCTCAGGAATTTCAAAGTTAATCACATGACTGACGCCCGGGATATCAATGCCACGTGCTGCTAAATCAGTTGCTACAATGTATTCAAACTCTAACTCACGAATACGACGCATCATACGTGTACGTTCACGCGGTGATAAATCCCCATGAATACGTCCTACTTTTAAGCCGTTTTGTTCTAAATACTTTGCTAGTTCTTCAGCATTTTTACGTGTATTTGTAAAAATAATTGCTAAGTAAGGCGTAATCGACTTTAATACCGTTAATAATTTCTTTTCTTTCTGATCGCTACGAACCGGAATGAGTGAATAATGAATTCCTTCACGTACCGATTGTTTTTCACCGACTTTAATGTACACAGGCGAAGACATATACTTTTTCAAAAATGGTTGTAATTTCTCTGGAATTGTCGCCGAAAACACATACATTTCTAGTTTTTCTGGCATATGTGACGCAAATTGGTCAATGTCTTCAATAAAGCCCATATCGAACGCTAAATCTGCTTCGTCAATGACTAAAATAGGTGCTGTATGAACGAATAACAATTGATTTTTCACCATGTCATTAATACGTCCAGGCGTTCCAACAACAATATGCGGATTTGCTTTTAAACGATTCGCTGAACGTTCTTTATCTGTTCCGCCAATTAAGCTTACAGCACGAATGTCTGTACCTTCGATTAATTGTAATAATGCATCGTATAATTGTGTCGCAAGTTCACGTGTTGGTGCAGTAATAACTGCTTGTAAAACGTCTTCTTCCGTATTTAAACGCTGTACGATCGGTAATAAGAAACTATGTGATTTTCCTGTACCTGTATGCGCTTGTCCAATAGCGGATGTTCCTTTTAAAATAAGTGGAATCATTTCCTTTTGAATCGGTGTTGGGCTTACAAAGCCGATTTTTTTAATTGCATCTTGTATAAATGGTTGAAACTGATAATCTGTGAATTTAGACATTCACTTACCTCCTCGTATTTCTTTTATTGTATCATGATTTTGTCCCATCGTATGCTTAATACGCATAGAATAATGGATGAAAGCTTACTATTTATTGAAAGGAGTTTTGTTATGCGTTACGCCTCATTTTATCCATTTCAGCAACGTGCTGAACAACAGAATTTCATGTATGGGCAATCAACTTTTCCGCCAAATTTCTCTCCTCCACGACCTATACCGCAAAACCAACAATTTATGTCATCACCAAATCATATAACAGGCGACCAAGAAGGGCAAGGAATTTCTAAAATTGAACGTTATATGGCAACGGCGGATAAATTTCTTACAACTGCACAACAATTTGCACCACTCGCCCAACAATTTGCGCCAATGTTAAATAATTTACCAGCCATGTGGAGACTCTATAAAGGTTTCCAGTCTTTACCATCAAACCCATCACCTACAAGCCCTAATCCACAAACTAGAGCACCAAACCAACCGTCTCCAACACCAAATCCAACAACACCATTATCATCTACACCAAAAATCTTCCAACCACCCTTCCCTTAACTTTGAAATCTTTCATAACTCCGCTATAATAGAGTATAGAATCCTATTAAGGAGTGACATTAATGAAAGTACAAAAGATTACCCCAAGAGGTTATTGTTACGGGGTTGTCGATGCAATGGTCATCGCACGAAATGCGGCGCTCGACAAGACATTACCGAGACCCATTTATATATTAGGAATGATTGTTCACAATAAACATGTGACCGATGCATTTGAACAAGATGGGGTGATTACGTTAGATGGTAAAAACCGTCTAGAAATCTTAGAAAAAGCGGAAAAAGGAACTGTTATTTATACAGCTCACGGTGTATCCCCTGCCGTTCGTGAATTAGCAAAACGAAAAGGCCTTGTCGCAATTGATGCAACATGCCCAGACGTAACCGTTACACATGACTTAATCCGTGATAAAACAAGTGAAGGTTATGACATTATTTATATTGGAAAAAGATATCATCCTGAACCAGAAGGCGCAATTGGTGTTGCACCTGATCACGTTCATTTAATCGAGACGATGGAAGATGTTGAACAATTAAATGTCAATAATGATCAATTACTTGTTACCAACCAAACAACAATGAGTCAATGGGATGTTCAACATTTAATGGAAGCATTAAAAGAAAAATATCCACATATCGAACAACATAAAGAAATTTGTTTAGCAACTCAAGTTCGTCAAGAAGCAGTTGCAGAACAAGCCGGCGATGCTGATTTATTAATCGTTGTTGGAGACCCTGCGAGCAATAACTCAAACCGCTTAACGCAAGTTTCGGTTGAAATTGCTGGAACACCAGCTTACCGCGTGTCAGATGTTTCCGAAATAGACGTGAATTGGTTAATGAATATCGAGAATGTTGCCATTACAGCTGGTGCTTCTACACCTACGCTTGTCGTTCGTGAAGTTGTTCAATTCTTGGAGGAATTTGATCCAAATGATCCAACAACACATAACCCTGTAAGTACATTTGATTTGGAAAAAATTTTACCACCAGTTCGTAAGCCTAAACCGGTGGCAAGAATCGAACCATACGCTTAATTAAAAAATGATTGTCTGGTAGACTAATTACCAGACAATCATTTTTTTACATAAACTTAAAAGGTTCTGTCAACACTTTGGACTCAATAAAAGTGACATCGTATTTTAAGTCATCACAGTAAGCTTTCATTTTCTTCGTTACACCAGGAATCATTGCCTTTTCGATATTATGTCCTGGATCTACGACTGCTAAATTTAGAGCTTCAGCATCATGCGCTACATGATAATACAAATCACCTGTTACAAGAACGTCAGCACCTCTTCTCTTCGCTGCGTAAATGTATTTGTTACCATCCCCGCCAAGTACTGCAACCTTCTTAATTTCGCGCGTTTCATCACCTACAAATCGTAGTGCAGGAACTTGGAATTGTTCTTTTACAAACTTTGCAAAATCTACGAGCTGCATCGGCTGTTCTAGTTTACCAATACGCCCAATGCCAAAACGCTCTCCTTGTTGCTCTACGCGAATTAAATCATACGCCGGCTCTTCATATGGATGTGTTGTCAACATTGCTTTTAAGACACGATTTTTAATACTTTCCGGTAAAATGACTTCAATTTTTTGCTCTTCTACAACTTCACTTTTACCCGATGCTCCGATAAATGGGGTTGCAGCATCTTGTGGCGTAAAACGACCTTCTCCACTTGATGAGTAACTACATGCAGCGTAATTTCCAATAGCCCCCGCTCCTGCTTTTGCTAATGCATTTCGCAAGTCTTCCGCATGACTCTCCGGTACAAAAACCATTAATTTAAACAATTGTTCCGAAGCTGTTTCATCCAAAATCTCAACATTCGTTAACTGCAATTTTTCAGCTAACATATCGTTAACACCACCATTGGCAATGTCTAAATTTGTATGGGCTGCATATATTGTGATATCGTTTTTAATACATTTTTCAAATATTTTTCCTTGCGGTGTATCAGTTGCAATCGCTTTTAGTGGTCTAAAAATAGGTGGATGATGAGCAATAATTAAATTCGCACCATGTTCAATCGCTTCATCTACAACTTCTTCATTCACATCTAATGTCACAAGCACCCTTTGAACTGGGCGATTTAATTGTCCAATATGTAAGCCAATTGGATCTCCTGCCATCGCTAATTTTTTGGGTGACCAATTTTCAAACAGTTGTATAATTTCATGTCCATTCACTTGTTTCATCATTCCAACACTCCTTCTACAATTTCAATTTGCTCCGTTAGTATAGCTCTTTTTTCAATTGTATCAGCTGTTTCTTTCGCCTGAGTGATTAATTGTAAAATACGTTGCCATTCCGCCATTTCATGTTGCCATTTTTCTTGGAACACATCATTTTTCTCTTTTATTAAAAATGGACCGAGTAATAACTCTGCTGAATCATAAGAAGAAATGCCTCTTTCTAACACAATAATTTCATAGATTTTATCATCTTCTTTTAAAATTTTCTCAGCAATGATGTGCCATTTATTCGCAACAGCCCACTGTCGAATCGCTTCGGCATGTATATTTGGTTGCGCAATAATTCTTTGTACAGTTGTTAAATGAGCTGTGCCTTCTTCTAAAATTTTCGCAATTAATGTTCCGCCCATTCCAGCAATGGTCACTGTGTCAACACTGTCTTGTTCTTCAATCGCTTTTAAACCATTCGCCAAACGGACCGTAATATAATCTTCTACATTTTCTTTTCGCACATTTCTAACCGCTGATTCATAAGGTCCTTTTACTACCTCCCCAGCAATCGCTTTTAGAATTTGTTTCTCTTTCACTAAATAAGTAGGTAAATACGCATGATCACTGCCAATATCCGCCAATACCGCATTCTTTTTTACAAAACTTGCTACTTCTTTTAATCTGTTTGATAATTGCACCATAATGACAAAAGCTCCTTTACAACAAGTAACGTTGTTCTATCTTCATTTCTACTTAGTATACCAAATTTATGACAATTAGAAAAAGCCAATGAACAGAATCAAGCTGTCCATTGACTTTTTATCGAAATCTTATTCTAATGATTGAATGTACTCAACCATTGCATCGATGTCATCCGCTGGAACTAAACCACCTGGCATTCCACCATCTGTACCATTTGCAATGATGTCGTGTAGATCGTCTGCAGAAAGATCAGTACCCACTAATGCTGGAGCACCGCCGCCTTCTAGGTTGTCACCATGACAAGTTACACATTTCGCTTGAGCAAATGATGCTGCATCAAAATCTGCTGATTCTTCAACCTCTTCGCCATTATTTTGATCAGCGATTTCTTTTTTCTGGTCTACGCCGTATAAGGACATATAGAAGATAAGTCCAATCCCCATTGCGATAATAAGGAGAAAAGGCACTACTGGATTTTTACCCATCGAATTACCCTCCTTCAACAATTTCAATTCTATAATAAATATAGTTCACAACTAATATTGTACTTCAAATAGAGAGAAACTGAAAGAGGTTTCATTAAAATATTCCTGTTTTTCGACATTTTAGACACAAAGTTCACAATTTTAACAGCCAATTAATTTAGATATGACCATTCTTTGAACTTCTGATGTCCCCTCTCCAATTTCTAGTAACTTTGCATCGCGCATATATCTTTCAACCTCATACTCTCGCATATAGCCATAACCACCATGAATTTGAACGGCTTGGTCTGCAATTTCCATCGCAATTTCAGATGCATACAATTTACACATCGATGCTTCTTTGGAGAATGGCCTACCCTGGTCTTTTAACCATGCAGCTTTATAAACCATATTACGAGCGAGCTCAATCTTTAAAGCCATATCAGCCAATTTGAACTGCGTAACTTGGAATTTTGATAAAGATTGATTAAATTGTTTACGTTCTTTTGAATACTGCAACGCTTTATCGAATGCAGCTTGCGCAATCCCTACAGCCATTGCACCAATTCCAATCCTACCACCATCTAATGTTACTAAAAATTGCTTAAAGCCGTGTCCACGTTTCCCTAGTAAATTTTCTTTCGGTACACGCACATCCTCTAGCACAAGTTCTGTCGTATTTGATGCATTAAGCCCCATTTTCTCATAATTATCAATCACTTTAAAACCTGGCGCATCAGTCGGTACAATAATCGCACTAATTTCTTTCTCCCCTGTTTCAGAACGATTGGTAATCGCTGTTAATGCCAAATGTTTTGCATAACTAGCATTCGTAATAAATACTTTAGAACCGTTAATGACATATTCATCCCCATCTTCTACTGCAGTTGTTTCTGTGCCCCCCGCATCAGATCCTGCATTTGGCTCCGTTAAGCCAAAAGCACCGAATGACTCCCCAGTACAAATCGGTGTTAAGTATTTTTCTTTTTGCGCTTCAGTTCCAAATAAATGGAGTGGCGCCCCCCCTAAAGAAATATGTGCCGAGTACGTAATCCCTGTTGACGCACAAGCACGGCTTAACTCTTCTGTGACGATTGCGAAACTAACTGTATCGCCACCACCGCCCCCATATGCTTCTGGAAATGGTAACCCCATTAATCCCATTTCACCAAGCTGCTTAAATACTTCAACTGGAAATTGTTTATCGCGATCACGCTCAACTGCTCCAGGTTGTACAACTTCATTCGCGAATTCACGAATGACTTTTTGAATCATTTGTTGCTCATCTGTTAAATCAAAATTCATTTATCCCATCCCCTTTACGATAAACTTACAATTCTCATTATACCGAATCAGCGGAACTTTTAACAACTTCAAAATATTAAAAAACTCTTATTATTACTTGTAATAATAAGAGTAAGTATATAGGTAAAATATTTTAAAATAACACTTATGTAATTTCTTTTATTCAAAACATTTTTTAACCCTAGTATTTTTCTATATAATTAGTTCTCCGAATCTATCAACTTTTTTTACTATCAAGATTGAAAAAATATAAAGCCGGCGATGCATATGAGTCCGATTCCACCTGATAAAGTGAAATAAAGAATTTTATAATAACGTCCCACGATCAGCCAAATTAAGCAATTCACAATTAAGATACCGACAAGAACAAGAAATTCTGTAGAAAAATAAAGCATCCATACTTTAATGGTAAACAATAAGACGGATAATGCTAATAAAACATGTAATAGTGGAGGAATTACTTGCTTCTTCATCACTTTCGTCATAACAAAAGCAAAGAGAATTCCAACGATTCCTGCACCTAAAAACAAGAGCCATTCATTATTGAAATATAATGTACTCATTCCCGCAATCACTGTAAAAATAGTAATCATATAATGGAAATTTCTTTTTTTATTTTTCTCTTTTTGCAAAATCGAGCTATTTTTTGAAGTTAATTGCTGTTCTTCATCTTCTCCTTCAGAATATAAAGTTGCAAGAAAATCACAATAATGTTCTGGCAATAAGTTATTTTGACGCCAATATTTGATTTCAGACAAAATAATTTCCTTTCGCTTCTCATTCAACGCCCATCACCCTCTCGTGTTAAAAAAACACCGGCAGAAAACTGCCGATGCTTTTGACCAAATATTATTCCAAGAAATCTTTCAAGCGTTTACTACGTGAAGGATGTCTTAATTTACGTAATGCTTTCGCTTCAATTTGACGGATACGCTCACGTGTAACACCGAATACTCGTCCCACTTCTTCTAATGTGCGTGTACGTCCATCGTCCAATCCAAAGCGTAGACGTAAAACATTTTCTTCACGATCTGTAAGTGTATCTAAAACATCTTCAAGTTGTTCTTTTAATAATTCATAAGCCGCATGTTCTGATGGAGATTGTGCTTCTGAATCTTCAATGAAGTCACCTAAATGAGAATCATCTTCTTCACCAATTGGCGTTTCAAGCGACACTGGTTCTTGAGAAATCTTTAATATTTCTCTTACACGTTCCGCAGTTAAATCCATTTCTTCCCCAATTTCTTCTGGTGAAGGTTCTCTTCCTAAGTCTTGTAATAATTGACGTTGAACACGAATTAATTTATTAATCGTTTCCACCATATGAACTGGAATACGAATTGTTCTTGCTTGGTCAGCAATCGCACGTGTAATCGCCTGA
>ERZ808028.841-NODE-841-length-21828-cov-8.067169_pt1 | contig 21828 bp, 31 predicted proteins | sample MGYA00380184_ERZ808028 | MGnify/ENA primary metagenome ERZ808028 (study PRJEB31490, sample SAMN06133397) | mouse gut metagenome | isolation source: J8_1 | host: mice | place: China: Chengdu | collected 2015-05 ...
GGCGTGAAAATCGAATTTGCCGAGGGCGGCCCCTCCCTGCAGGAGACGCTGACCGCCTTTCTTATCCGGCAAAAGAGCGGGCTGTAACTGCTGTTGCGGCCTGCTCCCACTTCGAGACAAAATGTCCCGAGGCATCGGCATCCTTGTCGATACCCCGGAACAGAGTTATAATATAAGTGTAATGTGATAGGGAAGGAGGAACAATGGCACGAACAAAAAACAGAGGGTATCAGCAGACTTTGGCCCCTACCTATACAGCCCGGCTTTGGAAAATGGGCGGCTACATCCGGCTTTCCCGAGAGGATTTACAGAAAATCAACCGTGGCCTTGACGATAGCAACAGCGTGAAAAACCAGCGCGACATTCTCAACGATTTTCATTTTAATCATGCGGAAGAATTTGAAAGCTACACCGAGTACGTTGATGACGGCCACACGGGAACCGATACGGAGCGCGAAAGTTTCCAGCGACTTTTAGGGGATGTGATGAGCGGGAAAATCAACTGTGTTGTGGTGAAAGACCTTTCCCGTTTCGCCCGGAATTACAGCGATGCTGGCAGTCTGATTGACAACCTCTTTGTGCAGATGGGCGTCCGCTTTATCAGCTTGGCCGAGGGCGTAGACAGCTACCTAAACCCGGATAGCGTGAACAGCATCATCGTTCCGATAACAAACGTGATGAACGACCAGTATTGTTATCAGACCTCAAAGAAAATCCGGCAGGTTTTCGATTACAAGCGGCGCAACGGCCAGTACATAGGCTCTTTTGCTCCCTACGGCTACATAAAAGACCCCAAAGACAAGCACCAGCTAATCGTTGACCCAGAAGCCGCTGAAACCGTCAAAAAGATATACGAGATGTGCCTGCAAGGTACGGCCAAACTTCAAATTGTGATGTATCTGAATGACCACGGCATACCCAGCCCCACGGCATACAGAAAGCTAAAGGGCCTGCCCTACTCCCCGGCTATATCGGACGCTCCCATGTGGGGGAACAAGATTATAACGGATATTCTCAGAAATCCTATTTACACCGGGGATTTAGTACAGGGCCGCCGCCGGGTGAAAAGCTACAAGGTACACCAGATTGAGGCTGTGCCGGAGGATGAATGGGTGCGCGTCCCCGATACCCACGAGGCCATCATCACCCACGAAACCTTTGACCGGGTGCAGGAACTTCTGAAACGTGACACCCGGACAGCCCCTAAAAAGCGGGAGCTCCATTTATTCAGCGGTTTTCTGAGGTGCGCGGACTGCGGCAAGGCCGTGACCCGGAGCCAGAGCGGGAAGAATGTTTATTATTCCTGCTCCACTTACAAGAAACGCTCCCGTACAGCCTGCACCATGCACTCTATCAAGCACAACCGTCTGGAGGCCGCCGTTCTGTTCGCTATCCAGTATCAAGTGAGTACCGCCGTTTCCTATTCGGAAATAGTAGCCCGTATCAATGCGGCCCCGCTGAAAAAAAGTCAATCCCACCGCCTTAACGACCAGATAGCCGCAAAGGAAAAGGAATTGACGAAAATCACCCGCTACAAACAGTCACTGTATCAAGACTGGAAAGACGGGGAAATCTCCCAGCAGGAATACCGGGAAATGAAAGCCGATTATGAACGGCAGGCCGCCGGGCTCTCGGATTTGCTGGCCCGGCTGACGGCTGAACGGAAAGAGCTCTCAAACGGCGTTGACCAGCAGCATCCCGCGCTGGTAGCTTTTGCAAAATATCAGAACATCGAAAAGCTGACCCGCGAAATCCTGATTGAACTGGTAGACCATATCAAGGTTTACGAAAACGGCAATATCAGCGTTCATTTTAAGTTTGCGGACGAGTTCCGCCGGATTGCCGAGTACATTGAAATCAATACCACTGACACCGCCGAGGCGGGCTGACCCCCGCCAAAGCATGAAATCCTTTTGACAGTGTGTTTTCCTAATAAAACGCAATCTTATTTAACATATCCCACGCCATATCTGCATTAGGAAAATTATGCTCTAAATTAATATGTGCGATTGCACCACCAGAACATTTTGTATCAAGAATAGAACTTAGTCTTAATTTTTCTTGGACTGTACTTTTTTCTGAAAGAGGTATCCATTGGTTAGAATAGATGAATTTATCTTTCTTTTCATATAACAAATTGTCTTTCTGACACAAGATAACTGCTGCTCTTTCAGCTGGAACAGATTCAACATTATAACTAAATTCCTTAGTAAAATTATCTTTTACATCATTTAATGCTTCAAAAATCTTAGATGCAAATTCGATTCCCTGATCTGTGTAATATACATTTCCGAAATCATCACGCTCAGTATACCCAAATGCTTCAATCACTTCATACAAGCCTAATATACCACAAGTGCAATATTGTTTATCCATTTCAATTCCACCATCGCAATAATTAGGCAATAGTCCTTTTTCAACATTTCTGGAGATGATATGGCGAATAACATCAAGCGATTTACAACATAACTCAGTTCTTTTTCTAAGTAAATTAAGATATTTTTTCTCACTAAAATCTGTCTCATATGCAATTCTCATAAGATTAATCGTATTTACTTTGACTGAGCCAATAGATAATGCTGTACCACCAATGGAATTAATAAAACCATCAAGTTTTGATGTATCTGAAAGTAATCTACAACAATTACTAAGAACACCAACATTGTCGCTCATAAAGAAATTACTATCATTCCATTTTGTGTTATGATCAGAACACCATCTCGCAAATTCTTCATCTTGAAATTTTCCATCTTTATAAAGTAATGAATATGTAAGCACCGGGAATGTAAACATATTACTGCTACGAATATCAGATACAACTTCCATGAATATTTTTTGATGTTCTATCAGCTCATCAATATAGTCTATTGCAAATGTCCCATCTGGAAATTCTACACCACCAAATAATGCTTCAAGATAATGTCTGTCAAAAATTGATACATTTACAAATGCTGACTGATCTACTCTTAAAAATGGCTGATTTAATCTATAAATAAATTTTTGAAAGGACTGCCTAATGTAATAATCCTTATCTCTCAAAAAGTAACCTTCATCGCAATCTTTCTTCCAAAAGTAGAAAGTCCATAATAATACGTTTGGTAAACCGCAAGCTCCTGAGCTTCTATTGCTCATAAAAGATACAAACTCAATTACATCATCTAAAAATGTCGTCAAATGTCCAGGTGCTTTATTATTGTAATCTTCCAAGAAAAATAATCCTTCTTTTGCTAGTCTGGTTAGATCATAAGCATAACAATATGGCTTATAAGTAGCACTCGGAGCATCATGTAAATAAAATCCACCATTATATTCTGTTTCCAACCATTCTTTTGCTGCCCTCAATCCATACTTCTTTTTTAGTTCATAGAAAATCTTATTGAATGCAAATAATTTGTCTTCTGACTTGCCTTTTTCACCTAACATACTACAAATATCTTTATGATGCGCATTTGCATTTCCATCAATAGTAACATCTGCTACATTTTTATCTACAAAGCCATCTATAAAATCAGAAAAGTTAAGCTGTGATTCATTGAAACCATTTAATATTTCAAAATCCTCACCATATTTTGCATCAATAGTAGACAATGCTCTCTCAAAATCCTTATTCATTTTAATAGGAATATTCATGTATTTTATCAGTCCTCCCTAATTGTTATTAATCCAATCACTTGCCGTTTTAAAATCCATACTTACACCATCAATTTCAAGAACTGGCACAGACAAATAACCTTTCTCTTTCATTATCTCTACATCAGTTACTTCTTCATAAGAGATATTATTCTGTTTTAATTTTTTCTCTAACACATTACAACGTGGGCAATGTGTTGAATACAAAACTACTGTCAATAAATAATTCCTCCTCACATATTTAATAACGCACAACCCCAAATTATAATCCCAATACCTACAACTGCTTTCCAGTCAATCTCAAACTTCCAAAAACCATCCCATAAATTAATCTTCATACAATTTCACCTCATATTTTGCCAATGAAACAGGCATTTTATTAGTTTGTTTACATGTCTTTTATGTTCTATTTAATCTGCAAATTCACTTTACATCATTTCGTACGATAAACAATGAGATTCTCCTTTATTTTCATCAAGTGTTATTGTTACTCTGTTGCATTTACCATTTAAAAAACCATTAGAATGAAATACACAATTATTAACATCACAATAAACTTCTAATCGGGGTTTGAATTCCTCTTTTAAGTTATGAATAGTACAAGATGTCGTTCCACTATCTTTAAAAGATTCACATTTTGTATCACCACTATCACATACATTATTCCCACTTATCATTATTTCTTTTTTATGGCAACACTCTGAGCTTCTATTATAAATACATTTTGTCACCCTGCAATTAACTTTTTTCTCCATAAAAACCACCTGTTTTATCAACTTAATATACTGTTATCGTTCCAATCGCTCCCACTAGGGCTAAAAGAAACATAAACATCAAAATCTTAGCAGGAAATAATTTCTTCAAATTAAACACTCTCCTCTGTAATTTATCTCTTAATATTTCCCTTACCACCATCACGCAAATTCAAAGTCCAATGTTGAGTATTATCATCAGTATTTGCATAATTAAAAACTCTTTGTATACTTTCTATTACATACTCTTCTTCATTAAGAGTAGCGGTTACAGCACTATTATTTCTATCTAATAATGCTGTCGCCAACTCATGACTTGTACCAATTTTATTTATTCATGTTCACTTCCTTTCATTAAATAATTCTCTAGTTCTATCCAATTAAAAACACCTTTTGCCATTCCAATCTTCATTCCATTCATACTTGTCACCAAAACAAACTTTCATATTAGCATTACTATTATCTAAATATCGTTGCTCATCATCAATCAAAATGCCACCAGACATATCAATACATGATTTATCTTTATACTTATCCATATCAATGCCGATAAATTTTGCAAATGGTAAATTATCTTTAATCCAAATCTCTTTACCAAAAAGATTAGGTTGGATGCCCATCGAAACAATTACTATTTCATATTTGTCTTTTAATCTGAATAATACTTCTTTTGCATTAGCCATAAATTCCACTTTTGCAAAAAATCTTGGTTGTGTGAAATATCTCTTTATATGTTTAGTTTTTGCACAGTTGCACTCTTTAAAATCCCATGTGCTAATATCTGTCCAATGTATGTAGTGATAGTTTGGATAATATCTGTATCTTCGTTGTACATATCACAAATAGCTTTTATGCTATTGCAAATAGTGTTATCATAATCACAGTAGATCTTTGGTTTTCTTAAAATATGGCATCACTCACTTTCTATCATTACGGCTTCATTAACAAATTGTTTTACCTTTTCTTGTAGATTCTCAATAGTCCCATTGTTTTCAATTACAAAGTCATAATGATAATCAAACACATTTTTGTCCGACACATTAGATGTAATATGTGTTACAGAGTCTCTAACAATTAAAATAGATTTTGCTTCGAATTCATTAACCACTCTCTTAATTTCTTTTGGTTCTCTTATGTGAAGGAATAAAACTTGCCCCTCATCGCTTCCTATGAATTCTTTAATTTTATTTTTCATGCTTTGAAATGGCATATCACAATAATTGCTCGTCAAGGACTTTAAATCAGATAAAAACTTTCTATCCTTTTCAGACTTTTTACCGTCCCAGCCGATTTCTCTTGCAATTTCTTTTACTTTATCAACAGATGAGAAATTAACTACTGTATGAAATCTTTTAAGTTTGTCATTTAATTCTACTAAAACTAATTCTACGAAGGTGTCCTTTCCGACACCTCCAGAACCATTAATTACGAAGATTTGTTTATTCAAATATCTTATTCCTCCACTTCAATGTCATCAAAAATAATAGGTAGTCTTATCTTTAGTTCATTTAACAAAGGTCTTGTAACCTCCTGCATCTGCGGATGTGCTGCCTTTGCCGTCCTTAGCTTAAAGAACGCACGCCACTCCCTATAATTTGCAGTAATTGTAATTTCTGTCTTGGTGCTATTTGGTAGAATTGAACGTGCTTCCTGTGGCGTGGCTCCCATACCAATAGCACTCAAATATCCCGATTCCGCTAATGACATCGCCTGTTCCCAATTACTATATTCCTTAGTTCCTTCTTCCCAGAAAAACGGTTTAATAAATGTAATGCCATTATCAAACTTATCTTTTGAATAGTTACAGTATCTTGTACTTTCCTGAGCAAAAGAAGCAATCCTGTGTCTTACCAACTCATGTGATACACCACGATCTACTGTAAATTTTACAGACAGAGAAGAATGCTCTATCATTGCCTCATGTCCTCTTCCAATTAGCATTTTCACAAAATTCTTAGCAGATTCGCCATCTTCTGTAATCTTGTCTTCAGATTTGTAGCATACACGTCCAATCTTCTCAATGTGCTGTAACTCCTTGATTCCGCCCTCGGAAATCTCTGTTAAAATTTCATAACTTGGTTCAATAATTTTCATACTTGTTTTCTCCTTTTTTCTTTTAATATATTGTTTTAAACTTCAAATTTTCTCATATCTTCAATAAACGATGAACTAACGCTTTTATCATCTGTAACGATTTTTGTTTCTATCTTTTTTCCTTGCGCGATTGCAAAAACACCCACAATAGATTTTGCATCAATGATACTTCTTCCATCATACACATTGATATCAAAGTCCTTATATTTTAAACTTGAGCAGACATTAATAAAATCAGCCACCATTTCAGGTGTTGATAACCTAATTTTTAATTTATTCACTTTTACCTCTCATGATTAAAATTCGAATTTTATTTGATATGTTTATGAGTTACATTTATTACTTCCACATTTAAGACGTGATCATTTGAACAAACTCACCTTCGCTTATAATCGGTATTCCTAATCCTTTAGCTTTCTTATTTTTCGATGAATTACTTTTTGTATCATTATTTATAAGGTAATTTATTTTAGAGCTAACCGATCCTGATACTTTACCTCCATTTCTTTCAATCACGGCAATTAATTCTTCACGATTTTTATAAAACTTCAAACTTCCTGTAATTGCAAAAATTTTGTCTTGCAGCACTTGCTTAATATCACCATTATTTTCCGACTCTCTAAAATTAAATTCTCCTATTAACTCAGCAATCCATTTATAATTATCTCTAATAAAGTTTTGTAATGCGTTATTCATTGTTTCGCCAAAATCATCTAACTTAGTGAAATCATAACCATGACACCAAACATCATAAAATTCTTCTGCTTGATTATTAAATTCTTTGGCAATAGTCTTACTTGCTGTTCTGCCAATCAAAGGAATACACAATCCATAAATGAATCTGTCCAATGTAGTATTTCTGCTTTTCTCAATGCTTTCTAGCAATTTCTCTACAGACTTTTCTCCAAATCCGGCAGTATGATGTTTCCACAAATAAATTTGGTTTTCCTTTAAATTATATAAATCCTTAAATGACTTAACCCATCCTCTTTCAATTAATAATTGCAGCGTTGCTTCACTCATACCTTCTATGTTGATTGCGTTTTTACCAACAAAATGAACAAGTTTCCCAAGTAGTTTCGCTTTACAATTAAGATTTATACAATGTAACGTTTTACTTTCGTTTTCATTATGTATTTCTACTTTACCTCCGCAACAAGGACATTTATCTGGTAATCTCCATGTATTACTTCTTGTTAGATTATCTTGCACTTTGGGGATTACCATATTTGCCCGGTACACCTGTATGGTATCGCCAACACCCAACTGAAGCTTCTCTACGTAAGAAATATTATGTAGTGTTGCTTTTGTCGTAACAGCACCATCTAGGTTTACAGGTTCGAATACCGCTACAGGATTAATTAGCCCAGTTTTGGATGTGCTCCATTCAATATCCTTCAAGACAGTTTCATATAATTCATCTTCCCATTTTAATGCCATGCGGCAGTTCTCATGATGCGCAGTTGATCCTAAATGTTTAGATAATTTATGGCTGTTTAATTCAAAAATTATTCCATCAGTAGGGAACTGGTAAAATTCTGGCTGTAATGCATCGTGTACTTGATTTACTGTACTATTTAATCCGGTAATAGGTACAATTTCAAAACCCATATTATGAACATCAATTAGTGTTTCAATTTTACTGTCTTTTTTCATGCCTGTCACACATTCAAATACTACAAATGACAAGTTTCTCTCTTTAACAATGTTTAAATCAAGATTTCGTAGTGTACCTGCGGCTAAATTGCGCGGATGAGAATATTGTGTTTCTAAATCTTTATTAATCCTCTTAAATTCATTCCAAGATATTACGCATTCTCCTCGTAATTCTAAATCATTTTTATAAGAAATATTTATAGGAAGATTTTTGATAAATCTGCATTTCGCTGTTACATCCTCTCCTTCTATACCATTTCCTCTTGTTATTCCTTGAGTAAATTTACCATCTTTATATCTAACTACTACCGTTAGTCCATCAAGTTTATAGGAACCATAAAATTTTTTACCAGCAACAAATTTCTCAATCTCTTGCGTATCTTTTGTTTTATTAGCACTTAACATTGGCTTTGAATGTTTTACTTTTGCGAATCCATCTAATATATACCCTTGTACCTTTACTGTTGGTGATCCTGCTAAAATACAATCTGTCTCTTTCTCTAATATTGATAACTCATCATACAAATCATCGTATTCTTTGTCTGTCATTAACGGACTATCTAATCCATAATAGGCATATGATGCCTTTTGTAGTATTTCTACTAACTCCTTGATTCTACCTATTTTACCCAATAACATTCTCCCTTCTTTGAAACACACAATTTATCACTATTTTATAGTTCCATTCATTTTTGCAGCAAAAACATCTTTTAAATGTTGTTCTGGATTATTTTTGTAATAATTTGCTTTTTGCTCTGCATTTTCAAAGTAATCATATAATGGCTTATATAAAGAACTATTCTTTACTGTATTCCTCATATTAGATACTTCTTCTCTTGTCACAATTCCTTTTGAAACTAATAACTGTAAAATTAACTGAGTTTCTACTTTAACGTCCAATAACAGTTTCTTTTCATTAATTTCATTTAGAGCAGTATTCATATCATAATTTGCATTTCTACTTAACATTAATTCCTCCGTTAAAATTGTGATTTTAACACAATCTACCGTTACCATACCTCAAAATGCCTGAAGAAGTTATTATTGCTGCGATTGCATCAAACTATAACATTTCTGATAACTGTGTTGATCTAAAAAATTATGCACAACGACAAATATTAGAAAGTATCGAATATATTTCTATCTTCAATTTTTTATTCCTCCTCATGAAAGACTTGTTTCATAACTGAATTTTATAGATACCGTTCAAATTATATTTACTCTGAAAAACATCCGATTCGTCAGAAGTCGTTGGATTCCCTGCTAAAAACTCTGCACAATCATCTAATATTGTCGGATTATTATTACATATAGTCACAATATCTTTAAGAATGTCTATTGTGTCTCTGAAGATATCGCCCTCTTTATCTGTACGTGTTTCTACTCCTAAATTATTTATAAAATATTCGATTTCCATTAAATCATTTGTCATTGTTTTTAAACAATTATATTCTGCTTTTGATATATTCATATTATTTATTCTCCTTTCAATTTCTGCCATGAAAGCGTGGTTTTAAGGCTTTAATACTATATCATTTATAACAACAACCTTATATGAAGACACTTTCATTTCATCATGTAATCCCCATTCATTTTCTACATCTTCAATTTTTCCTATAATAACAAATGAACCTTTAAATCCTATAACTTCTCCTTTATATAAAAAAGACGAAGTACCTCTGTGCCTCATTGCTACAACTTTATCTCCAATTTTGATTTCGTTATTTAAAAAGTCTTTTATTCAAACCACTCCTTCATACTTATTTAAGTTAATTTCTTCAACATCAACAATCTTAAACCATCCAGGATTCAAACCAATCTTCTGATGAAATTCAAACATCAATTCAGATAACTTATCCTCTAGCCATTTTCTTTCTTCGTCTGTTACACCATCATAAATATATGTATCGCAACCAGAGTCATCACAATAAGATTCATCTAATTCTTCCATAATCCTATCTGGATCAGGGTCGGTTCTTAGTGGAACAAGTTCACATTCACCAACATATATTATTGGATTATCTGTAGATAAACTTCTTTTAATCCATTCTTTACAGCCTAAAGCATCCTGTATTGCTTCTTCTTTTGTATCAAATGTACCATGTGTCCAATTTTCATCATTTGTTTCGTTCCACGACCATAACATTTATTTTTACCTCTCAATCATTTCAAATGCTTTTCTCATGCCTTCCATGAAGTAAGTTCCATCCGCATTATCATCTATATACTTCTCCAGTTTATCTAATTGCTCATTCAAATAATCTAAACTTTTAAGTATATCATCATAGTCATTACATCTTTGTTCTAATTCATCTTTCTCATTTTCTAATTTCTGATATGCTGCATATAATTTTTCACTTGGTTCGCCAAATATCCCTTCTACTTTCTGAGCAAATTCATTACCAATATTTTCAGATACAATTCTGAGAACATCTGATAAGTCTTTGACTTGCTCCCAGTTTTCGTTTATCATTATCATAAAAATTACCTATCCCTGTTCATCAAACATTTTCGCTGTATTTATGAAGATTTGTTTTAGTTGTCCACTATATCCAAACCTTTTAGCATTTGCTTCAATACTCTTTAATAAATTGCCATCATGTTGTCTCATCGAACTTGCTTTCCAATCGCAGATCATTTCAACAATATCAACAAGATTCATATCATTAATACCCTTTTCAAAATGTTCTGGATGATGACGATAATTTGCGTAATGGTGTTGTAATGCAACATTCATCTCTTTAAGAAACTCATTGTATTCTTCACTACCGTATGTAGCTACTGATAATTTTGGCGTATACTCTGTGAACACCTCAACTTCTGGCGACTCTAATTTTAGTTTGTCATGCTCTATCCCTCTGGTTGTGAGTTTGTCTGTAAACATACGAATAAATTTTCTAACGTTTTCAATATGCTTAATCGTATCTATCTGACACTCAGCTATTGTCATTGTCTTATTTTCTTCCATTATTTTCTCCTTTTTCTTCTTGAAACGAGCGATTCATTAGTCTAGTTCATCCATGCTTTCAAGTTCTTTTATTCCAATACTAAACAGCCTGCCATCAATTTGATATTGGATTGTATTACTGTGCTCTGAATTAATAAATCCAACACCTTTTCTACTTAAGTTCTCTAAAGAGATTCTAATTTCGTTCATAATTAATGTGCTAATATCACTCATAATTCCTCCTGAAACTTATCTAACATTTCATCATAATAAGCAATTTTTTCTTTAATATGTATTATATCCTCAAACTGCTGCATAGCATCTTCTATCGACTCAGCAAGTTCTTCATCATGTTCTACATTCAATAAGTATGACACATAAATGTAATTCTCCGAGTCTTCTTTGTATTGAATGAATTTGAGAATTATTTCATTATCATAGAATTGAGTAAAATGCAGTTCGTATACATCATCATTTAACAATCAGTATCTATTTTCATATTCTCTGATTCTATTTTCATTTGTCATTTCACACCAACGCTTTCTCTATAATCAACAGTGTCTTTTGGAACACATACAAAAACTTTATCATCATTAACAAGATTATTTTGCATGATCACAGCATATGGATTTTCATTTGTATAAGTTATATCTACACTTCCTTTATAAATACGAACTTTTCCATTTATACAAATTTCAATTACATCGTAGTTATGCGCTGGAATAGTTGATACTGTATGATAAGTTCTAGCATATATACCACTTTCTATTTCTTCTAATTCATATCTGCTTTCATGATATTCTGATTGTTTTCCAAGATAATCAACAACAGAATAAATCACGATAAAAGCAATACATATTAATAATGTATACATCATAATATTTCTTGCTAATTTCATTCAGAACCTCCAATTTTATGTATAATACAACAAATAAAACCTATCTTCTATTGCCTAATATAAATATGACTTTCTTCCAATTCCCACTCAAATTCCGAAAAGTCACCGTCCTCTGTGTAGAACCGTCCTCTCAATAAATCCAACTCTGTGATTTCATGAAATTCACCTTCACCATTTTTGTAATAATAATCTGTACTTCCATTCTCATAATTTGTGAGAATGCTATCTACTTCTGTCTTTAACATTTCTTCCAAAGAAATATTTTTATACATTTCTGCTCCAATCAATCGCCTGTCCACATCTTTCACAGTAATTTGGTTTATTACCCATTCGATACCCATCTGAATATTTTGTTAAAAAGATATATCCACACTTGCATTTATAATGTGTTTTCTCTTCGCAACTATCTTCAATTGGTTTCATTGCAACATCCATTTCCATACTTTCTACAGCGTCTAACAATGCGTTATATAAATATTCATTACAGGTATTTCTACCTGCATTACCCATAAAATTCTTTATTATACTGATACTACCAAGAATATTTTTCATAATTATGCTCCTACATTTGAAATCAAAATAACTTTTTCTTTATCTGGTTTTATCTCTGTAACTATTACTTCTCCTTTTGCAAAGTATGATGAATTGCATCTAGCACAACGTTCAGCATGTAATTTATCTACTGCCAAGACTGCAATAGCATCATCTTCACACCAGTCTGCTCTTCTTGATACTACGAATACTTTTAAATTTTGATTATCTTGATTTGACATTTATCCTATATCCTCATATTCTAAAATCTGAAATTCTTCAGGAACACAACTATACCAGCTTATACATTTTGCAATTATTTCCTTAATAAAATTACGTCTATTTATCTTAATCATCCATCGTTCATCATCAAATAAAATAAGCTGATCTAATCTATTCCCTCTTAAACCATCTACTCTATTTTCATACAAACCAATTATTTCTGTTCCATCTTTTAAACGTATATAACTTGTTCTTTTCTTAAATATTGCTACATCTTCCTTATTATTATTTGCAAATTTTCTAAGCCCATCTTGTGTAAGCTGTGAGTTATATCCAATAAACCCAATTTTTAATGGTTCTATTCGTTCTACTAGTTTTCTTATTTTTATCGCCTCACATTTTTTCAATCTTATCAATCATCTTATTCTCACCAGTAAATAATCCAATTAAATAACATTGAGTTTTTCTATCTCTTATATCCACATTGGTTTCTTCCACTTCCCAATGATAAGGCGATAACCCCCTGTTTATAGAATCTATAATCTTATAGCATTTCTCTTTATATATTTGTTTTCTCTTTTCAATGGATTGTTTTTCGATATCAAGATATAAGTTTTCAAATTGAACATTATAGGCTTTAATTGAATTGATATGCATAAATAAATCGTCAAACAATTTCATTCTCATTTGAGATTTGACTATTTCATTATTATGTAATTCTTTTGGTATAAACCATTTTATAATTCTACATGAATAAAAATCATTTTCTGTATATATGTAATAGCTGCCATTACGTTCTAAATCATAAATTATTTTTCATCACTCCAATCTATTTCATATTCTGTACGTGAATATATTGCTTCGGGAAATTCATTACATCCAAGACTTCTTTCGACACCATATCTATCTACTCCATGATAATAAACATGATTTTTATAATCATTTTTCATACCAAGAAATTTTTCAACTTCTTCCATAGATAGAAATTCATATGTATCATCAAACTTAAAACCAAAATCGTTTGTTGAACATGCTACATAGAATACTTCTTGTTCTTTAATTAGTTTCATAATTAACCTCTCTTCATGATGACTTGAAAGTCCTATTTCATGTCCATATTTAGTCTATATACAGTGGTTTTTGTTTTCTCGAATCACTATATATAGACATTTTTTATGCTATTTTCTACAAATTTTCACAACTTTCCTTTATCAATTTCTGCATAAATGTATTTCTCACAAAATTCGCCTTCTTCTTTACAGACTGGTTCACAGTATCTATATTCCCTAAATGGAAACACTTCTCTTTCATCCTAGTCAGTCCCACATATATAAGATTGGAATTCAACATATACGCATGAGACTGGGGAGTAAGCAGAATAACCACCTTTATTGAACTTCCCTGTGATTTATGGATTGTGATACAATATCCAAGACCAACCATCTGCATATCATTTCTGTAATACTTTACTTTCACACCATCAAAATCAATTATGAGATAACTTGTGAATACATCCTTTACAGTACCTGTTTCTCCATTTGCAATAAATGTTTCTCTTAAATCTTCGTCTAATCCATAATCATCATCGACAAATAACTGCGCATGATAATTATTGACATTCTGTATAATCTGATCTCCCTTGAAATAAACTGTATTTCCAACTTTCATACATTCTGTGCTACCATAATTAGGATTGGCAACTTTTTGTATAGCGTTGTTTATTACTACCGTTCCGACATCTCCTTTCTTATATGACGTAAGTAACTGTATATCCTCAACTTTATATCCCTGTGATAGCAATTTATTGTATAAAGCAACTGCATTTTTAACCATAATGTCACTACCAACATTGACAAAAGCATAGTCTTTATTCGTGCCAAACCATGTAAATTGATTATTGATTCCTGTAAGATATTTCTTACAAAAGCGAACATCTGTCGCAACTTTCATCAGTCCACCTTCTCCATAACGAAAAACTTTTGTCAATGTGACCGTTGGAACGATGTTTGTCTGCATAATATCATGAAGTAAATTTCCACATGATACTGATGGAAGCTGAGCATTATCTCCTATCAACAACAACTTTGTCTTGTTAAAATCAACGGCATCCAACACTCTTTTGAATAAGAAAATATCTGTCATGGAAAATTCATCAATGATCAGTACATCACAATCCAATTTGTGTTCTTTATTAAAACTCCATGTATCAGGAGGCATATATCCAAGTCCTCTATGTATTGTCATAGCATGTTCTTTTGTGTAATCAGATAACACCTTTGCCGCCTTACCAGTAGGAGAAAACAATCTAAACGATTTATTGTTGTCCTTCAGCATATTGATTACTGCCTGAGTACAAAAAGACTTCCCAGTTCCTCCGGCTCCGTTCAGAATGCAGACATTATATCTACAGATATTCTCCACTATTTTTACCTGCTCATCTGACAATTCACAACCATTAACCATATGGTACTTCTTATAATCAAAATCCCATCTGTTCTTTTTATTTGCAAGACCTCTAACTATCTTCTCTGCTATATACTTCTCTATTTCATATGTCCTTCTGTTCGAAACAACCATAGATTCCTTGTCATAATAGATGCTTTCGTGTTTCATGCACTCTACAAAATGATTAGAACATGCCGGAACCATTTTTATACATTGATTCCTTAACTCATTGATTGACATTAGCGTATGCCCATCTTCTTCGTTCTTCTCTAATAGGTACAACATACAGGATAAACATCTATGATTGCTGGTCTTTAGTTCTGACTCAAATTCAATAATCTCTGGTTTCCCATTTTTAACATTATCTTTTGAAACATTTTCCAGTTCTAACAAAATACTGTCCGCTGTTGCAAACCCAACCCTGGCTAATCCACATAAGCATTTATATGGATCTTCTTTGAGTTTCTTCTTAATCATGGTAATTGATGAATACTTCTCATAGAGCTTTTTCAACATGGGAAGACTTAATAATCCTTGGAATTCTACTACCAATTCTGCTAGACAGAAATTTTCAACAATCTTATCTTTGATAATATTGAACGTGTATTCCTTAATCCCATGCAATTTATTCAAGTCTATATCATCAAGATTATTATTCATTACACGATCAACAATATCTGGATATACTTCATATAATGTCTGTGCCTGATTGAGTGTCAGGATTTCTTGAAGGAAAACATATATATCAGCAGCAGATTGCGGCTTGTTTCTTCGGATATTGATAATTTTATATCCCCAACCATTTTTTGTTAGCTGTTCAATCGCCTTTATTTCATATTCAATCCCTTTGCCTAATTCATGTATCTCTCCAGATATTGTTGCATTGCCATACTTTGTGAATTTGATATCTGGGTAAATATCTTTATTAACATCTACCGCATATACCCTATAATCTTCACTTTCGTATATAGGTCTTACAATTCTGCCTTTAAACAATACTTCTTTTTCATCGTTATTTTTCAATATGTAACCTCACCTACTTAATCACTTCATAATTTGTCAACACATCTTCTAACTCATCCGTTACAGTCCAGACTCCGTTGATAGGCTTCTTTTTAAACTCTTTATCAAATTCCTTTATCTTTAGCACAGAATATAATCCAAACGGGCTTTCTTTAAATATTCTTCCCTGTTTAATTCTTGAATGTATTTCCTCGCCAGTCCTTACTTTTCGTGCTGTAAAATATGGCTTAGTCGCATCTTTAAATGTTTTGTAGTCCACAATAATATAGTAATTGTCGTTAACTTTAGGATTTGTATATACCACCATTTCAAGATGCTCTTTTTCAAATTTGATCATCTCAATAATGCCCATTTCCTTATTCTCTATATGGCTGCCCAATTCCTTAACCAAACCAATATTATCTATCTCTTTAAATAAAGAATTTGTCTCCTTTCCTGAATACTTCTTTGCTATATATTCAGAAATACCTAATTCTTCTAATTTGCTCTTTTTTATCTGCTTACAAGTTGCAAATTTATCATAAACCTGTATGACTCCTAACAGATATTTATTTTTGCCAAACTCTGAGAAGAAATTCAAACCAGTAAGGATTTCTAACTGCCTGGAATTAACAGATGTATGCTCTTTTATATCTTTGATAAGTTCTACAAATGAATTATATTTATTGTTTCTTAGTGCATAAAGTTCTTCAGCAATGATATCATTACAGTATTTAATCGCTCCAATTCCCTGATAGATAGTTCCAGTGTCTTTGTCATACTCATATTCTGCTTTTGATTTTCTGAATCTTATTGGCTCTATCGTATAACCTTTTGACAAGATATATTCTTTGATATTCAAAGACTTTTCTTTATCAGATGTATAAATATTAAGAGCAGATGTTAAAGTTTCAATTGTGTAATAATGCCTTAAATAACCACAAGCAAATCCCAAAAATGAATATGGATCGGCATGGTTTTTAGAAAATAAGTATGCTGACGCATCAATAATTACTCGAAGAAAATTTACAATCAATTCTTCTGCTTTTTCATTCTCTACACCATACTCATCTTTCATTGTTTGTATAAAACCTTTTATATAATGGTTATTTACAGGTTTTCCTTTATCATCAAGCATATATCCACCATCTTTAATAACTGGTATATCATTTTCTGTACCTGTTTTCTTACTAAAGTGCCTACGCACAATATCAGCTTCTCCCATTGTAAAACCACAAAACTTATACAAAAACTCTATGATCTGTTCCTGATATACTAAATAGCCAAGTGTAGGAGCCAGAAAATCATTCAACGCAGCATGTCCATTATCCCTATAAATTCCTTGTGATAATTCTGTTCTGTAAGAAGCTCCTGCCGGTCTAATTGCACCATTAGCCATACTCATCAAGTCTATGTATGAAAAATTTGGATTCTGTTTTTTAATATTTTCGATGGTGGACTCACTTAGAATATCTCTCAGATATGAACCAGCAAAATCTGATTCAAACTGAAAAATCAAAGTAGTATCTTTTGCTATATCATCCCATACATTTTGGTCACTGAAATCAATATTATCTGGTGTAATAAATGGGATGCCAACTGCTTTACATGTCTTATCTATAAGTCCTACACAATCAAGCCCAAGAATGTCCAATTTTACATAATTCAAAGAATCTATCTCTTTCATATTTATCTGAGAAATCGGCTTGTCATCAGAAGATATATACAATGTACCAAACGACTTATCTACCTCATGCGGAGATACAACAAGTCCGGCTGCATGTCTACCAAGTGATGTAATAGTACCAACCACAATATCTACATACTCGAATAATTCTTTATGTTTATTTCTGACCTTTTCATCTACAAATTCTTTTTTATTTTCATCTTCCTGAACAAGATTAGATAATTCCTGTGTTTCCTGTGGTGTCATTCCTAATGCCCTTCCAACATCCTTAATCGCACCACGCATTTTTATTGTGTTAAAAGTGATAATATTGCAACAATACAATCCTTCTTTTTCAAATAGGTATTTTCTAACTTTCCACCTATCTTCACTAAACCAGTCTGAATCAACATCTGCAAGACTGATCCTTTCTTTATTCATGAAACGCTCAAAATTCAAATTGTATTTAATACTGTCAACATCTGTAATTCCAAGAAGATATGCTATGATACTTCCAGATACAGATCCCCTAGAATATCCATAATGTACACCTTGTTTTCTAAGCTCTCTTTTGTAGTCTTCCTCAAGCAGCATAAAGTCAATAGCGTCATTATGTTTGTATGTTTCTATCTCATACACAATCTTATCTTTATATTCTTGAAAATTTTTGTACTTATTTACCCCTCTCTCCTTAATTCCGTCTAATATCTTTTGTTTGAAAACACCCATAGAGTCATTGTATAATTTTGGATATTTTTTTGAATAATCCAGACTAAATTCTTCTATAGAATCAGCCATAACATTAGTATTTTCTATCGCTTCAAGATAAACATCTTTAGATAATGCTCTCTGCTTTTCGTATGCCTTTACAAGTTCATCATAACTCTTAAAAATCAGATCCCAATTTGATTCGTTATCAAATTTAACCTCTTTTGATTTCTGCATAATTGTTCTTCCAAGCAAATGTCTTTCATCCAAAGCATGTGTATCTGTTCCAGTAATCAAAGGTATTCCATGTTTTTTTGAAATAAAGGCAAGATACTGATTATACTTAATCTGCATATCATCACAATGATGCTGAATTTCTAAATAACATCTATGCTTGTTATCAATCAGAAATTTTAAAAATTTTTCTTGTATTTCCTTTGTCCCACTGGCTAATATACCACCAATACATGCTGTGCAAATAATTATATTATCTGATGTTGTGATTAGTTCATCAAATGAAATTCTTGGATTATAATAAAAGTGACCATCTCTCATAAATGCTCTGGAAGATAGCTCATTTAATTCAACTACACCATCAAAATTTTTAGCAATTAAAACACAGTGGTAATTATCTCTTTTTTGAGTTTTATTCTCTTGGATATATTTGCCGATCTCTTCCTGCGCTTCTTTTTCATCTGTACCAAGTAGTGATTCACATAATTCTGTTGTATCAGGTTCAAAATATAATTGTTCAGTTACATAAAATTCTTCTGCATGGATATATTTCATACCACTTGATTCAATTTTGGTCTTTTTATGTACCCATTCCAATATAGAACCGTGTTCCGAGAATCCCATAGCTTTCATTCCAAGCGATTGTGCATATGAGATATATTCGTTATATTTTGTAACACTATCTATATTAGTAACACCATTGCTCAAGTCACTATGTAGATGATATACTGTATAATTCAATCAACCACCACCTTTTATAGATTATCTAACCAAGATAAATCTTCATCTTTTTCATCATTATTCTCAGATATACCACTACCAACACCGCTAAAGAAATCATCACCATTTTGCTGTGCTGCCAATGCATCCAAGTATTTTTTATACGGTTTATGTAAATTAGGGGAATATGCACATAATGTTGAGAAATAATAACTTTGCTTTTCGACTTGTTCTGGAGTATCAAAGAATATCATTTCAGCATTCTCATTATCAATCAATTTCTCAGTTTCATACTTCTCTTCTTTCTTCACAATCTCATCAATCGTATTTATAATATCTGTAACCCATCTATCAATAAGATCCTGAGTTAAATCCACATATACAATACAATCATGAAATTTATATTTTGCCTGTACATCCTTTGGCAAACACTTTATATCATTTGTCTGTGCCAACATATCAAGATACTCTACAAGTTCATTTTCATACCCTAATTTCTTTAACCACATTTTTACGCTTGTTTGTAGTTTATTACCTATTTCACATCTATCTATTTCTCTTGTAGTCCACTTTCCGTTTGCCTGTTCGCAATCCACTTTTGCATATTTCAAAAAGTTCCAACAAATCTTTATCTTCTCATACGGAATACCCATCTGATGTAAGCCGATTGCATAAACCACCAACTGACCACATTCATTTAGTGCTTTTTCTCCCTTATATATAGAAGATGTTTTCCAATCTAAGATATTGAAACACCCATCACTATCTTTAAAACATACATCTATATATCCCTGAAATACATTTTTACCAATCATGACACTAATAAATCTTTCAATTTCAACTTTGTAAGGGATTGTATGGTGATTATTAAAGAAATGTTTTAGGTTCTTATAATATTTGTCAGCAATCTTCTTATTTTTTTCGCTATCGTTTCTATCAAATTTCAGTTCTGCAATACCGGCCGTCATCCACGCATCTTCAAATTCGCTATCCATATCTTCATACTTAATTTTTCCTAAGTATAGATTCTCCATAATCTCATGTGACATACCGCCTGTAACTGTGTAAATACAATCTTGTCTATCTTCTGATACTTTTTTTATGTATTTTAAGTAATACTCAAAATGGCTATTGTGATATGTGTTAAATCTACTCCAACTCCATAATCGATTCACTCCGTACTTTTTTTTAACTTGCTCTAATTCTTCTCCTGTTTTTCTTCCCATTCATGCCTCACTTGTTAAACCTTAAAATTTTTATATAAATATTTTTGAGCAGAGAATTCACCAAAATATTTTTTCTTTGCTAGTAATCTTGCTTTTACTGCATCATCAAAATTATGAAAACTACCCAAATTTATACTTTTGCTTTTATATGTGATATACGCCTTCCAAATTGAATGTGTATTATTCCAACTAACACCAGTTACACCACTTGTATTGTTCTTTGGTTTACTATAATTACACATATTTTTTTGATGTGTACATCTTCTTAAATTTGATTTTCTATTATCATTTCTTGAAAGGATTCCATTAATATGATCCACATCTTCATTATTTGTTGAATTCATAATTATTTGATGCATTAAAATATAGCTTGCTTTCTTGTTTTCCCTTTTAGAACATGAAACATATCCCTTATTATTTATCATCCAACAATAATCTTTGATTTTATCATAGTCCTCTAAATCGAAATAAAATTCTTCACCTTTTGATGTATAGCCAATACCATATTCATCAGACAAATCATATGTGTTATATTTTTTCCTTGTATGGTTATAATTTATCAATTTATCTAAATGCAAACATCCGCAAGAATTGGTATTACCACTTTTTAAATCTCTACTTGTTACATCCTTAAATTATTGCAATCACGTGAATTATTTTTAGTTGCTATTCTTTTTAATACGGTTAATTTACCATATCTATTTCCTGTCAAATCAATAAATGTGCCCAAAATTATCAACCTCTAATTTTTAAATATTTTTTGTGAACATTTTCATCATAAACATTCCTATATTGAAATAAGAAATTATATATTTTATTATTCGCATCAGCAGGACTATCCTTCGTTCCCAACAAATCATATTTATCGAAAATATAAGATACTTTTCTAATACCATAAAATTTTTCACATATACACCAAACTTCTTCAATACAAACATCTTTATCTAAGGCCACTACTACTTCTCTTATATCTAATCCTATAATAATTCTAACCTGTTCATCTGATATAATATGTCCTTGTAATGCAACACATGTAGCATCGTTTCTACTATCTCTTTTACAAACAGATTTTTCAGACTCAAGGAGCGTAATATAAT
>ERZ808028.842-NODE-842-length-21774-cov-4.723188_pt1 | contig 21774 bp, 20 predicted proteins | sample MGYA00380184_ERZ808028 | MGnify/ENA primary metagenome ERZ808028 (study PRJEB31490, sample SAMN06133397) | mouse gut metagenome | isolation source: J8_1 | host: mice | place: China: Chengdu | collected 2015-05 ...
TCTGCTCCTCAGCGAGTCGGATGCGATCATCGGGGAGATGATGCATGAGAATGTTATTTCCCTGCATACCCTGATGGATCAGGAGGAAGTGGCAAGGCAGTTTAAAAAATACGATTTTACATCCATGCCTGTGGTGGACAATGAAAACCGGCTGGTGGGCATCATCACCGTCGATGACGTTGTGGATATCATGGAGGAGGAGACCACAGAGGATATCGAAAAGATGGCGGCTATCGTCCCCTCGGACAAGCCGTATATGAAAACGAGTGTTATTGAAACATGGAAAAAGAGGATGCCCTGGCTGCTCCTTCTGATGATCTCCGCCACGTTTACCGGCAGGATCATCACTTCCTTTGAGGGAGCATTGAGCGCCTATGTGGTGCTCACCGCCTATATTCCGATGCTGATGGACACGGGCGGCAATGCGGGCGGACAGGCGAGCGTGACGATCATCCGAAGCATTTCGCTGAATGATATTGAATTTGCGGATCTGCCGAAAGTGATCTGGAAGGAGTTCCGGGTGGGGATCATCTGCGGGATCACGCTGGCGGCGGCGAATTTCTGCAAGCTGCTTTGGCTGGACCGGGTTTCGATGCTGGTGGCGGCGGTGGTCTGCCTGACGCTTCTGGTGACGCTGATCGCAGCGAAATTTATCGGCTGCGTGCTGCCGATGCTGGCAAAAAAGATCGGATTTGACCCGGCGGTGATGGCGAGCCCGTTTATCACGACGATCGTGGACGCGGTGTCGCTGATCACGTATTTTCAGATCGCGACGGTGCTGCTGGGGTTGTGAATATGACAGGCGGACGCCCAGTAGTGCTGGTTGTCGGTATGCGGAACTGGAACGAAGGAGATATGATTTCATGGAATTGAAGAACACTTTGATCGTTGTGAAGGATATTGAGAGATCGAAACAGTTTTATGAGGAGCTGTTCGGTCTCCGTATGGTGATTGACAATGATGGCAATGTGGTTTTGACGGAAGGGCTTGCGCTTCAGGACGAAAAGATCTGGAGAGAGTTTTTGGGAAGGGATATTGCGCAGAAAAGCAATTCCTGTGAACTGTATTTTGAGGAACAGGATATAGAAGCTTTTATAGAAAAGCTGGAAAGATTATATCCCTCCGTTGAATATGTCAATCGGCTTATGACGCATAGCTGGGGGCAGAGGGTGATCCGGTTTTATGATCCGGACGGTAATCTGATCGAAGTCGGAACACCTATGTAAATGGAACTGAGATGAAAAACAGCATCTGCCCGTACTGCGCACAGCTTCAATTACGGATGTCGTATTTCAGACAGCCGTGATTGTGAGCTCAGGATAAGTGTGCAGGAAGTGCAGATGCGGAACTGAGATAGAGGAGCAAATATTATGAGACAGAAAAGAGAAGACGTAAGAAACATAGCGATCATAGCCCATGTAGATCATGGCAAGACGACGCTGGTGGATGAGCTGCTAAAGCAGAGCGGTACATTCCGGGAAAATCAGGCGGTGGCGGAGCGCGTCATGGACTCCGGCGATATCGAGCGGGAGAGGGGGATCACGATCCTGTCCAAAAATACCGCCATCACCTACAAGGACACGAAGATCAATATCATCGACACGCCGGGCCATGCGGACTTCGGCGGCGAGGTGGAGCGTGTGCTGAAGATGGTGAACGGCGTGATCCTCGTGGTGGATGCCTTTGAGGGTCCCATGCCCCAGACAAAGTTTGTGCTGAAAAAGGCGCTGGAACTGGATCTGGCGGTGATCGTCTGCATCAATAAGATCGACAGGCCAGAGGCCAGGCCGGAGGAAGTGGAGGAGGAAGTGCTGGAGCTTCTTCTGGAGCTTGAGGCAAGCGATGAACAGCTGGATTGTCCCTTTGTGTACGCCTCCGCGAAGAACGGCAGCGCCACAACAAAGCTCACGGTAAAGAACAAGGATATGACGCCCCTGTTCGACACGATCTTGGAGGCTATCCCCGCGCCGGAGGGGGACCCTGAGGCGGGCACCCAGGTGCTGATCAGCACTATCGATTACAACGAGTATGTGGGGCGCATCGGCGTCGGCAAGGTGGACAACGGCGTGGTGAAGGTCAATCAGGAAGTCGTGATCGTCAACCACCATGAGCCGGAGAAACAGAAGAAAGTAAAGATCAGCAAGCTGTACGAGTTTGACGGATTGAACAAGGTGGAGGTGAAGGAAGCGGGCATGGGTTCCATCGTGGCGATCTCCGGCATCGCGGATATCCATATCGGGGATACGCTCTGCTCTCCGGAACATCCGGAGCCGATCCCGTTCCAGAAGATCTCCGAGCCCACGATCGCCATGGACTTTATCGTCAACGATTCCCCGCTGGCGGGACAGGAGGGAAAGTATGTGACGAGCCGCCATATCAGGGACAGGCTGTTCAAAGAGCTGAACACCGACGTTTCCCTGAGGGTGGAGGAGACAGAAAATACAGATTCCTTCAAGGTTTCCGGCAGGGGGGAACTGCATCTGTCGGTGCTGATCGAGAATATGCGCCGGGAAGGGTATGAATTTGCGGTCAGCAAGGCGGAAGTCATCTATAAAAAGGATGACAACGGAAAACTGCTCGAACCGATGGAGACAGTCTACGTGGATGTGCCGGAGGAGTTTTCCGGCGTTATCATAGAAAAACTGAGCCTGCGGAAGGGCGAACTGCAGAATATGGGCAAGGCTTCCGGCGGCTACACAAGGCTGGAGTTTTCCATACCCTCCAGAGGACTGATCGGCTATCGCGGTGACTTTTTGACGGACACAAAGGGAAACGGCATCATGAATACCCAGTTTGACGGCTACGGTCCCTACAAGGGGGATATCCAGTACCGCAAGCAGGGTTCCCTGATCGCCTTTGAAGCGGGGGAAGCCATCACCTACGGCCTGTTTAATGCGCAGGAGAGGGGGACGCTGTTTATCGGACCCGGCGAGAAGGTGTATGCCGGCATGGTGGTCGGGCAGACCGGCAAGGCGGAGGACATCGAGGTCAACGTCTGCAAGACAAAGCATCTGACCAACACCCGTTCCTCCAGTGCCGACGAGGCGCTGCGCCTTGTGCCGAAAAAGATCATGAGCCTGGAGCAGGCGCTTGATTTTATCGATACGGACGAACTGCTTGAGGTGACGCCTAAGACGCTCCGGATCAGAAAAAAGATATTGGATCCCACATTGCGGAAGCGGGCGGCGATGAAAAAGGGATGAAAAACAGAATAATATAATGAAAAAGCATCCTTTTCTTCGGATCCATGTTTCAGGATCCTGATCCGGAGAAAAAAGATGCTTTTTTTAAAATTGGGGATTGACATATTATCTATTTGATATTATCATAATAGAAATAACAAAAAACAAACGATCAAAACACTAAAGGAGGTAAGATTATGGGAATCACATACAGAAAGTTTGATCCGACAGAATATGTTATCAGGGTGAAGAAAGGAAAAGTTGTCAAAGAGGGGTTGGGATTGTCCTTTTTCTGCAATACGATGACGGAAAGCATGATGGTCATCCCGACGACAGCTTTTGACGCGGGGTTTGCGTTTAACGATATCATGACTTCGGATTTCCAGTGTGTCAATGTACAGGGGGATATTTCCTACGTTATCACGGACTATGAGATGGCGTCCCAGATGGTTGATTTTTCCTATAAAGACAAAAAGGACTATGCGGCAGTGCTGGCGGAAGCCAGACAGAAGATGTCGAAGCGCATCATGAATATCGCGAAAGTCCATGCGGCAAAATTCATCAGCGGCAAAAGCGTGCGGGAGGCGATCATATCCGCCGATGAGCTGGCGAAGGCGCTTAAGATGGGCATGAAAAATGATGAGACGATCCGGAAATTCGGCCTGGAACTGATCTCCGTCTCCATTCTCGGCGTTCTCGCCCAGATCGATACAAGGAAAGCGCTGGAGGCCGCCACAAGGGAAGAGATATTAAAACAGCAGGACGATGCGATCTACAAGCGCCGGAACGCGGCGATCGAACAGGAACGCATTGTCAGGGAGAACGAGCTGAATACGGAGATCAAGGTGGCGGAAAAGCAGAAAGAAAAGCGGGAGAAAGAGATGGAGGTGAAGCGCCTCGTACAGGAAAAACAGGCTGAACTGGATGCGCAGAAGCTGGCAGACGATATCCGTCTGGAGGAGGAAAACTGCAGGTTTGTGGATCTGCAGACGGAAAATGAGAGGAAGAAATCCGATGCGAAGGCATATGACTCGGAAGCCATCTTAAAGACCTTTGCGGGTGTGGATAAGGATGTGATCAAAGCGCTTGTGACGAGCGGAATGGACAGCAGGGCGCTGATCGCCAAGGCATTTGTGGAGATAGGCAATAAGGCGGACAAGATCGGCGTGCTGAATGTATCGCCGGATCTGCTCGAGACATTGTCGAATGCATGATGAAATGAGAACGGATTTTTGGGAGATGGCGGCAGATTTCCGGCGACGAGCGAAGCGGTGTGGAAAAGGAGTATGACGGGTATGGAGAGAGGCATGAACAAGGTGGTCCTTGTCACAAGGAAGACAAGGCTGAAAGAGCTGATCTATAAATATAATACGGTGGAGCAGGCGCAGTTTTATATGGAACATATGGGTGCGGATTTTTCGGATTATCTCAGGGAAGACAGAAATTATCGGGAAGCTGTGGAGAAAGTGGCCGGCGCGGCGGAAAAATATGCCAGAGTGCAGCAGATCGACCGGGAATTTTTGCCGCATATGATCTTTGGGGAAAAGGACATCGTCATTGCCGTCGGGCAGGATGGACTGGTCGCAAACACGATGAAATATCTGAACAGACAGCCGCTGATCGGTATAAATCCGGATCCTGCCAGATGGGACGGTATCCTGCTCCCCTTTGAGGCGGGGCAGGCGGAGGCGGTCCTGCGAAAAACGATCGCCGGAAACCATGCTGCCAGGCAAGTCACAATGGCACAGGCAAAAACGCGGGACGGCCAGGCCATGCTTGCCGTCAATGATCTGTTCATCGGACAGAAGACCCATGTATCCGCAAGATATGACATTACATGGAACCGCAGAACGGAACATCAGTCTTCCAGCGGCATCATTATCTCGACGGGGCTCGGCTCCACCGGCTGGTATCGGTCCGTTATCGCACAGGCGGCGGGGATCTGCAGGGCATTTGCAGGACAGAGTTTTAAGGCGGACAGACATGGCTGGGACGAGAACAGGCTGTTCTTTGCGGTGAGGGAGCCTTTTCCGAGCCGTTCCACACAGACGAATATCGTTTTCGGAAAAATAGAGGAGACGGATCATTTCAGGATATTGTCCCAGATGCCAGGAAACGGCGTTATTTTTTCAGACGGAATCGAGGCTGATGCGATCGAATTTAATTACGGCACGGAAGTTACGATAAAAATTGCTCCTCAAAAAGGCATACTTGTTGTATAATAGGCTGTGACAGGAGAGTGAAGCGTATGGCCCGTACCAGTCAGGAAGAAAAAGATTTTTTAAAACAATATGATATCACACAGTATGAACGGCCTTCCATCGCCGCAGATATGGCTGTTTTTTCGGTGATGGGAGAGCCGGGAAAAAGGCAGGCGAGGGATAAGGAGAACTACCGGAAGCTTCCGAAGAAGAAGTTGAAGATACTGCTGATCAAAAGAAGGGATTATCCGTTTCAGGGCGACTGGGCTCTGCCCGGGGGCTTTGTGAAGAGGAGCGAAGAGATCTATGATACGGCGAAGCGGGAGTTGTTCGAGGAGACGCAGATCTCGGAAGCCTACCTGAAGCTGATCGGCGTATTCGGCAAGGAGGGCAGGGATCCCAGAGGCTGGATCATCTCCCATACGTTTCTCGCGCTGATCGACGGAGAAAAATATCAGATCAGGGGCGGGAGCGATGCGCGGGATGCGGCATGGTTCGATGTGGAGTTTGTGCAGGAAGATGTGTCAGAGAAGCGGGAGAAAGATCATCTCAGGAGAAATACGATATACAGGCTGAAGCTGGCGTATGAAGGGGAGTCAGAGCCTGTTGTGCTGCAGGCTGCGGTCAGGAAAGAGGATGTGATACGGCATTTCCGCGCGGAGACAGAGTACTTTGTCGAGGAGGAGGACGGCATCGCATTTGACCATGCGAAGCTGATCTCCTATGCCCTTTTGCAGTTAAGGCAGGAGGCGGAGATGGACGGAAGGATCGTGTTTGACCTGATGCCGGAGTATTTTACGCTGACGGAGCTGCAGAATGTGGTTGAGATCATTCTGGGCAGGGAACTTTTGACCGCCAATTTCCGCAGAAAAATGGCGGTTTATGTGGAGGAGACAGACCGGATGATCACCGGGGCGGGACACAGGCCGGCGAAACTCTTTCAGCGGAAAAGCCCGTTTATGCATGATCTGAAGCGACAGAACTAAATTCATCCTATTTCTTTCAGGATTTCCGTTTTGCTGTCTTTGGCGAAATCACTCAATCTGTAGGAACGAATTCTTTCTTTGACGATCACGGGGATCAAAAAGCCTGTTCCGGATAATCTGGCACATCGATTAATGATCGTCTTGTTTGTGACGCCAAGTGTTTTACCTAGATCGACCGGCGTAAATTCATATATATGGTTTTTTAAAAGATAACGGAGAAATTCCTTTTCTTTTGTTTTCAGATAGGAAAGACCGGCATATAATTCTTCTTTTCCTGACTGTCTGGAAATTTCGTATACTCTGGCTGAATAAAGTTCTACCATTCGTAAAAAATAGTTTACCCATATTTCAGGATGCGGCGGATTATCCCTTCCGGAATAGTAGAGCGGCGGAAGATCCATCTGCAGCGATCTGTAATATTCTTCCGTGTCATAGGCAAAATATTCCTCAAGGGAACCGATTCCCTCGAATCCGTATCCTCTTTGATTTAAGATATATCCGGACATCAGTCTGGCAGTTCTTCCGTTTCCGTCTTCAAATGGATGTATCGTTACCAGTTGATAATGAACTACGGCGGCAATGATCAGCGGATGATCGTCCGTAGTATTTACATAGTTTACCAGTTCATCCAGAAAATCGGGAATATCGATATATTCCGGCGGAATATAATCCGCGTTTCCGCTTTCCGAATCATACACAGCAAAAAGAAATCCCGGCGGCATGGCGCCCCTTAGACCGATCTTTTCTTTGGAGGCGCCTTTTTCAATGAGTGCCTGAACTTCCAGAATAAGTTCTTTGGAAAAAGCGGCGCCCGCACCGGCTTTTTGTTCCAGAAAATTCAGCGCCATAAAATAATTTCGTATCTCCTGTTCAGGTTTTAGAAAATGCTTGTGCGGATCGCTTTCGATCGCGCGCGCCGCCTGATTTTCCGTGAGTGGATTACCTTCTATTTTATTGGAAGCATAAGAACTTTTTTTCTTAGAATTTTTCCGCAGTCTATTGGCGGTAATTGCCGGTATCTCAACAGTACTGAGGGAAAAACGATTCTGATCTATCGCGGATATTCTTTTCAGGATATCATTGGTCAGCGTTACTTTGATCATTGTGACAACCTCCATCTCATAAAGTATTATATACCGATCCACATAATAATTCCATTAAACTTTCACTATTTTTTCACTATTTTCCACTTGTCGGGCACTGTCTTTATACCCGCTGCTTTCCTCCGTGCGATGCCTTACAAGTCTGCCATCCTGTTTTCACGCATATATATATAATACACGAAGACAAATTCTGCCGGGCAGTTTAAAAGCGCCGGCGCAGATGATGCAAGGCACTCATTCCCGGCAGGAAAAAAGACCGGAAACTACATTTTCGGAGAAAGGTAGGCGGCGTTATGCGAAAAAGCATACCGCCCAAAGGAGGAAAGCATGATGGATAAAGTAATTGAAAACAACCAGGTAACAGTGATGGGAAAGATCGTGAGCGGATTTTTTTTCAGTCATGAGATTTACGGAGAAGGATTTTACATGATGGATGTGGAGGTGGAGAGGCTCTCCGATTCCACGGATATCATCCCGGTGATGGTATCGGACCGGCTGATCGATGTGACACAGGATTATACCGGCGTAAATGTCTCCATCGGAGGACAGTTCAGATCCTACAACAGACATGAGGAAAAGAAAAATAAACTGGTGCTGTCGGTCTTTGCGCGGGAGATCGATTTTATCGAGGAGATGGAAGAGAACGCCAAGACAAACCAGATCTTTCTGGACGGTTTTATCTGTAAGGAACCGATCTACAGAAAAACGCCTTTGGGCAGGGAGATCGCGGATCTTCTGCTGGCGGTGAACAGGCCCTACGGGAAGTCGGATTATATTCCCTGCATCTGCTGGGGGAGGAACGCCCGGTTTGCCAGCACTTTTCAGGTGGGGGACCGCTGCATGATCTGGGGACGTATCCAGAGCCGTGAATATATGAAAAAGATCACGGAGGAAGAACTGGAAAAGCGGATCGCCTATGAAGTGTCCGTCAGCAAACTGGAGACGGGGGAGTGAATGGCGGCGGCTGCGCAGGCCGGGAGAGAACCGGAATCGGAAATTTTCGGTTGTTTTCCCGAAATTTGTGCAAATTGTCCGGTGCAGGTACATTGACACTGGCATTAGAAAATGATATATTGGATTTGAGATAGAGGTTGCGCCTGTTATCAGTAATCTGTCTGATGTGGCAGTCACAGGGGAGGACGGACAAAAGGAACCGGCGCCGAAGGAGTTGTTTTACTGCGGGACATTTCCTGGGCATATATTGAATAAGTATATGACTGTCATCGGGCAGATGGGGCGCTATCGTAACAAGGTCTATTTGGCGGCTCATGTTGCATGGGCCGTTTTCTAGTACATATTACATAAAAAGGGAAGGGCCTGTCACTATACTATTTATATTATCTGTAGAAAATGGAGGAAAAGTATGTCAGTATTTACAGGAGCAGGCGTGGCGATCGTCACACCATTTCATGAGGATTACAGTATCAATTATGAGGCCTTTGCCGAGCTGATCGAGTATCAGATCGCAAATTCCACGGACGCCATCATCGTGATGGGCACGACGGGGGAATCGGCTACGACGAGCATCGAGGAACATATAGACGCGATCCGGTTCTGCGTAAAAACGGTAAATAAGAGGGTGCCTGTTGTGGCGGGGACCGGTTCCAACGCTACGGATACGGCGATCCACTTATCGGTGGAAGCAGAAAAATGCGGGGCGGACGGGCTGCTCGTCGTTTCCCCCTACTACAATAAAGCTACCCAGAACGGCCTGTACAGACATTTTAAAGCGATCGCGGATTCCGTAAAGCTGCCGATCATTCTGTATAATGTGCCGAGCAGGACAGGGTGCAATATCCTGCCGGAGACAATAGTAAGGCTCTGCAGCGAAGTGGAGAATATCGTGGGTGTGAAAGAAGCCAGCGGCAACATCTCCCAGATCATGAAGCTGTTTGCCCTCGCGGACGGCAAGGTGGATGTCTACTCCGGGAATGACGATCAGATCGTGCCGATCCTGGCACTGGGAGGCAAAGGCGTTATCTCCGTGCTTTCCAATGTGGCACCCAGGCAGACACATGATATATGTAAACTTTATTTTGACGGGAAGACGGCGGAGAGCGCGGCACTTCAGCTGAAGGCGATCCCGCTGGTGGATGCGCTGTTTTGCGAGGTGAATCCGATTCCGGTGAAGAAGGGCGTTGCATTGATGGGAATCGCGGCAGGCCCTCTTCGCATGCCGCTCTCGGAGATCGAGCCGGCGCATGAAGAGATGCTGAGAAAGGCAATGGCGGAGTTCGGATGTGAGATAAAAGTGTGAGGTTACAACAGATAACCGAAAGTTTGCCTGCGTCTTTGGGCGCAGGCGCGGAAAGGGAGGTGGATTTTATGATCAGGGTAATTTTGCATGGCTGCAACGGTAAAATGGGACAGATGGTCACGGAGCTGTGCGGCCAGGAGGAAGAGATCAAGATCGTTGCGGGTGTCGATGCGTTTCAGCATGGGAGAGGAGAATATCAGGTTTATCGGGATATTTATCAGTGTAATATCGCGGCGGATGTGGTGATCGACTTTTCCACTGCGACCGCTGTTGACGGCCTGCTGAATTATTGCGTGGAAAAAAAGATCCCCTGCGTGTTATGTACGACCGGTTTATCCCCCGAACAGCTTGAGAGGGTAAGGGAAGCGTCAGAGAAAACGGCAGTGCTGCGTTCCGCCAATATGACACTGGGAATCAATCTGCTGATGAAGGTGCTGCGGGAGGCCGTAGCTGCCCTTGCACCGGCGGGGTTTGATGTGGAGATCGTGGAAAAGCACCATAATCAGAAAGTGGACGCGCCCAGCGGTACCGCCATCGCGCTGGCGGATGCGATGAATGAAGAAATGGGCGACGTCTACGAATACGTATATGACAGAAGCTGGGTTCGCCAGAAAAGGGACAAGAAGGAACTGGGAATTTCAGCTGTCCGCGGCGGTACGATCGTGGGGGACCACGATGTGATCTTTGCGGGGGCGGACGAGGTTATCACCTTCTCACACAGGGCCTACTCGAAAGCTGTTTTTGCCAAGGGCGCGATCCAGGCGGCGAAGTTTTTGACGGGGAAGCCCGCCGGCCTCTACACCATGTCCGATGTCATCGAAAACGGATAAGGATGAGCCGGAATCCGCAGACCTGCCGGCAGGAGATAAAACAACATGAACGAAATGGAATTAAATTTTTTGAGAAGCCTGGCCAATCAGTATCCGACGATCGCTTCCGCCTCCACGGAGATCATCAATCTGCAGTCTATTTTGAACCTCCCGAAGGGAACGGAGCATTTCATGACGGATATCCACGGGGAATCGGAGCAGTTTAACCATATATTGAAAAACGGTTCCGGTTCCGTGCGCCGAAAGATCAATGAAGAATTCGGCAATACCATGAGTGAGCGCGATAAGAAGGCGCTGGCGACACTGATCTATTATCCGAAGGAGAAACTGGATATTGTTTTGCAGAGCGAGGATAATATAGAAGACTGGTATAAGATCACGCTGCACCGGCTTGTACAGATCACAAAAAGGGTGGCTTCCAAGTATACCCGTTCCAAAGTGCGGAAGGCTTTGCCGGCGGATTTTGCCTATATCATTGAGGAGCTGATCACGGAGAAAGCAGAGCTGTCGGACAAGGAAGCTTACTACAACGAGATCATTCATACGATCATCCGTCTGGACCGGGCGCAGGAGTTTATCACGGCGTTAAGCTATCTGATCCAGCGCCTTGTCATAGACCATCTCCATATCGTGGGGGATATTTACGACAGAGGCCCCGGTCCCCATGTGATCATGGATACACTAAACAGCTATCACTCTGTGGATGTGCAGTGGGGAAACCACGATGTGGTATGGATGGGTGCAGCCAGCGGGCATGGGGCCTGTATCTGCAATGTGATCCGCATGGCGGCCAGATACGGCAATCTCGCCACGCTGGAGGAAGGCTACGGCATCAATCTGATCCCGCTTGCCACTTTCGCGCTGACAACTTATGCGGATACCAACTGCGATGCGTTCAGGGTGCACTACGATAACGACTACAATACAAAGGACCTTGCGTTAGACACCAGAATGCATAAAGCGATCACGATCATGCAGTTTAAGCTGGAGGGACAGGTGATCCGCAGGAATCCCTGTTTTGAGATGGAGGACAGGCTTCTTCTGGATAAGATCGACTATGAGAAAAAGACGGTCCTGATAGACGGGGAAGAGTACGCGATGAACGATGTGGATTTCCCGACTGTGAATCCGGAGGATCCGTATGCGCTCTCGAGGGAAGAACTCGAAGTGATGAAACGGCTGATCAAGGCATTCATGAACTGTGAAAAACTGCAGAAGCATGTGCGGTTTTTATTCGCAAAAGGCGGGCTTTACAAAGCTTATAACTCCAATCTTCTCTATCATGGCTGTGTGCCGATGGATGAAGAGGGAAATTTCCTGAAAGTAAATGTATTCGGAAAGACTTACAGCGGGAAGGCGCTCTACGATGTACTGGAGCATTATGCCAGAAGAGGGTATTACTCGAAGCACCATCCGGAGGAGAAGATGAAGGGGCAGGATATCATGTGGTATATCTGGGCGGGTCCCAAGTCCCCGGTGTTCGGCAAGGACAAGATGGCTACCTTTGAGCGGTACTTTGTGGCGGACAAAGAGACCCACAAGGAACAGAAGAACGCCTACTACAGACTGCTGGACGACGAGGCGATCATCAATAAAATTCTGGAAGAGTTTGGGCTGGATACCAATGAATCCCATATCGTCAACGGGCATGTGCCTGTGGAGGCGAAGAAGGGGGAGTCGCCCATCAAGTGCGGCGGAAAGCTGTTTATCATCGACGGCGGCTTTTCCAAAGCTTATCAGGGAAAGACCGGCATTGCGGGTTATACGCTGGTCTGCAATTCCTATGGGATGCGGCTTGTCGCCCATGAGCCCTTTGAGTCGGCGGATGCGGCGATCAAAAACGAATCCGATATTTTTTCCGACAGCGTGATCGTGGAGACGATGAAACAGCGTCTGCGGGTCGCGGATACGGACATCGGCATGGAGATCAGAGAGCGGATCCGTTCATTGGAGAATCTGCTGCAGGCATACCGGGACGGCAGCCTTGTTGAAAAAAATATATAAAAATACATAGGATATGTAGAACCTCAGCTTTTCGGGCTGAGGTTTTTTGAGCAAAGATTATTTCCGCGAGTGTGAAATGCCCCTTAACTTGCTACGGGGTATTTTACTTCGTGGTACCTGCCGCACTGTTTACACCGTTAGCCACACCGCTTGCCACATCATCTACAGCGTTTGCGGCGCCGTCCACAACATCTTCCACGGCGCCGGCCGCACCGTCAGCCACATCTCCGGCAGCGTTACCTATGTTGTCTGCTGCCGTGTTGCCGTTCGTCGTACCGTTGCCTGTAGTGGTGTTGCCTGCAGTACCGTTCGTCGTACCGTTGCCTGCAGTGGTATTACCTGCAGTGCCGTTCGTTGTACCGTTGCCGGCGGCGGTATTGCCTGCCGTGCCGTTTGCGGTTCCGTTGCCTGTGGTATTGTTGCCGTTATCCGCAACGGTGCCGTTGTTCTCGTTGTCTGCAGCAGTGTTGTTATCCGTGTTGTTGTTATCTGTTGCAGCGTTATCATTCTCTGTCTGATTATCAGCCATGTCTCCCTTATTTCTGTCTGTGCCGCAGCCGTAGAGGGCAAAGGCGGACATCAGAAGAAGCATGGAAACAGCCAGAGCGGTTCTGAACTTTTTCATAATATGAATGCTCCTTTCCATAAATGAATCGACGTGGAAAATTCCATTCGTCAAGGTTAGTATGGACAAAGAAGAGAATTCTATGTACTATGGAAGAAAAAAATTAAAAATTTTGAGAGGAGTCGGTATGAGATTCAGACCATGTATAGACATTCACAACGGAAAAGTAAAACAGATCGTGGTGGCAAGCCTGAAGGATGCGGGAGATCAGGCTGTATCAAATTATGTGTCGGATCAGGACGCGGCATATTTTGCAAAATTGTATCAAAAATACGGTCTGAAGGGCGGCCACGTCATCCTGTTGAACGGGAGGGACAGCGATTTCTATGAAGCCACAAAAAGACAGGCTTATCTTGCGCTCGCGGCATATCCCGGCGGCCTGCAGGCGGGCGGCGGGATCACGGCGGAGAATGCGGCGGATTTCATAGGAGCGGGGGCGTCCCATGTGATCGTCACCTCCTATGTATTTCAGGGCGGGGAGATTCTGGAGGAAAACCTGAAAAAGCTGGTGCAGGCGGTGGGAAAGGAACATCTGGTGCTGGATGTGAGCTGCAGGCGGAGAGGGGACGGTTATTATATCGTGACGGACAGATGGCAGAGGAAGACGGATATCAGGATAACGCCATGTCTTCTGGAGAGACTTTCCGCTTCCTGCGATGAGTTTCTGATCCATGCGGTGGATGTGGAGGGGAAAAGAAACGGCATCGAGGAGGCGCTGTTAAAGGAACTTGCCGGGTGGCAGGGAATACCGGTCACCTATGCGGGCGGCGTCCGGAATCTGGAGGACCTGCGAAGGTTACATGAGATAGGGGAGGGGCGGATCGATGTGACGATTGGTTCGGCGCTGTCTTTGTTCGGGGGAGACATGGATTTCGAGGAGGTGATCAGATATTGTGGGGAGGGATAGACGGAGCCGCAGAGATATAGAAAAACAGCCCCTGACGAGGAGCTGTTTCTTTTTTAATCCGTATGACAATACTGCAAATTCTCAATAAAATGCAAACAAAGATATTTCTTATTTAGAACTTCTTAATTTATATTATATTAAAGAACGGGCACAAATTGTAATATTGATTAATTGTTGTGTATAATCCCGAAAACTGTCAAAGTCTTGAAATTATAATTTTGTTACGTTTACAGCCTGAGGGCCTTTTGCGCCGTCAACTACTTCGTATTCAACAGCAGCGCCTTCCTCAAGAGACTTAAAGCCTTCCATGTTCAGCCCGGAATAATGTACGAATACATCATTGCCGTTCTCGTCAGAAATGAAGCCGTAACCTTTCTGGTTGTTAAACCATTTTACTGTACCTTTGTTCATAATGATACCTCCAAAAGATGATATAAAGTTAGAAACGTGTAGTGCTCAATATATTCTGTAAATAAATTCGGCAACATGCATAGTATATCATGAAAGATTCTGAATGTAAAGCAGATAAAATACTTTTTTATCGGAAAAAAATAGAACAATGCCAAGGCCGGGATCTGACATTATTTAAACAAAAATGACGCAAAAGGAAGTATTTTGCGTCAAATTATTGTCTGTTTTTAACAGTATACGTTAATCTATGGGATTTTGCAATACCGATGCTGAAATTTATTTTGAAGATTCTTAAAAATTTTAATGAATCCTGTTTTTTTCGGTAAAATGAAAAGAAAAAGAAAGCGAGGTATTGTGAATATGAGACAAAGGGAAAAATATTCTGTCAGAGGAGGCAGGCGGCCCGGGGCGGATCGCGGAATGTGGCCGGGAGGATGCAATACATGGGGCACCTTTGCCGACTGCTGCGACAGCTGGCTGGAAGTCAAGGCGCTTGGAGTGAAGACATCCAGCCTGATCAAGTATGAACGTGATATGGAAAACCATATTAAACCGTTTTTTGGAGAGCAACTGCCCGGCGACATTACGCCTGAAGATATAAAGGGATTCACACAGGCGCTTTTGTATGAGAGGGAACTGTCTTCAGGGACTGTCCGGGGCATTCTGGTAACCCTCCATTCCGTTTTGTCCTATATCGAGAGGAGGACGGAATTTCGGCTGCAAAAGCCGGAGGTCATATATCCGAAGGACGAGAGAAAGATGGTGCGGGTGCTGGACAAAAAGGAAGAGGCACAGCTTGTAAATTTTCTGATAGACAAGATGGATCTCTGCAGATTGGGCGTTTATATGGCAATCCGGACAGGAATACGCATCGGCGAACTCTGCGCGTTGCGGTGGCGTGACATTTCCTTCGAGACATGTACGATATTCATCCGCCATACGGTACAGCGGATGAAAAATATGGATTCGGCAGCCGGCATGAAGACGAGGCTCGCGCTGGGGACGCCAAAAAGTGACAGCTCGGACCGCGCCATTCCGCTTATGCCGGATCTGGAAGTTTTATGCCATGCATTTTACCCAGAAGAACCGGATGCTTTTGTCCTCACGGGAACCGGGCAGTGCATGGATCCGCGGAAGCTACAGAGACGTTTAAAGAAATATGCGGATGCGTGCGGGCTCGAGGGGATCCATTTTCACACCCTGCGTCATACTTTTGCCACACGCTGTGTGGAATCGGGGTTTGATATGAAAACGTTGAGTGAAGTCCTCGGACATTCGGATATCGGGATAACCATGAACCGGTATGTGCATCCCGATATGGAGGTCAAACGGGCGAATATGAGCCGTCTGAAACCGGTCCTGCAGTTTGACGGTGCAGTCAGATAAATATTGTTTTACAGGTGGACATCCTTCAAAAGTGACGCAATATACTTCCTTTTGCGTCGATACAGATGAGAGGATGTTTTTTTGTGCGATCTTTTCTCTGCGGATGATCAGCTATATGTATGGGAAATGGGGAAAGAGAGATGGTAAAGACGGAGATGGAAAGCGGACTGAAGCCGGAGCTTTCGGAAGATGCGGCGGCGCGGATACTGCGGAATGTATTTGCGGCATGCGGGGTTCCTGAAAATAAGACGTCGTTTCATGAATTGAAACTGCGCTGTGAGAAAAACAGGAGGAGGGAGTAGAGATGTACATAGAAGAGTACGGACCACCGGTTTTTGGGGCCCTGCTGCGGGCATCGCACAGCAGGGCGGAATTGACTTACATGGTCAAAAGATGCATTCACGGCAAACCGCCGGAAACGGCGGGACGCAAAGCCAAAGGGACTAAGGCGTCCAAAGTGCGGGACGTTATGTCAGCCTGGCTGCTAACTGATTAGCAAACCGCCGGAAACAGCGGGACGCAAAGTCATGGGGACTAACGCCGGCAGGCTATGTCAGCCCGACTGCTAATTGATTAGCAAACCGTTAGAAATGGCGGGACGCAAAGCTATGGGGGCTAAGGTGCTTCGGACACTACGCCAGCCCGGCCGCCGGATACTTTGCATCCGATTGATTTTAAGCAAAGAGAGGTAAAAAATATGAAGAGGAAAAAGTTGAGGAAGAGACGTTTTCTTGCGATGCTTCTCGTCTTTGTGCTGTGTATGGGAATGCTGGATATATCGGCGTTTGCGGCGGCACCGGGGGAAGATATCGCAGCCGGTTCAGATCAGAAAGAGGAGTCAGGAGAAGAATCCGGACAGGAGACTGAGGACAGCCAGAAGGGAAACGATCGGCAGTCCGACGGGGCGCAGAATTCCGAGGGCAGCAAACCGTCAGGCGATACGCAGAACTCCGGGGGCAGCGAGCCGTCGGGTGGAACGCAGAACCCTGCGGGCAGCGAGCCGTCGGGCGATACGCAGAATTCCGAGGGCGGCAAGCCATCGGGCGATACGCAGAACCCCGGGGATGCTCAACAGCCAAACGGAGCGCAGGACTCCGAAAAAAGTCAGCCCTCAGGAGACACCCAAAACACCGGGACGAATCCAGAAAGCGTGAAAGTTGAAGTGGGAGGTGATACGGAGACAGGGGAAAATCCGAAAGAGAATCTGACTCCGGAATATGCTTCGATAGAGGAATTTTTGGCGGCTGCAGCCGCAATCGGGGAAACGGACGATGAAGACTCTGTCAGGGAAGCCATCGAAAACTGTCTGGATATCTACGGACGCCTGTCCGAGGAAGACAAAGCCGACGAGGCGGTGCAGAAAGCATATGAGGCAGTGAAAGCATATGAAGAAGATCTGGGACAGGGCGGTATTGATACGCTGGATGATACTGATACCTATACGGTGATTTACCGGGATAGTGCGGAGGATGGCGGAACTGAATTCCAGAAGTTTGAAGGGTTGAAAAAAGGAGATGCTACGCCGGAGTATCAAGCTTCCTGGTTTGACGGGAAGGACAAAGATTTTTATGCATGGTCGCCTTCCTGGAATAAAGTGGTTGAGGGCGATAAACATGAGATCGTCTATACTGCTACGTATAAAGATCCAAAGGAAAGATATTTGTTAACCATTTATTATCAATGGGCAGGAAGCAGAGAAAAAGCAGCGTTCGACTACACAGCTACGCTTTACAGAGGTGATGAGTATGAAGTGGAATCACCGGCGTTAGAGAATGTCCCTTTTGATTATGAGGTTAATAAGAGTCAGAAAGTAATAAAAGGTACAGTTGAAGGTGCAACCCATGATATAAAGTTTTGGGTCACATATAGCCCGAAAGTCAAGATCCAGCATATTTACCGGGTAAATGGGAAAGTTGTGGGAGAAGTAGAGGATCCAAATGCGAGAACTCTTTCTTTTGGTCAGACTCTTACCGCAGATTAATAAAAAAAAAAAAAAAAAAACATTTATAACAAAAAGTATTATACATATACCGATGCGAATACCGTTACGCTTCCAAGTGACCCGTCTGAGCTGAAGGAACAGCCGGTACTCAAGCTGTACTATGACCTGAGCGCTCCGGAATTTACGATCAGTAAGACGGCGAATAAGACGGAGGTGAAACCGGGAGAAGAGGTAATTTATACGATTACGGTAGAGAATGTCGGAGGCCGTTCGGGTTATGCAAAAGTAAAAGATGCTTTACCGGAAGGATTGGAGTTTATAAGTTATGATATAGGTGGAGGAGAGAAAATTCCTAAGAACATACCGTTACAATATAGTTTAGGTGGTATAGATGCAGGAAAAAACTCCACGCTGAAAATAAAGGCAAAAGTAAGCGAAGATGTTACGGGAGATATAACGATTACCAACACTGCAACAGCAGTACTGGACAATATCGACGTAGCGTCCGCCAACGCAGATATCACGGTTGCCAAAACTTATCCGCTTACGGTTCATTTTCGTTGGTGGGGAGCAGATGAGGAATTTAATAAAGTGGCTCCTGATTATACAACGAGGCTGAAAGAGGGCGAACCCTACAGCGTGCCGATCCCGAAAGCAGATGTACCTTTTACGTACACTACAAATGTAAAGTTGGATGGAAAGGGCGATAAGCTGGAAGGAACCATGACGGCCGTTGCATTAGATTTGTGGGTTGATTATTATCCGCTGTTTCAGGTAAAGCATATTTACCGAAGAGATGGAGATGTGGTAGCATATGCTTTGTGGACGGAAGATAATATTTCCTGGTATAATGCAAATGCATTAGGGAGTCAGGCGCTTACCTACGGCGAATTCAACTCAGAGATCGAAAATGCAAGATTATTCCGGTATCCGTGGATATTTTGGGATTATGAAAATAAACCGAATGAGTATGAGACGTTCACCTTTACATCCGAAGACAAAGTTACATTACCGGGCAATCCGGCGGACCTGAAAGCAACACCTGTTGTCAATATGTATTACGACAGGACGACTTATGTGGATGTTGCAGTCAGATACATTTATGTGGCGGAGGACGGCACAGAGACGGAGCTTTTGGAGGAATACAAAAAATCGTTTGCAAAGAAGAGCGATTACGATGTAAGCGAGTTCGCTTATGAGACGATCACGGCAGACGGAGTTTCCTACAGACAGGATTCCGTGGAAGGAGATTTAAAGGGAACGGCAACGGAAGATAAAACGGTCACGGTAAAATACGTGATAGTAGAAGAGACACCGGAAAACCCGACAGATCCTACACCTCCGGTCAATCCGCCGACCGGCGGGGGAGGCGGCGGTGGCGGGACACCAGATCCGACACCAACACCGCCCACACTACCGGCACCTGATCCGATTCCGGTAGTTCCGATACCGGTTGACCCTGTACCGCAGGCGGTTGTGCCGAATGTAACGCCGGTTGATCCGACGCCCGTGGCGGAAGCTGCACCGGCAGCGGTGACGGCGGAGATTGCGGAAGAAGCGGTACCGCTCGCCGAAGGAGAAGAAACAGAGGACAAACAGACAGTGGAAGTGGAGGAGGAAGCAATACCGCTTGCGGGCGGAGAAGGAGGAAGCTGGGCGCTGTTCAATTTCGCCCTGATGAATCTGGCAATATTTGAATCCATCATGCTGTTGATAGGGTATTTTGTCCACACAAAGAATGACGAGGAAGAAAGAAAATTAAAGAAGAAAGGCCTGTTCAGGATCATCAGCCTGCCCATAGCAGTGATTTCTCTTATCGTGTTTATACTGACAGAGAATATTCACCTGCAGACGGCGTTAGTTGATAAATATACGATCATCATGCTGCTGATCGCGATCGTGCAGACAGTTATGGTCGTACTTTCCAACAAGAAATATGAAGAGGAACAGGAAGAACAGTAGTTTCCGGTGCAGACGGAAAATGAAACAAAGAGACAGTATAGTGAATGAAAAATCCCCATCGGCTGATGCCGGTGGGGATTTTTCATCGCAGATCGCATAAAGTATCTGAAAAGCGGTTGCTATTTTTTGGCTGACAATTTACACTGTATTTATGAAATAAATGATAAGCGACAGTACGGCGTGCGGTTAAAGGGGAAACAAAATGTCGGACGGAAAAGTATATGAGATCATGCACCAGGACAGGAAGGTTGCCAGGATCAGCGAGAGGGGCCATTGCAGAATATATTATAAGTCGTTTATGCCTTACAATTTATATCTGGAAGAAGCGGAAGACATAGATACTTTGGTAAATAATATCACAAATTTTTACTACTGGTGCGCTACAAGGGTGCTGACACTGGACAGACAGTATGCAAAGGAAATACTGGGCAGTATCGGGATGCGGCAGGCTGTGACCGATAGGGACAGGGCGGAGATATCTTTATCTTACAGATGTGCATCGCTGACGGATGTTTTCTGGGTGAGACGTGTTGGTGAGATGGTTTCATTCGCTGAGATCAATTTATATGAAAACCATCTGGATAATACGTTTATGGATATTTCGCTTCGGGGCAGGCAGTACAGCGTGCAGAATGAGATGCTGGCAAGGGATCTTTCGACCGGCGGCTGTTTCCCAAAGGCATGGCAGAGGACGGAAGGGGGGTTCCGCCTGCTGAAAGACGGCGGGGAGGATGCAGTGGAAAGAGAGTTGCTGGCAAGCCGGATCAGCAGGTGTTTTGCAGTTGCCCAAATCCTGTATGAGAAGGGGTATTTTGACGGGGAAAAAGTAAGCGTGAGCGGTAACATGACTTCAAAAGAATATTCCATCGCCTCAATGGAAGCTTTTCAGATCTATGCCGTGAATCATAACAAGGATATCAGAAAATATATCCTCCGGCTCGACAAGTATAATTATTATATGATGAACATCGTGGATTATCTTGTCGGAAACACGGACAGACACTGGGGGAACTGGGGAGTGCTTGTGGATAACAGCAACAATAGGCCGGTAAGGCTTCATGATCTGATGGATTTCAATCAGGCGTTTCATTCCTATGATGATCCGGAGGGGGCGAACTGCCAGACGATGTTTGGAGAGCATGTCAGTCAGAGGGAAGCGGCGAGGCAGGCTGTCAGCGAGGTTGGGTTAAATCAGGTAAAAGATGTGAGAGAAGAGCTGTTTGAAGAATTGCCCCAGTATTATGAGATGTTCTGCAGGAGGCTGGAGATCTTGAGGGCACAGTGAAGTGATAAAGAAATGCCTGATCTGAGCAAACAAATATATATTGACTTTTACGCCATACATATATATGATAATGGGCATAAAAGTCAATGAAGGAGAGGGGATTTTAATGGGGGCGATTGAAGCGATCATCAAAATGGCGAAGGAAAATAATGGTATAGTTACTACTGCAATGGTGGTTGCAGCAGGTTACTCTCGTGGTAACATCAAATATCTTGTTGATAAAGGTATGATCGAGAAATCTGCCAGAGGTGTTTATATTTTGCCGGAGGCCTGGGATGATGAGATCTTTAATTTGCAAAATCGATTTAAAAGAGGAATTTATTCTCATGAAACGGCATTATTTCTATGGGATCTAGCGGATAGAACGCCAAATAGATATTATATGACTTTTCCGATAAATTACAATCTGACAAGGCCAAAGGAAGAAAATATTCGATGTGTGCAGTGTAAGAACGCGTTGTATGATTTGGGAGTAGCAGAGGTGACTACACCGGGGGGGAATACAGTTAGAGTTTATAGCGCAGAACGCACGCTTTGTGATATTTTAAGGCCTCATAGCCGTACAGATATTCAGATCGTGGCAGAGGCGTTTAAACATTATGCAACAGGATCGGATAAAGCTGACGTTAGATAACGATACTTTTGAAAACACTGGAAAATCAAGGTTTTTCGAGCGACGGACAAGCAGGGTAT
>ERZ808028.846-NODE-846-length-21626-cov-4.853311_pt1 | contig 21626 bp, 17 predicted proteins | sample MGYA00380184_ERZ808028 | MGnify/ENA primary metagenome ERZ808028 (study PRJEB31490, sample SAMN06133397) | mouse gut metagenome | isolation source: J8_1 | host: mice | place: China: Chengdu | collected 2015-05 ...
CTCAGGTGGTAGAGCACTTGACTTTTAATCAAGTTGTCCGGGGTTCGAGTCCCCGGTGGCTCAGGACAGGAAAACGTTTGAAAACCGCAGGATACGGAGTTTCGGGCGTTTTTCTTTTGCTTCAATGAAATGCAGTACCGATCGGTTTCAAATGATGAAAAATGAGGAGGACACTAAATGGAAAAAGCGATGGAAAAAGAAAATAAAATGGGCGTTCTGCCGGTGAATAAGCTGCTTGTCACAATGTCTCTGCCGATGATGATCTCCATGCTGGTGCAGGCTTTATACAATATCGTGGACAGCATTTTCGTGGCGAGGATCGAGGAGAAAGCGCTGACGGCGGTATCCCTTGCCTTTCCGATCCAGACGCTGATGATCGCTGTGGGCGTGGGAACGGCGGTCGGCATCAACGCTTTGCTTTCAAGGTTTCTGGGGGAAAAGGAATTTGAGAAGGCGAATACCGTGGCAAAAAACGGTATTTTTCTGGCGGTGATCAGCTATATCCTGTTTTTGGTGATCGGCATTTTCGGCGTCAGGATATTTTATACAAGCCAGACGACGGATACCGTGATCATAAATTACGGTGTGGAATATCTGACGATCGTCTGTGTGGCTTCCTTCGGCATATTTATGCAGGCAACTTTTGAGAAACTGCTGCAGTCTACCGGAAAAACTTTTTATACGATGATCACCCAGGGGACCGGCGCCATCATCAATATCATTCTTGACCCGGTCCTGATCTTCGGCTATTTCGGCATGCCGGAAATGGGTGTGGCGGGAGCTGCTGCTGCGACCGTGATCGGACAGTGCGTGGCGGCGGTGCTGGCGGTCATCATGAATGTGAAAGTGAATAAGGAAATCCATATAGGGATGAGAGGCTTTAAGCCGAACGGCCGGGTTATAAAACAGATCTATATGATAGGCGTTCCTTCTATAATAATGCAGGCCATCGGCTCCGTGATGACTTACGGTATGAACCGGATCCTGATCACGTTCACGGATACGGCGACGGCGGTGTTCGGCGTGTACTTTAAACTGCAGAGCTTTGTGTTTATGCCGGTGTTCGGGCTGAACAACGGCATGGTGCCGATCATCGCCTACAATTATGGTGCAAGAAACAAAGAGCGGGTGGTGAAAACTTTCAAGCTGTCGGTCTGCTATGCGATTGCCATTATGGCTGTGGGTGTGGTCATCATGCAGTGTATTCCGGACAAACTGCTGCTGCTCTTTGACGCATCGGAACATATGCTGGAGATCGGTGTGCCGGCGTTGCGGATCATCAGCACCTGTTTTGTCGTGGCTGCGTTCTGTATCGTGACGGGTTCCGTGTTTCAGGCGCTGGGCTATGCCTGGTACAGTATGGTCAACTCGATCTGCAGGCAGCTCGTGGTGCTGCTCCCGGCGGCTTATCTGCTGGCGCTCACGGGAAAACTGCAGAATGTGTGGTGGTCGTTCCCGATCGCGGAGGTGATGTCCGCCTCGGTGACGGTGTTCTTTCTGGTGAGGATATGGAAGAGGGTGATCTCGCGGATCGGGGAGTAAATTTTTGAGGATGCCTTTACACTTTTTGTAAAATCAGATATAATATCCTCGATGCGGTTATGGCGGAATTGGCAGACGCGCAGGATTTAGGTTCCTGTACTTTACGTGTGTGGGTTCAAGTCCCACTGACCGCATTAAATGTTATCAATATGTGGAATGGGACTTGAACCTGTTCAATTGTCCCACTAACCGCAGTAAATAATATAAATATTTTTCAAAATTTTTTATTTCACCTCTAAAGTTTTTCCCAAACATTCCGAAATATGTAATAGCAGCGGAAAGAGACTCCGTTGAAAGCCGAAAAGCACGGAGGCGGTTAGCCTAGGGGCCAAATCAATGCTCAGCGGCAAATCATTCAGAAAGATCACCGCATATAAGCGGTACATAGTTACGATAGTAACTTAAAAACAATCACGGGTCGAAAGATCCCCACCGGCACAAAAGGAGTTGTGGCCGAGTAGAAAAGTAAATGGAGGTACATTATGGTAGTACAACACAATCTTACAGCTATGAATTCCAACAGAATGTTGGGCGTAACAACAAGCCAGCAGGCTAAAGCAACCGAGAAGTTATCTTCCGGTTATAAGATCAACCGTGCGGCTGATGATGCGGCAGGTCTTGCGATCTCCGAAAAAATGAGAAAGCAGATCAGAGGTCTTACACAGGCTTCCGCAAACGCACAGGATGGTATCAGCGTAGTACAGACAGCAGAGGGTGCTCTGGCAGAAGTACATGATATGCTGCAGAGAATGAACGAGCTGGCAGTTAAGGCAGCTAACGGCACACAGTCTGATTCCGACCGTGAATCCATCAACGCAGAGATCAAACAGCTGATCACAGAAATCGACCGTGTATCCGAGACGACAAAGTTCAACGAGACTTATCTGTTGAAGGGTGACAAGAGCTCTGTTAAAGGTTATTCCTACGGTTATCAGACGATCACCAGCAACACAGCCGGCGGCGTAGTTATGACAACAGGCGCTAACGGACTGACAGCAAAGATTTCCTTCAAGGCTAACGCAAGCGGCGCTGCTCAGAACGAGATCATCAACGCGCTGAAGAACTCCGGTATCAACATCAGAGTGACCATCGCGATCGAGACGGCTGCCGGAAATACCGGTAAAGTGACAAAGACAACACAGTTCGCTGTATCTCTGGTTGGTGCAGTGGCAGATAAGTACACGATCACCACAACCGGTACACCTACTGCAACAAAGGCATCATTTGCAATCAAAGATGTTACAGGCAAGACGATCGCAACGATTACAGCACAGGGCCTGAAGGGCACGATCACAGCAGCGGGCGTATATTCTACCAACGTTGTTGCAAACACAGTGACAGCGGCATACCGTGCAGGTGAAAGCTATGCTTTCTATGACAAAGATGGCAACAGACTTGCAGAGAATGCTCTGAATAAGTACTTCACTTCCAGCATCAATGGCACGACAGTGACCAGCGCTGCAAGATCCGATGCACCGACAGTGTACGATGCAGTCGGCAATAAAGTAAACCTGACCCAGATGGCTCCGAGAGTACAGGGTACTCAGGATATCATGGGTAAACTGCAGGTAGGTCTGCATGTAGGCGCTGACGCAACAACCAACAACCAGATCACTATGAACATCGAGACCATGAGCGCGAAGGGGCTTGGTATCTCAGGTGTAAGGGTAGATACGGCAGAAGATGCTCTCAGGGCAATCGAGACGGTTGCAGCAGCACTCGCAAAAGTATCTGCTCAGAGATCTGACCTCGGTGCTGTTCAGAACAGATTAGAGCATACGATCAACAACCTGGATAACGTTGTAGAGAACACCACATCCGCTGAATCTGCTATCCGTGATACAGATATGGCTTCCATGATGGTTCAGTACTCTAACAACAACATTCTGGCTCAGGCTGGTACATCCATGCTGGCTCAGGCTAACCAGAGCAACCAGAGTGTACTGTCCCTGCTTCAGTAATCGACTAATAGCTTAGGAATCTGTCGGCTATAGTAACCTGAACCCTGGGATGCAACATGCGGGAAACTATACTGAAAGATGACATATAAAAGCTGTAAGGAAGCTGCAATAGCAGCAACAAATCAGATAAGGGCGGCGTCAAAACCGCCCTTATTTTTCTAAGAATTTATATCTGTGCACTTATATAAAGAGTACGCGCAAAAATCCGCGGAATTTGGAAAGGAAATGGTCATCAGAATGAGTAGACAGCCGGTATTATCGATTTCATTATTATGTTCCGGAAGAGCAAAAACAACGAAGAAATGTCTGGATTCTTTAAAGAGTTTGAGGGAGAAAGTTCCGAGCGAGCTGATCATAGTGGACACCGGGTGCGACGAGGAGATGAAAGAACTCCTGCAGACTTACACGGATATCATCATTCCTTTTACGTGGTGCGATGATTTCTCGAAAGCCAGAAACGTCGGAATGGATGCGGCACAGGGGGAATGGTTTTTATATCTGGATGATGACGAGTGGTTCATCGACACAGATGCGATAGAAGAATTTTTCCTGTCCGGAAATTATAAAAATTACTACTATGCCTTGTATATTCAGAGAAATTATATGAGCCTGAACAAGGAGCTGGTCACGGATGCCTGGGTGTCCCGTATGGTAAGCTTGAAGAACAGGCCGAGGTTTGTCAGCAGTATCCATGAATATTTTTATCCGTTATATGATCCCCATATTCTTCTGCACTCTGCGGTGGAACATTTCGGGTATTTTTTCCAGAATAAAGAGGAGGAGCGCGCCCATGCAAAGAGGAATATTACCCTGCTCCTCAATATGATCAACAAAAGAAGAAAAGAGGTGCGTTGGTGGACTCATCTTCTGCAGGAATACCGTGCAACGGATGAATACGCGAAACTGGAAGAGTGCGCATTGGAAGGGCTGAAGGAATTCCGGAATGAAAATATCCCGAATACGAACAGAGAGCGGGGGGCTTTTTACTGCGCGCTGCTGGAAGCGGAGATAAGAACCTGTTTTTATGAGGAGGCGGAGAAGAATTTCAGGAAAGCGGTCGGGGATAAGCGGAATACGGACTTCTGCCAGATGCGGCTCTATAATCTCGGCGCGGAAATTTATTATAAGACAGGAAACTATAAGGAAGCCCTCAGATGCAGCGAAAAGTACGTGGAGTATTATGAATTGCTGAAGGATAACGAAGAAAAAGTACAGGAGGAGACGGCGTTCTTCGTGCAGTTTGCCCTGGAGCAGACGGGTATCAGCACCGGTTTCGGCATTTATATCCTGACGGCTTTGAGATTGGGAGATACATCGATTTTAAAGAAATATTTTAACGTATTTAACTGGATGGGTCCCATCATGCTGTACGAGCATTTTACGGATGACCTGATCGATACGCTGGCGGAACTTCCGATGGACAGAGAGGTGATCCACCTTCTGGAGACTATGGCGAGACGTCCCGGATATGATCAGCTGTGGAATGTGATCAAAAAGCTGGAGGCAGAGGAGAAAGAGTCGGAAAAGCAGCATGATAAATTTTACAGGATCGCCGAATATTTTATGGAGATCGAGGCGCCTTACTATTATGTATGGTATCTGAAGATCCTGTATGCGGACTATACCGGGAAGACGGAGCAGCTTTCTTCCTATTACGAAAGACTGTTCGGCTGTGTCGCGGATATTTTCCAGCTGGATTATAAGATATTTGAGATCCTCGAGAAATATCAGATGGATGCGTGGAAAGCTTTTGAGGTCGTCAAATTTGACAACTGGAAGGTTGGAGTGGACGCATTTTTCGAGAACAGCATGCCGGAGCGCAGAAAGCAGATAGAAAAGTTTGCCGAGAGGAATAAATCCGCCGGGATGTCTGATAAGGCGAAAGTGAGGTATGAGTATCTTGCATTGAAGGTGGCGGAAGCGAAAGTTGTTCAAAAATATGCAAATGATGATTTCTATTCCCTGCAGGAGAGATTCCGGGACTTCACAACGAAATGTCTTGTATTTTACAGAAAATATTTCAATGAGAACGCGTTCACCGGAGAGATGGAACTTTTGCCGAAAGCCTGCCGTGTGGCGGCAAAATGGGAGAAAGTGATACAGGGACAGATAGAAGGCAATCAGAAAAAAGTCAGCGAGAACATAAAGGAAGCGCTTGGCCTGTTCCCGGATTTTGACGATATGATCCAGCTGTATGCGAGATGCTACGCTGCTTCCGAGGAGATGAAGTTGGCAGAGGAGAAGAATAAGGCGGACGAGATGAAGGCGCAGATGCGCACAATGGCGATCCAGGTGAAGGCGAAGATCCCGGGGCTTCTTGCACAGGGGATGGCGGCGGAGGCTTACCAGATCCTGCAGCAGTTAAAAACTTTAGTGCCGGATGACGAGGAACTGCCGGAGCTGGAGAAGCGGATCGTGGCGAGGATGTAAGAGTACGGATGAAGAGGGAGAGAGGATTGCGGTGCGGATGTGTGGGTTGCGGGAAGCTGGATTGATGGCGGAATATCCGAAAGATGCGGCAAAGGATCCAGTGAGGGTACATATTTATGAAAAAGGTAAAAATGATCAGATGGACAATCAGATGATAAAATGGTAAGATAATGATATTATCACAGAAGGGTGCACCTGAAAAATCACAGGAAGGAAGCGCTGACAGGAATTTACGTTATGAGAAAAGCTAAAAAGCAGCAGGCGGAAAATTTTATAAAGGTTTTGGAGGAGGCTCATGGGGAAATTCGAAAAGAGCTTGAAAAGAAGGACATGTCTAATGCGCTGAGCATTTTAGCTGATTGTCAGGACGGCGCGATCGCGCTCGGGACAATGATCGAGGAGTCAGAGGGGGAAGGTTTTGTGACGGTTTCCCTTCTGGAAGAGTACTGTGAATTGACATATCTGATCCATGAGAATATCGCGGAAAGAAAAGATGCCGGCGCAGATGATGTTTATGAAAAACTGAATGATCTTTTGGTGAAGATAAGTGACAGTGTAAAGCGTGACATTAAGATACGGAAGGAAGTTGTATTCCTTCCGTATAAGGCATCTATGTGGGATTCGCTGGAGAGTATCTGGATGGCGGCGGACGCCGATCCGGAGTGTGATGCATATGTGGTGCCGATCCCTTATTATGAGAGATCGCCGCAGGGGCTGTTGGAGGTCTATCATTACGAGGGGGAGCAGTTTCCTGAGTATGTGCCTGTCACTTACTATGCGGATTATTCTCTGGAGCAGAGACAGCCGGATATTGTTTATATCCATAATCCCTATGACGACCGCAATTATGTGACAAGTGTTGCGCCGCAGTATTATTCCCGGGAGATCAAGAAATATACAAAGTTGTTAGTATATGTACCTTATTATATAACATCGGGCGGAGTCGGCGAGGGACAGGCATACTGCTCCGCGTATGAGAATGCGGATTATATCATTCTGCAGGTGGAAAAGCATAAACAGTTTATTGATCCCTCCATACCGGGGGAAAAATTGCTGGCACTGGGTTCTCCGAAAGCGGATAAAGTGATCCGGTTATGTGAAGATCCGCCAAAGCCGCCGGAGAATTGGATTTCTAAGATGGCGGGGAAAAAGGTATATTTTTTCAATACCAGCCTGAACGGGATGCTTGGGAATACGAGGAAATTTCTGCTGAAGATGGAATATGTCTTCAAGTGCTTTGAGGGCAGGGAGGACGCCTGCCTGTTGTGGAGGCCTCATCCGCTGATGGAGTCCACGCTGGATTCCATGCGGAAGGAGTTCCGGCCGAAGTATGACGAATTAAAGAGATATTTTATAGAGCATGATCTTGGAATCTATGACGATACACCGGATATCGAGCATACGATCGCACAGTGCGACGCCTATATCGGGGATGCGGCAACGTCTGTGACGGCGCTTTTCGGGATAGCCGGGAAACCGCTGTTTATTCTGAACAATAATATCAATACACCGCCGGGAGAGGAAGACTGGCGCGGAGAGATCGTCAGGGGGCCTGCTGTTGACGGGAATCAGAAATGGATCGTGACGCAGGGGAATAAGCTCTACTACTCGCCGGAGGATGATTTTCATTATCAGTGGTACTGTGATCTGTCGGAGTACGCTTCGGGAGGTTATTATCTCAAAGCGATCGAGATCGATGGAACAGTGTATGTGTGTCCGGGCGGGGCGGAAGATATTGCGGTGGTAAGAGAAGGAAAAGTTGTAAGAAAAATACGGCTTGAACATCGCAACGAAAAAATGGCATGTTTTTATAATGTCTGGCAGGCGGGGAATTACCTGTTTCTGATACCTTATCAATATCCCGCCGTCGTGCGCTATGATATCCGGCGGGATAAAGTGGATTATCTGGAGGGGTATAATCCGTTCTTTGTGCAGAATGTGCAGGGAGAATGGAGGTTTGGCGGGAACTGTATCTGGAAGGATTTTCTGCTGATCGGATCTCCGACGGAGAACAGGATTCTGGCAATCAATGTGAAGACATTGAAACCGCAGATGCTCACGGTAGAAAGTAAAAGCCGATGCGGGTGTTACGGGATGATGCCGGACGGCGATGAGATATGGATACTGCCGGTTACCGGGAGAACAATTGTCAGATGGAATCCGAAGACAGGGGCGGTGCGGGAGTACTCAGATATGCCGGAAGGGTTGTACTGTGTAAACAGAGGGGCGGAGTTCCTCTGCGATAATTATCCCTTCGGCTATGGGGCTTTTATCGGGAAAAAACTTATTTTGCCGCCCAGCTGGGGAAATATGTTTGTCGCTATCGATAAAGAAACAGGTGTTATTGATAAGTGGGAGCCTCCCTTTGCAGTGGCTCAGGAAGAGAAAAACTGTTATTTCCCGATAGGCGGGATAGGGTATTTTGCATATCCGACAGATACGCTGGGGAAAGGCACTTACCGGTATTTTGATGCGGTGGAGTGGCGATTATATGATGTCAATCTAGAGACGAGGAAATACCGGGAAATAGAGATCGTTTTTGATAGAGCGGAGTTGGAAGCGCATGAGCCGGGATTCTGGGAGACCAGCGAATGGCTGGTCTACAGCTGCAGTGAGAACGCGTTGAACTCGCTTCCGGATTTTCTGGACGGGAAGATCGTCGGCGGAGCGTTCAGCAGGGACAGACAGCTTGCGGCATACCGGAAGATGATCGCAAATAATGACGGAAGCTGCGGGGAGAAAGTGCACCGGGCGATGATGGGGAAGCAGTAGAGAGACGACAGAAAACACATCCTTTTCAATGAGGCCGGGCAGCCATGCGGAGAGGCCCGGAGTCAGGCGCGCCTGACATGGATCAGCCAATCATGGCGTATGGTATGGCAGCGTTTAAAAATAGAGGAAAGCAGGAAAAAGAATGGTAAAAGTAATCACATACGGCACATACGATCTTTTTCATGAGGGGCATTACCGGCTGCTGAAACGGGCGAAGGAACTGGGAGATTATCTGATCGTGGGAGTGACCACGGAAAGTTATGATAGGGCCCGAGGGAAGCTGGGTGTGGTGGATTCTCTAATGACGCGGATCGAAAATGTGAAAAAGACAGGCTTTGCGGATGAGATCATTATAGAAGAATCAATGGGGCAGAAGTTCAGCGATATCAAAAAGTACGGGATCGATATATTTACAGTGGGTTCTGACTGGACAGGTGCTTTTGATTATCTGAAAGATTATTGTAAAGTGGTCTATCTGGAACGGACGAGGGATATTTCCAGTACCATGCTGCGAGAGCAGAAACGGCATATCCAGAGGGTCGGGATCGTCGGAACCGGCAGGATCGCAAACCGGTTTGTGCCGGAAGCCAAGCTGGTCAGCGGGGTCAGCACGCAGGGGGTCTATAATCCCCATCGTGAGAGTGCGGAAAGGTTTGCAGAAAAATGGGATATCAATGCATATTCTGATAAGGAAGAATTTTATGACAATATTGATGTCGCCTATATCGCCTCTCCACATGAGACGCATTACGACTATATTAAGGAAGCACTGGAGCATGGAAGGCATGTGATCTGCGAGAAGCCTCTTGTACTGCAAAGGGGCCAGGCGGAAGAAGTGTTTGGCATGGCGAAAGAGAAAGGGCTGATACTTTTTGAGGCGATCAAGACGGCCTATTGTCCCGGATTCCAGAAACTGTTGGGGATAGCCTGCAGCGGGATGATCGGAAGCATCCGGAATGTGGAGGCATGTTTTACGAAACTGGAGGATCCAAAGAGCAGGGAACTTACGGATATAAAATACGGCGGCAGCTTTCTGGAGATGGGCAGTTATGTGATGCTGCCGATCCTGAAACTTTTCGGCACAGAATATGAGAAGCTTGTGTTTGACACGATAAAAGGGGAGAACGGACTGGATCTGTTTACGAGAGTTTCTCTTTGTTATCCTACAGGTATCGCGACAGCAACCTGCGGGCTCGGGGTCAAGTCGGAGGGACGCCTTTTGATCTCCGGTACAAAGGGATATATCGTGGTGGAGGCGCCCTGGTGGAAGACCACCTATTTTGAAGTGCATTATGAGGATGCAGGAAAGGTGGACAAGTATTCGGAGACTTTTCTGGGAGATGGACTGCGGTATGAACTCAGTGATTTTCTGGCGCTGTTAAACCAGCACGAGAGGAATGCGTTTAAGCTGACGAGAGGGGATTCTATTGCGTTGTCGGGGATCATGGAGAGGTTTATGGAGGAACGTTAGATTTTCCTCCGGCTGACTATGGCATTAAGTTAGTGCGAGCGGACGCAGGTAAGAACATAAAATACTTCGTCGCCACGCTCTCGCTCTGTGAAAAACGCAGCGGACACTAAGCTCGTGAAATACCTCGCTAAGTGCCGGCGTTTTTCAAAGGACTCCTTAAGTATTTTATGTTCTTACCTGCTGACTGAGGTGCTAGCTAAATAATATGGAAGAAATCTGGTGCAAAATATGAGATAATGATAATATTGCATCGGATTTTTTATGCTTATTATTAGATACAGCTAAATATTTGTGTATATCGGATATAAGCAAATTGGGTTATCTATCAAAGCCAACGGAGACTGAAAGGAGAGAAAGAATGAAAATATGGGCGCACAGGGGATGCAGCCAGATGTATCCGGAGAATACGTTGTTGTCATTTGAGAAGGCGGCGGCTATAAATGGACTGGAAGGGATTGAACTGGATATTCAGCTTACACGAGACGGGGAAATGGTCGTGATCCATGATGAGAGAGTGGACAGGACGACGGAAGGGATGGGATACGTGCGCGACTATACGCTGTCTCAGATGAAGAAGCTGCATATTTATGCGGATGACCATCCGGTGCAGTCGGTCCCCATGATCACGGAAGTGCTTGATCTTCTTGCACCGCAGATGAGGGCGGGGTTAAAGCTGAATATAGAGCTGAAAAACAGTGTCTATCCCTATCACGGCATGGAGGAGAAGATAGTAGAACTGGTGCATAAAAGAGGCTTGCAGGAAACAGTAGTTTATTCCACGTTTTATGCGAAATCTCTGGAGCGGCTGAAGAAATTGGATCCGGCGGCGGAGCTTGGGATACTGGATTCCAAAGTGTCGGACTGCCTGTATAAGCTGAAAGGCGGTTGCGGCGCGTCAGTGCTGCACCCTTTCTGGAGGGGTATCGACCTGACGGCGCAGGAACTGGAAGGTTATACGGTAAGGGTATGGATGTCCGGGCATTTGTATCCGGAGAAGCCGACCGGGACAAAGCTGGATATGGAACCGCTGGAAGCGCAGGGGATTACGGATATTATTTTGAACGAGCCGGAGAGATATTTGTAGAAAGATTGTGGGCCTCATTTGATAATTTTATACTTTGCATTAGATTTACAGTTTTTTATAGAAATCCGCTTGTCAAAAGAGAGCCCTCCTGATATACTTTTTTAAAAGCATGCATTCTTTTGAAATCTATAACGATGTCTGGTGCCATGTCATCCGGCAAAACCGTTATCTTGGGAATTCTCCCGTCTGGCTTCATCTGAAATCTGTGCTTTTATATCAACTGATTAAATTGCATAGGATTTTGGAAGAAGTAAAGGATGTCTGTCAGTAAAGTATGTAAAACATTGGCAGATGGAGTGCAAACCTGAGTAAAGCAGGGGGCGGATTTTCTTCTTCCGAAATCCGGAAGGAGGAAAACGTATGGTTAATACGAAACTGGAACAAATGAACCTGCTTGACAAGTTTTTGTTTGACGAAGTGATGGAAGACGGTAAAACTTATGAGGCGGTGGTCAGCATCCTGCTGGAGAATGAAGTGGAGATACTGGAAAAATCGGAAACGGAGAAAGAACTCCGGGTATCGCCGGAATTGCGGCAGGTGCGGCTGGATGTTGTCAGTATGGACAGAGCGGGAACCGTTTACTATACTGAGATGCAGCAGCGCAATACTGGGAATCTGATCAAACGGAGCCGCTATTATCAGGCACAGCTGGATGTGTCCCTGTTAGAGCCGGGGAGTGCGGACTTTAATCTTCTGAACGACAGCTGCTTTATTCTGATTGCGCCCTTTGATATTTTTGGGCGGGGGTTATACCGATATACATTTGAGGGAGTATGCAGGGAATGCCCGGATTTAAAACTGAATGACGGTGCTGTCAGAATTTTTATTAACACAAAAGGGACTAACGATTCGGAGTTTTCACAGGAATTCCTGGAATTTATGAAATATATTGGGAAAACTACGGATGACACAGCAGAGAACAGCGGCAGCGACAGGATCAAAAGAATCCATGCAGCAGTAAAACAAATCAAGAAATCTGAGAAAGCGGGGATGAGGATTATGCAGAGGTGGGAAGAACTGGTGTATGAAAGGGAAGACGGGAAAAAAGAAGGAAAAGAAGAAGGAAAAGAAGAGGTAAACAAACTTGGAGTGATGATGAAAGAAGCCGGGAGGCTGGAGGATTTTGTAAAATCTTTAACCGATAAAGAACTGCAGGAGAAATTCTTTGTTGAGTTTGGATTGAAAGAAGCGTAAGAAGAAAGAAATCGGGGTGAAGGAGATAGCCATCGGTGATAAGGTAATCGTGGAGGCGGTTGTCTGAAGGGGATGATCAGGAGAATCAGATGTAAAATATGGAATTGTGTCTGTTTTTTTGATTGGCTGTAAAGGATTTGAAGTGATAAGCCGATATAATTTACAAAGGATTTTTACAAGAAATTAAATATTGAGGCAGGGAAGCGGAAAGATTGCATGGAGGCAGAATAATGAAAGAACCTATTGTTGCTGGTGCGATGATGGGTTTTTGTATGTGGTAAGTTAGTATATGTATCTTATTATATAAATGCTGAAAAGTAATCAATTGTAGAAGAATAATTGAATAAAGCAACCAAAAGGAATAAGAAATGATAGAACTGGATGCCCAAACATTGCGGAAGGTACAACTTATACAGTTAGAGATGCTGCAGGAAGTAGACCGTATATGTAAGAAATGTAACATACATTACAATATTATAGCAGGGACACTTCTTGGGGCAGTGCGTCATGGTGGGTATATACCGTGGGATGATGATGCAGATGTAGCTATGTTGAGAAATGAATATGAAAAATTCCGCACTGCATGTAAAACAGAACTTGACCGTTCCCGTTTTTATTTTCAGGATCATAGAAATACCAGAGGTTACCGGTGGGGATATGGAAAGTTACGAAGAAAAAATACATTGTTTTTAAGAGAACATCAGGAACATATGCCATATGCGCAAGGGGTGTTTATTGATATTTTTCCGTTAGATGGGGTTCCTGATAACTATTTTTTACGGAGTATGAAAAATTTTGAGTGCTTTTGTGTGCGTAAAGTTTTGTGGTCTAGGGTAGGAAAAGTTGCAGATAAGAGTTTGGTAAAGCGTTTTTTATATGGAAGATTGGATAAGATTCCCGAAAAGACTATATTTTATTATTATCATAAAATGATTCACAGAGCAGGTAAAAGAAAGACAAGAATGGTGCGAATATTGATGTTTCCGACACCAAATAATGAATATGGTTATTATAGAAATTGGTATGAAAACAGTGAAGATATCTTGTTTGAGGAAAGCTTGTTTAGTGGGATAAAAGATTATGACAGTTATCTGAGTTTTAAATTTGGAGATTATATGGAGTTGCCACCGGTTGAAAAAAGAAAAGTGCATCCAGTTAGCCGAATAGAGTTAATCACTGATGAAAGTTAAGTTTTTTGAATCTGGTTATTAGATATCTGGTATTCAGTTTGGTATAGATTATTGTACCTTGACAATTTCATACTTATATCGGTTTTATAAAAAGCAGCAGCCTTGCTAAAAATATATTTCCGTGATACCATGAAAGCATCAGCGCTGAAAGGGGAGGCTTGCCAGTTATGGGAATGTACCTGAATTTGGGGAATGCCGGATTTACATCAATCAGAAAAGGACTTTATGTAGATAAAACAGGGCTTATTTCTATTGTAAATGCATCATTGGGAACGGCAGATAAACTGATCTGCGTGAGCCGGCCCCGAAGATTTGGAAAGTCTTTTGCTGCAAAGATGCTCTGTGCGTATTATGATAAAAGCTGTGATTCAAGAAGCCTGTTTGAGGGGTTAGAAATTGCAGGGGATCCTTCTTTTGAAGAACATTTGAATCGTCATGATGTTATTTATCTGGATATTACCTGGTTTATTTCAATCTGTGAGAAGGACAGAAATGTCGTGGAGTATATCCAGGAACAGGTAATAGATGAGTTGAAGGGTGTTTATCCTTTTTTGGGGGAAGTCGTATCACTTCCGCTGGCGTTGTCTAAGATCAGTGAACAGACAGGAAGCAGGTTTATCATTATTGTAGATGAGTGGGATGCCCTGTTTCGTGAGGCAAAGGAAAATGACGCTTTGCAGAGAGAATATATACAGTTGCTCCGTGGGCTGTTTAAGAGCAGCCTGACAGACGGGATGATAGAAGCGGCGTATATGACAGGAATCCTTCCTATTAAAAAATACGGGACACAGTCAGCGATGACGGATTTTGTGGAATATACAATGACATCTCCCAAGAAACTGGCAAAATATACCGGCTTTACGGAATCTGAGGTAAAAAACCTCTGTGAAATATACAAGATGGATTTTGCAGAAACTAAAAAATGGTATGACGGTTATTCTTTTCTGGGAACAGGTTCGATCTATAATCCGAACGCTATCATACAGGCAATGAAAAACGGTGAGTTCGGAACATATTGGACAGAGACAGAAACTTATGAATCGCTGAAGGTATATATTGATATGGATTTAGATGGCTTAAAGCAGGCAATCGTAGCGATGCTCAGTGGAGAGCATTATCCTATTGATATCAGGACCTTTCAGAATGATATGACAAGCATTGACAGCAAGGATGATGTACTGACGCTGCTAGTCCATCTGGGATATCTTGCCTATGAGATATCAACAGAATCTGTCTATATACCAAATGAGGAGGTCAGGCAGGAGTTTATCAGGGCAGTTAAATATGGAAGGCACAGAGAGATTGTATAAATTTTAATAGATAGAAATTTTGAAAAAATGGAAATCCCCGATATGAGTATGAAGGTTAAGACTGGAGACTTGTGTCGGGGGTTTTCGTATGAAAAGGGTTGAGATTAAAGTGAAGGATAGAGAAAGCTTAAGAGGGAAAATCAGAATATTGTAGTTTTTGATAGCAAATAATAAAGATGGAATTATTCAATATGTGCTGAAAAGCTAGAAATATATTGATATATCTAAGTTTCAGCCTGATTTTGCAACAATGAGCAAGTCATTGGATTTTGCTGAGGGCTTGGAAAAAGAAAGATGTTAGATTCATTATATATTGTGATATGTGGAACAGAAAAAAGAGAGCTTTATATATGAATTTAAAAAAGATATTGTTAGAGGATAATTACCCGCAATATAAATGAAAGGATGTGAAAGGACAAGACATGGTCTGCCCGACAAAAAGTATGAAACGTGATCGGATTATAATAGGGACATCTTTAGCGCCATTTAATATTGAAAAACAGAGGAGAGCTGTTGAGTCTTGGATAGAAAATGGCTTTCATGTAATTTCCTGCAATGCAAAAGAAGAGATTGATATAGTGAGAAAAACTTTTTCAAACCTTTCTATCGAATTTGTAGAAGTTGATCGAGCAAAAGATAAAACAACAAAAAAATTGCCATATATAAAGGACATATTAAATATTGCCAGCAGCAAGGCTAATGAAGTGTGTGGTTTTATTAATTCAGACATTATTCTTTCAAAAATGCCGGAGGGTATGTATGAGTTTATACTGGATGAAGCGGATAATAGTTTAGTATTCATACGGAGAAATGAAATTAAGAATTATAATGATATTGAAAATCTAGACTGGACATTTCATTTTGATGGTATTGATGCTTTTTTTATAGATAAAGAAATGGTGCAGAATGTATGTGATGAAGGATTTTACGTGCAGTCCATGTGGGATTTATATATTTTGTTGGAATGTAAAATTCATGATATTAAGATTAAAGAGTTGATGAATCCAATTGCTTTTCATTTGCGACATGCTATTGTATGGGATTTTGAAGATTCAAACCAGTTGATTAACGGTTTTGTTAAAAAAGAATATGGAATAGTAAAACATACATATAAATATGCTCAAGATTTATGGTATAAAATTTTAGCGGAAAATTGTGAAAAAGTGTGTTTTTGTAACCGATTAAATTATAAGTGTCTGTTTGTATTAGATAGTATTAATGAAGATACAATAAGAAGCATTAATGAGCAGGATTATGAGAATAAGGAAATTGTGTCGGGGAAGAAAAGCAGAGACATAGAAAAAGATTATGACATTATTTTCTTTGTTGATGACAGGGTGATTTTGTCCAAAATTTTTTGTAAGGCAGTCATTTATATCATGAGTCAATTTGAAACTGATGGGTTGCAGATTGGCAGATTTTTTGTTTCAGAAAACAAAGGAGTGACGTATTACAATGAATTAAACAGAAATATGGATGTTTTAAAAAAAATTCATGTGGATTGTAACATTTATACTTGTGTGTATAAAAAAAATAATTTTGAAAAACAAAATGTCAAGACAATATATCAACCTATTGCCTATGAAATGATTAAGTTTGGGAGTGATCAAATAGTAGATCGAATTAAAATGGACAAAGAATTTTATATCGTTCCGGCAGGAGTAAGAGGAAGGATGTGGCTTTCTGAGTGGAATGCGAAAAATAATAATATATCTGATTTCTTGGGATTTATTGATAATAATCCCGAAAAAATTGGAGATGAAATTATGGGGAATAGAATATATCCGATGGAAAAATTATTTGAAAATCCTGAAGCAACAGTAGTATTGGCTAGTAAATATTACAGTATGGAAATAGCTAAACAGTTGGCAGATATGTTACTAAGAAATAGGATATTGAACGCAAGTTACATGTTATTTATGGACGATGGCATGATTGGGTATTTTAATTTAGAAAAGTATAAGAAAATAAATAATAAAAAAGATGAAGAAGAAACATACATAAAAAATTAGAACATTAATCTGAAGCATAGGGAGAAAATGATAAAATGAGGGTATTAATTTGGGGAACAGGAAAAAATGCAAAAAGAATAATGCAGATGGGTATTTCTGCCACGATTGTTGGGATTATAGAAACTAAGAAAAAAAATGAAATATTATGGGGGTTACCTGTGTTTAATGCAGATAGTATTCCGATAGAGTATGATTATGTCATTATTGCGAATACGCACACAATGGAGATATACAGATACATACAAGAACAAAGTTGGGATTTAGAGAAGTATATTTTCCTGAATTTCTGCCCATATATTAATCCTAATAATAATATTGAAAGAATTAAAGATGTTCTTGGTAAGAATGTTTTTGGATTATATTGTTCGACATATCAACTTATAGAATATAGTTTTTTTGAAGATGATAAAAAAAGATACAAGGAATTAAATACAAGGTCTGCATTTGATATTGACGAAGACGATTTATGGCCGGTTATAGATGACAAATATTCGAATGCAGGAACAGTAAATAATTATTTTTGGCAAGATTTATGGGCGGCGAAATTAATCCATAAAAATATGCCGCGAGAGCATTATGATATAGGTTCAAGGCTGGATGGATTTATTGCGCATGTACTTTGTTTTGGTATTCCAGTAAAGATGATTGATATTAGACCGTTTCCAACTGAGATTGAAGGTTTGGATACAATTGTGGATAATGCCACTTTTTTGACTGAATTTGCAGATAATAGCATTGAAAGTTTATCAGCGCTGTGTTCATTAGAGCATTTTGGATTAGGACGATATGGAGACCCAATTGATCCAGAGGCATGCTTTATTTGTTTTGAGAATATTCAACGTAAATTAAAACGGGATGGAAATTTTTATATTGCAGTTCCGGTTGGCAGAGAAAGGATAGAGTTTAATGCACATCGTGTATTTTATCCAGAAACAATTTTAAAATGTTTTTCGTCAATGCGTTTAGTTGATTTTGCATATGTTGCGGATGGAAAGATAGAGCAGGTTGATGATCTGCATAAATATGACAATGATAAACATGACGGAGATTATAGATATGGATTGTTTCATTTTGTAAAGTGATAATAATGATGATTTATTTGATATTTCTTATAAGAGAAAAGAGGTAAGAATAGTGCGAATAGGGACAATATTGTTTACTTATCATAGAAGTAAACATACAAAACAAGTACTTGAGGCGTTGAAAAGAAACAGTATACATCCTTTAAAACTATATGTTTTTCAAGATGGGATTAGAGAAGGGACTAATGTTGAAGAATGGAATCAGGTGAATAAGATTATTCACCACATTGATTGGTGCGATGCGCAGATACAGGTCGCGAAAAAAAATATGGGATTGGCGAAATCGGTTACTTCAGGTCTAGATTATGTTTTGGAAGAGTGCGATGCAGCTATTATTTTGGAAGATGATTGTATACCGGATATTTATTTTATGCAGTTTATGACTTCTGCATTAGAGACATATCAGGAAAGAAAGGAAGTATATTCGGTAAGTGGTTATGCTTGGGATATCGGATTACTGCAGGATGGAAAAGATGCCTATTTTAATGGAAGGGCATGTTCATTAGGATGGGGGACATGGAAGGATCGTTGGAGCCAATATGAAGAGGATTATAGTATTCTTAAAAGGATTAAGGGAAATGCTGCTGCTAAAAAAAGACTTTTAGTCTGGGGCAGTGATTTAGAGGCAATGCTTGAAGATAAACTGGTGGGAAGAAATGATTCATGGGCAGTATTTTGGGCATTAAAAATAATTGAAAAAGGTGGATATTGTTTATCTTCGTATCAGCAATTAATACATAATATTGGATTTGACGGTACTGGCGAAAATAGTGGTGTTTTGAAGGACAGTTATAGAAAACCAAGCTATACATTCTGCAATGGAATTTGTTTCCCTGATCAAATAAATTCAACACAGGAATGCGAGGAAGAATTTGCTTTTTTGTATACAGGAAAACGTGGTCGTGAAAAGTTAGAATTGTACAAAAATATACTTATTAAATGGCTTAAGATGAAGTTAGAAGGTAAATCTCTTCAAATTACGGAAGAACAGAAAAAAGACCTTGCAGTTTGGGGAAAAGGTGAAATGTTTGATTGTATTATGAAAGAGCTATCTTTATTGGTTCAATGTATTATTGAAACTAGACCAAGTATGGAAACATATCAAAATATCCCAATTGTTTCGGTTTATGAGTTGCCTCAGACTATTAAGAATATAATTGTTATTCCCTACTTTGATACTCCGATAATAAAACGTAAAATCATGAAATTGCGATCAGATATATGCGTGATAGGATTAGACGAATTGATTGTATAGATATAGCATGGGAGAAAGGGTAAGTGTATCATATGGAAAAAGAGATACATCTATGTACTTTGTTTGATTCAAATTATTTGGATAAGGGATTATTATTATATCATTCATTAAAGAAGACATGTTCTAATTTTATTTTATATATTTTTGCGTTTGATAATGTAGTGCATAAAGTTTTAAGCAAAATGTGTTTGGATAACATAGAGTTAATAAGATTGGAGCAATTTGAAACACAAGAACTTTTGGCGGTAAAAAGTACTCGTTCGAAAGGAGAGTATTGTTGGACATGTACACCGATTATCATAGAGTATGTTTTGGATCACTATGAGGTGGATTGTTGTACATATATTGATGCAGATTTGTTTTTTTATCAATCACCTCAGATCCTTTTGGATGAATTTTATATAAGCGGAAAGTCGGTGGGATTGGTAGAACATAGATTTCCGAAATATCGTAATAAGACGATGTATAAAAAGGTTGGAAAGTATTGTGTAGAATTTAATACATTTGCAAATGATGAAAAGGGACGGAAATTGTTGGAAATGTGGCGGTTGCAATGCTTACGGGAGTGTAGCTGGGAAGGATGTGGGGATCAGCTTTATCTTACAGATTGGGGAGATAGATATGAAGAGGTATATGAATATCAGCATATAGGCGGTGGTGTTGCCCGATGGAATCTGTCAAATTATACAATTAAGGAAATAAATAATAAGCTATATGTATTGTATAAGGGGATTCAATATGAAATGATTTTTTTTCATTTCCAAGGAATACAATATTCAGATGACGGAAAGGTAAAGATTAATGTTGCAGCGGCGCCAGGTGGGGGACTTATTTCGCGGAAAACGATAGAGCGAATTTATTACCCTTATTTATATCAAATAGAGATAATTCGGAATGAATTGGAAGAAAAATATTCTCTGGGCGTATATAAAGATGGATGTGGTGGGCAGTTTGAATTGATTGTATTTAATTTTAGAGCTTTTATAAAGTCATTTTGGCAAAAGTTGACAAAGGAATCAATGTGGTCTGCTATTGATTTGACGATTAGAGTGTTTAGGAAAAAAGATGATATTATTGATTTGCATGATGTCAGGACTGGAAGAGGATGCTGAAAATGAATGTTTTTAGGTGTTTTAAGGTGTTTGAATTTAATGAGATGGGTGATGAAAGAGGAAATTTGATCGTTATTGAGAAGAATGTAGATGTGCTATTTGAGATTAAAGGAGTTTTTTATATGTATGGGACGGATTGTGATTGGCATAGCTTCAGTAAGTAATAAGAGTCAGAAAATGAGAAAAGTTGATTACACATTTGGGCCAGAAAGGAATTGTAGCATTGATTCATTATTCAATATAACCGCATATATTCAAAAGTATATAGTTACTTGAAGGTGAAGCCAGAAATGCTTCTGATTACGGAGGATTATGTAGATGCAGAATTTGCGATTTCCTCTTAATAATGGTGTGACAGAAAATGAAAAGTGGCAGGTTATAGATTCGTCGGTAAATATATGGAGGAAGATTATGATTATTGAACATTATGAGTCTTTTCGAACAAAGCTGAAGTCTTCTAAGTTAAATCAGGAAAATTGGAATATTTTGAGAACAGAATCTACGGAGATGGCATATGCGATTGAAGATAGTATTGAGCAGTATGAATATAATTGTATGAAATCAAAATCATATGAGCTTTCTGCGGAAAAAATTATTGAGTTGCTAAAGAAATATGATTGTAAATATGTTGTGGGACTTGGATCTGGGAAAGGCATTTTAGAGTGGCATTTGAAAAAACTGATGCCAGAATTATATGTAGAATGCACGGATTATGCTGAAGCTTCTGTTAATAAATTAAAAAAGGTCTTTACGGAATGTGATGGATTTCGTAGTTTTGATATGTTACATGGAGATTATACAATATTTGGCTCCAACGCTTGTTTTGTGTTATATCGTGTTTCAGAAGAGTTTAGTTATGAGGACTGGTGCAAGGTATTTAATAAGATGAAGACAGGAGGAGTACACAACATCATATATATACCGGATATGCTGGCAACAAAAGAACTGGCAGAAAGGATGAAACAAAAGCATATCCGACAGATAGAAAAGGGATTAGACAGTATTTTTTGTGGATGGATATACTCGGAAGATATATTGGAAAAAATGTTTGCTGCTGGGCAATATAAAATTGTCCAGAAATATCCTGTCGGAGATTTGATTATGTATTATTTGCGGGCAGATAGAGTTATTATAGATTCGGTAGTGATGTAGAAAAGGTATTGGCTAATATTTTGAAAGTGATTTATAAAGGGCAGCGTATATGAAGAAAA
>ERZ808028.847-NODE-847-length-21619-cov-4.456504_pt1 | contig 21619 bp, 17 predicted proteins | sample MGYA00380184_ERZ808028 | MGnify/ENA primary metagenome ERZ808028 (study PRJEB31490, sample SAMN06133397) | mouse gut metagenome | isolation source: J8_1 | host: mice | place: China: Chengdu | collected 2015-05 ...
TGAAGCATGTTGAAAAAATGATTTGATAAGATACATTCAATCGTTAAATAAATGAATGAGGTGAAGATCATGACAATGACAAATGAGTTACAAGTAACAGACTTAGAACTTCAACGTTTATTTCATCCTAGAGCAATAGCAGTGTATGGAGCTTCCAATAATCCGAATAAAATTGGTGCTTTACAATTGAAAGCGCTTTCAGATGGCGGGTTTGAAGGGATTATTTATCCGATTCATCCAAAAGCTGAAGAGATTAATGGTTTAACCTGTTATAGCACGGTAGGAAATGTTCCACAACAAGTTGATTTAGCAATTTTATGTGTTGGTATCCACCAAGTTGAGTCTTGTTTAATAGATAGTGCTAAAAATGGAGTGAAAGCTGCCATCGTTTTTGCATCAGGATATTCAGAAATAGGTGCTGAAGGGCTTGTTGCAGAGCAGCGACTCAAAGAAATTGCAGATCAATATCAAATTCGTATTTTAGGTCCGAACTGTGTCGGTTTATTAAATACGACGAATGGTTTGATGGGGACATTCTCGCCTGGTTTAACACAAATCCCATTATCGGAAAAACGTGAAGTAGGATTTGTAACGCAAAGCGGTGCATTTGGTGTATTAACGTATATCGCGGCAGCGCAACGTGAACTAACGTTTAACTATTTTGTAAGTGTTGGAAATGAAGTCGACATTGAATTTTCCGATGTCATTGAATATATGTTGCACGATCCGAAAACTAAAATTGCGAGTGGTTATTTAGAAGGTGAGAAAAATCCAGAAAAATTACGTCGTCTTGCAAAAGAAGCTTTAGCAATGAATAAACCTATCGTTATTATGAAATCCGGTAGAAGTAGTGCAGGAAGTCGTGCGGCTGCTTCTCATACAGGGTCTCTGGCAGGTGCAGATAATGTGTATGATGGCTTCTTTAAACAAACTGGAATCGTAAGAGCTGAGGATTATGACGATATCATTTCATTTTCAAAATTATTTCTATCAGGGAAATTACCGAATGGCAATAATACTGTCATAGTAACAAGTTCTGGGGGCCGGGGAATTAACGAAGCTGACCGTTGTGAATCATTTGGTTTAAATATTCACGCATTAAGCGAAGATATACAACAAAAGATTGCTAAAACAATTCCTAGTTACGCTAGCACTGTAAATCCGATAGATTTAACTGCAGCAGCAGCGATTACAAACCCTGAACTATTTATAGAACCATTAAAAACATTAGTACATGATCCTGAAACGGATATTATCATTTTCTCTGAATTTCCGATGCATTGGGACGAAAATACGCCTGAACTTCAAGAGTTCGTCTCCTTAAGTAAGCAATCTGATAAATACATTATTGTTACGACTTTCCCACTGGAAGGGATGTCGATTCCTAAAGGAGTGAAGTATTTAGAAGACAATGGGATTCCTTTCGTTCCAGGTGATTTAAATCCAATTCGTGCACTGGCAAAACTTGTTCAATATAGTGAAGCTGTGAAAAAAGAACAAGCACTACAAGGCTACCAAAACCAATTAAAACAAACATTTGGAGATATTACGCATTTATTAAAGCCAGATCAAACATTAAGTGAATCAGAGTCTAGTGAGATTTTAGCACAATATGATATTCCGACGACAACGCGTAAAATTGCGACTTCAAAAGAAGAAGCTGTTCAATATGCGAATGAAATCGGTTATCCAGTCGTTCTTAAAGTAGATTCAGCGGACATTCCACATAAAACAGAAGTGAACGGCATTCGATTAAATTTGAATACTGCCCAAGAAGTAGCGAGCGCTTTTGAAGAAATATACGATTCGGCAACGGCGAAATGTCCAGATGCCAATATTAATGGTATTTCAGTACAGGAAATGCTACCTGAAGGAGTGGAAGTCATTATTGGTGTTACGAGTGATGAAACATTCGGTCCGGTATTAATGTTTGGTCTAGGCGGTGTTTTTGTCGAAGTATTTAAAGATGTATCTTTTAGAGTCGGCCCGATTACACGTCAAGATGCCAGCGATATGATGGAAGAATTGAAAGGGAATGCCATTTTAAAGGGAGTCCGAAACCAAAAGCCTATTAATAAAGAATTGATCATAGATGTACTACTAAAAGTCTCGGCTTTAATGGAAAACCATAAAGATCAAATTAAAGAGTTGGATATTAATCCACTCATTGTGTATGAAAACCGTATTGTTGCGGCAGATGCACTTATTATTACGTGAAATTATGATAAAAGGAAGTGTTTTTAAATGGAATTAGGCGCACATGTAATCGGTTTAGAAAGTAAGTCGTATACATTTCAAGTAGAACGTCGGCATGTATTTCAATTTGCAGCTGCGATTGGTGATGACAATCCAATTTATCAAGAAGCGGATTATGCAGCTCAATCACCTTATAAAAGTCCAGTTGTTCCACCAACGTTTCCAGTAGCAATGAATGATGGCAATGTTGAAATGCCTCTTGAGTTAGATCATCGTCGTATGTTACATGGAGAACAAGAGTTTATTTATTATCAAGACATTCGCATTGGTGATACATTAAATTGCCAAATGAAAGTTTCGGACTTTTATGAGAAAGAAGGCAAAAATGGCATCATGCAATTTCTTGTATTGGACACGGAAATGACAGATGACAAACAGGAGCTCGTTTGTATTAGCCGAATGAATATTATTTATCGGCCATTAACTTAAGGTGAAGGAGGAGAAAGGCATGATTAAGGAACGATTATTAAAAGATTATCAAGTTGGAGAGCATTTCGAACCGTTAGCTAAAAAGCCTATTACGAGAGTCCAATTAGCTAAATATGCTGGTGCTTCTGGTGACTTCAATCCACTTCATCTTGATGATGACTTTGCACAAAAAATTGGTATGAAAGGCGTCATCGCACATGGCATGCTCATTATGGGGTTTCTAGGAGAATATGTGATGCAATTAGCGGGGCAAGACGCGAAAGTAACTCAATTTAAAATGCGTTTCGGTAAAATGACGTTTTTAGGCGATCAAATTCAATGTAATGCTACGGTTAAAGAGCGTTACGAAGAAAATGAAAAACAATTTATTGTGCTGGAAGTAACGGCTACTAAAAATGAAGAAGAAGTAGTTGGTTCAGGAATTGCTACTTTGCAATTAGCTTGAGAAATATAGGAGGGATGTTGACATGGGAACTATTAATAATAACTATGCCATTGTTGGTGTAGGAGAAAGTAAGAGATCAAGAAAGTCCGGTACAACACCATTACATTTAGCACTAGACGCAGCGAATGCAGCACTTTTAGATGCGGGTTTAAAAGCAACAGATATTGATGGTGTTATGAGTTATAACGAGAACGACTCTTGTACATCTCATCAATTAGCAACGTATTTGGGTGTACGTCCTAAGTATGTAAAAGATATACAGGGCGGTGGGAGTAGTACAGAAATGTTAATCGGAGATGCCATTGCATTAATTGAAGCAGGCATGTTAAATACAGTATTAATATTTCGTTCGATGAATGGTAGTTCTGGTCAGCGTGTCGGTCGTGGATATGATCCAGACATGTTGCAAACAGCATTACCTGGAGGTAGTTTTATTATTCCTTATGGTTCGGCTAGTCCTTCGCAATGGTTTGGAATGTTTGCGACGAGACATATGCATCAAACAGGTATTACGAAAGAACATTTGGGGCATGTGTGTTTAAGTTTTTATGAACATGCACAAAAAAATCCCAAAGCATTTTTACATGGGAAGCCATTAACGATGGAAGATTATTTAAATACACCAGATATTAGTACACCGTTTAATATTCATGACTCATGCCTAGAGTTAGACGAAGGAAATGCCATTATTGTGACGTCTAAAGAACGTGCACAAGCTGGTAAGTCCAAACCTGTTTACATTAAAGGCATGTCGATTCGACAATGTCATAGCACTGCAAATTACTGGAATTCAGTAGATGAAGTAGCGGCAGACTATGTCGGAGAAGAAGTTTATAAAAATGCAGGCGTTAAACCAGAAGACATACAAGTGGCATCGATTTATGACTGCTTTAGTTGGGTAGTGCTACGTCAATTAGAAGCTTACGGATTAGCACCAAAACGCGAAGTTGGTGATTTTGTAGCAGCAGGAAACTTAAAAATCGGTGGGAAATTACCAACGAATACAGCAGGCGGAATGCTGTCGGAAGGTTACACGCATGGTATGAATAACACAATTGAAATTGTCCGTCAATTAAGACATGACTATAAAGGAACAAATCGCCAAGTGGATGATTGTGAAATCGGTTTATGTACTGGATGGAGCGGTCCAGATATAGCTGGAGCTATGATTTTATCAAACTAGGAGGGATCATATGACAAACTTAACAAAATACGAAAAACCTATTCCATTAAAAGATCAAGTGAACGAGCCGTATTGGGATGCAGCTGATCAACATCAGTTAGCATTACAAAAGTGTACGGCATGTAATACGTATGCACAGCCACCTGGTCCAACTTGTGCAAAATGTGGTAGTGACCAACTAACTTGGGAAAACTTGGGAAGTGACATTCAAGCAACCATCTATTCTTATGTCATTTCATATCGACCATTTTTACCAGGATTCCAACATGAATTGCCAACGATTATTGCGATCGCGGCATTAGATGATTTGCCAGAAGTGAAGATTATGGCGAATGTGCTCGATTGTCCAGAAGAACAAATGACAATCGGTTTACCAGTTAAAATGACGTGGCAAGACATTACCGAAGATCGTGCGTTGCCACAATGGATACCAAATCATTCATAAAGATAAGGGGTGGAATTGATGGACTTTTCATTTTCGAAAAAAGAAGAAAAATTCCGTATGGAACTACGTAATTGGTTGGAAGCAAATTTGCCGGAGGGGTGGTTGGAAGGTGAAAGAGATTTACCCGAAGACCTCGATGAGTACTCATCTTTTTTAAGGGGTTGGCAAAACAAGCTATACGAAGCGGGATGGGCTGCGATTGCTTGGCCAAAACAATATGGTGGGCGTGATGCCACTTTAATGGAAGAAATCATTTATCATCAAGAAATGGTGCGTGTAGATGCACCGCCATTAATTAACTATATCGGTATTCATATGGTGGGTCCGACGTTAATTGATATGGGGACGGATGTTCAAAAAGAAAAGTATATCGAGAAAATCTTAACGGGTGAGGAAGTATGGTGCCAAGGTTATTCAGAGCCAAATGCCGGGTCAGATTTAACAGCGATTAAAACGAAAGCTGAGAAAAAAGGAGATCATTGGGTGTTGAATGGTCAGAAAGTCTGGACGAGCTTTGGCCACGTAGCGGATAAATGTTTTGTCTTAGCGAGAACGAGTAATCATCCGGAAAAGAAACACCGCGGTATTACAGTGTTTTTAATGGATATGGATCAAGAAGGCGTAGAAACAAGACCAATTGTCCAAATGGATGGATGTAAAGATTTCAATGAAGTGTATTTAACGGATGCCATTGCATATGACGTAGATATTGTCGGTGAAGTGGACAATGGTTGGCGTGTGTTAATCGCTTTAATGTTGCATGAAAGAACAGGAATTGGTGCTGAATTATTTACATTAGAGAAGCAATTTAATGCCATTGTAGAGCTCACAAAAACGTATCAAATAAATGGGAAAGCACTAATTCAAAACGCTTCTATTCGCCAAAGACTAGCTAAATATTATGCAAGAGTGCGTGGATCACTGCTGAATTATTATCGAAACTTAACGACGACGTTGAAAAACGGTCAGCCTGGTGCAGAAAGTTCGATTGATAAATTGGTCGTAAGTGAATTAAATAAAGAGATTGCTGCGTTTGCGGTTGAAATCCAAGGACATCAAGGCATGTTATATAAACAAGATGCCCCGCATCATTCACGTTGGCAAGAATTATATCTGGCATCATTTGGTCAAACAATTGGTGGGGGCACGAGTGAAGTTCAACGGAATACCATTGGTGAGCGGGTACTTGGATTGCCAAAAGATATGGGTCGCTAAAACGTAAGAAAATGTAAAGGAGGAAGGACAATGGATTTTGCATTAACAGAAGAACAAGAAATGTTTCGTAGTCATATTAGAAAAATGTTGGATAAATATGAAGGGACACAAGTAGCGAGAGATGTCATTTTAGGAAAACGCGATAAACTAAATGAAGTATATGCGAAGTTAGCGGAACTTGGTTGCACGGCAATCAATATTCCTGAACAATACGATGGTCTTGATTTGGATGCGTTAGATTTGGTGCCAACATATGAAGAATTAGGTCGGTCACTCGTTCCTGGTTTATTTTTAGAAACATTTGCTTTGGTCGTTCCATTATTAAAGAAATTCGGGACAGAGCAGCAACAAAAGCGTTATTTCCCTGGAATTGCTGCGGGTACATCTTGGATTAGTTTTGCGGCGTTAGAACCAAATGCTGACTTTTCACCGGAAGGTATTCAATGCACATTAGAGAAACAAGGTAATCAATACGTATTAAATGGCATGAAAATAGCCGTTCCAGAAGTTAGTCAAGCTACATCTTTTTTAATCATTGCTCGCACCAATGAACAAGAGAAAGACTTGTCTTTAATTTTAATAGATAAAACAGATCTATTAGAAATAAAAAAGCAACATTCTCTTGATGAAGCAAAAGAGCTTGGAAGTCTGACATTCGATCAATTCGTTATTTCTGAAGAACAAATTATCGGTACGATTAATGAAGGATGGTCTACATTAGAAGAATGCTTGCTTTATTTTAATGCAGCACTCAGCTCTTATATGGTTGGAGCAACAGAGCAAATCGTCCATATGGCAGCTGAATATGCAAAAATTCGAGAACAATTTGGGCAAGCGATTGGTCGTTTCCAAGCGATTAAACATCCCATTGTAAATATGAAAGTGGATTTGGAAATTGCTAAGTCCTTAAGTTATTACGCAAATTGGGTATTAGAAACGGCCGAAGAAGATCGTGCAGCTACTGTTTATAGTGCGAGAACGACCGCAAGCAAAAGTTATGTAACAGCGGCAGCTCATAATATTCAAATTCACGGGGGCATCGGATTTACGGAAGAAATCGATTGCCATTTATATTTGAAACGTGCGAATTATTACGAACAGTACTTAGGAACGAATACATTTTATGAAGAGAAAATCGCATCATCATTAGGCTGGTTAGAGGAGGAAAAACAATGGCAAGAGCTGACGAATTAACAACATTAAAACCCTATTACAATGTCATCAATGGAGAACTTAAAAAACCTCAAGGTGAGCAAATGATGGCGAGCATAAATCCAGCTACTGGAGAAGCTTGGGCAGAAATTCCGTTAAGCCAAGCTGCTGATGTTGAAGAAGCAGTGGCGGCTGCAAAATTGGCATTCGCATCTTGGTCTCAAGTGCCAGCTCGTACACGAGGCGATTATTTACGTAAAATAGGCGACTTAATCCTAACATATACGGCAGAATTGCTAGAATTGGAAACGAAAAATAATGGCTGGGTACTAGATGAATATGGCTATTTAGGCCATGTTTTACAGCAAATATGGTACGATGCGGCGGCTTCTGCTGCTTTAGTAGGTGGGCAAGGAAAGACGGTTCAAATGGGACAAGGTAACTTCGGTTTTACAGTAAGAAAACCATATGGGGTTGTCGTTGGCATTTTACCGTGGAACGCACCTTTATTCACTTTTACCATTAAAGCCGCTTATGCACTTGCGGCAGGTAATACAGTCGTAATGAAGCCGTCTGAACATGCAGCTGTAGGCTCATTACGCTATGGTGAAATTTTAAATGAAGTGCTTCCAAAAGGTGTTGTCAATGTCATTTCAGGCTTAGGTCAAGACATTGGAGACGAGCTTGTAAGTCATAAAGACGTAAGAAAAGTGAGTTTGACAGGCTCACAAAAAACGGCAGAATTAATTACAAAAGCGACTGCACAATTTCCAAAACCTTTAATTTTTGAATTAGGGGGGAAATCGCCAAATATTGTATTTGAAGATGCCAATATTGAGCAAGCTGTCCAAGGGATTATTAGTAGTATATATACGCGTAATGCAGGTCAAATTTGCGTCGCGGGATCGAGAATATTAATTCAGCAAAGTATTTTTGATGAAGTCGTAGAAAAAATGAAAGAAATCATTACGAATGGTGACTTTATAAAATTTGGCGATACGCTAAATACGAGCAATTCCATGGGGCCAATTGCTAATAAACCTCAATTTGAACGTGTTTGTAACTATATTGATCAAGCAAAAGAAGAAGGTGATGAAATTATTTTCGGTGGTCGTTACAATGGCCATGAACTACTAAAAGATCAACCTGAATTCCAAAATGGTTATTGGGTTGAGCCAACACTCATTAAAGCAAAAAAAGTTACAAGTACAGTTGTGCAAGAGGAAATATTTGGACCCATCGCGGTTGTCATTCCATTTGAATCAGAAGAAGAGGCAGTTCGTATTGCGAATGATACAGATTACGGCTTAGCTGCTGGTGTATGGACAACTGATTTAGGAAAAGCACATCGTTTAATTGACCAGTTAGAAGCCGGGAATGTGTGGGTTAATACGTACGGAATGGTCGGAGTTGATTTGCCATTCGGCGGTGTGAAAGAAAGTGGCTACGCTACCGATTCAATCTTAGAATATACGTATGAAAAAGCATGCGTGATTAATACTCAATAAACACTTGTTAAAAGTCTGCATCATTGTTGTAAATTTATAACGATAGAATGCAGACTTTTTACTTTATAATGTGCATCGGATTTACAATCTATGATTTTACATTGTAGTAAGTTTAGGTGAATTTCAAGTTTGAAGAAATTAGTAAAGATATTGAAATAACCGTTGGAGTTATCTTACTGTAAGAGATTAATAAGTCGTAACAGTTAGTTGGATATTTACATGGTTAAAATTCAGATTTTTCCGTTTATTTCTAGTAGACTCAACTCAATAACGATTAGGGAGGATTATCAATGTCAGAACTTACGTTGAATCAACCATCTGTTAATAAAGGCTTTTATTTTATTTGTTTCGGTGCATTTTTCATTATGTTAAGCTTGGCAACGCATTTGCCTGCTTATCCACATATGCTAGCGGCTTTTGATTTGACGCCAGGTTATGCTGTATGGATGCAATTAGGTCTTGCAGTTGGATTAACTGGTTTCCAACCACTATTAGGTTGGATAGGGGATTCATTTGGATTAAAGCATGTTATTTTAATCGGTGGATTTTTTATGATTTTAGGATCTTTACTTGTTGCTTTTTCATTCGCGTTTTGGGTTTTAGTTCTTGGGTTGTTTTTTAAAGGAATAGCAGGAGCAGCTGTTGCGCCAGCAGGTATTGCGTATGCTGGTAAATATATGGAAGGTAGTGAACGTGGTAAAGGTATTGGAACGTTTATGGCATTTTCCACAATTGGTGCTTTATTCGGTCCGATTATAAGTGGTTCAATCGTAGATTCAATTAACTGGCAATCTAGTTTCCTATTTACGGCGATATTAGGAGTAGTTTCAATAGGTTTGTTTTTATTTGTTCCTAAAGTTCAAGTGGAGAAACGTCAGAAGCTAGACATGCTAGGGTTATTATTTATCATTGTCTTACTTCTTGGTTTACTAACCATTCCGACCTTTATTAATAGTTTTGGTATCGCATCTGGCATGTGGATACCATCTTTAGTCATTTTCCTTACTGCTTTAGTTCTGTTAGTCATTGTAGAGAAAAAGCAAAAACAGCCATTATTAGATTTGGAATATGTTCAAAATAGAAGTTTTTGGGTCCCAACTGTAATTGCAATTTTCATATTTTTAGGGTACTCAGGTGTGATGTACTTATTAACATTTTTTGTTCAAAATGTTCAAGGAAAGCCAGCAACAGTCGTTGGATTTTTACAAATGGCCATTTTCTTAGGAACTTCACTTGCGGCATATTGTAGTGGCAGGATTTTAAAACATTTCACCGCAAGAACGATTATTGTTACAGGAATTCTCATTTTTGCAACAGGAATCATTATGCTGAATTTTGTACATTTAGATACTTCATTTGCTTATTTGTTTATTGCGATGAGCTTTATCGGTGTAGGATCTGGTTTTCAAACACCCGCAATTAAAGGCATCATCGTTTCTAAAGCTCCATTCGAACGTATTAATGTGATTACCTTTACGAATACGGTCATCGAAAACATTGCTCAAAGATTAGGTGCATCATTTGCGCTTGTTGCTTTTGGTATTTTTAGTGCAAATGGCAATCATGTAGAAGCGATGTCTAGTACCTCGCTTATCATCATTGGCTTAATTGTCATTGCGCTATTATTCATACCATTGCTTCCAAAGTATATTCCAGGTATTCATAAAGTGGAAGAAATTGAACAAACTAAGTATACAGAGCAAATTGCAGCGTCAACAGAAGTAAGTAAAGACCCATTATAGTGAAGTAGCCCATTCCGAAGTCGAATATATGACTTCGGAATTTTTGTGGTTCTAAAGGAGGTGGTGCCTGTTTAAAGTAAACGGTAGTGATAAATAAAGTTTGTTATGTTAGACTATTCTTAATAAAGCGACAAATGTGAGGGGAGATATTTTGGATAAAACTCATATTGTATCGGAAATTAGAAGGTATGATCAAGAGAAAATTCGTTTTTTAAGAGAACGTATACAAGATTTTCAAGTCATTATTTTATACGATCGAGAAAAAAATGCGTTTAATCATGATTATTTATTAACATTTCCTTCTAAAAATTTGAAAGAAAAGATTTCTGGAAACCAGATATTTCCGCGTATAAAATCTCAAACTTTTATTATTTGGCAAGAGGCATATGATGAGAATAGAGCACTTTTTTATAAATTAAGATTACGAGCAAGAACAGAGATGCATTTAAGATTGACCGAATTTATGGTCGCTAAATATTTCAGTAAACATGAAAAATTGTTGAATGAAGCATTCCAAAAAAATACCATTTCAAAATGGCAATTACTCAATGATTTATTCCATAAGTATGAAGTTTTTATTGAAAAAAATACTAAAATCAAAGATGAAACGACATGGGAACTATTTAGCCAATGGTTTAAGCATTATTTATCTGAAAATATTATAGAGGAGTTATTAATCGCCTATCCTTATCATCAATTAGCTGCAATGCCAGAGCAAGAGTTGAACCAATTATTTTTTAATAGTATGAATCATAATTTCTCTGAAAACTCCTTATTTATGAATAAATTTATACAAGTTGTTAACAATTATTTGTCTGAATGGATGACAAGTTTATTTGATCATGCAATCAATGATACTGCCATGATACCAGAAGTAAAAGCAATCGAAGCAACGATCAAGTTTAAACGTACAATTGAGGAGCATTATTTAATCGTAATGAGTAATTTACTATATCAATCAGTGGTGGAAGTTATTTCTAACCAAGGAATACAAAAACGAGTAAATAATTATTATCCCGATGCTCGAATTGACCATCCCTATTTACAAGCTGTATTGCAATATAGAAATGATGATGAACACTACAAAGAACTATCGGAACTTGAAGTAGACTTACTAGATATCTTATGTCATTTCATACTCAGCAAAACGGATTTAATTGATGCGGTTGTGAGTGTTAAAATTGATGATATTTTAAGAATAAGGAATTTAAAAGAAAAGCTTGGTGGAGCTGGTAGAAGAGGTGGATTTGACGCTAAACAAAGAGCAAGTGTTTTGAAAGCGTTATCATTTATTCAAGGGTTATGGGTTGTTGTTGATTCTTTGAAAGTATATGAAAAAGGACAACAAGTTGAGAAGCAGCTAGCAGGTGAACTGTTTAATTTTACAGACGCTGAAGGTGAACCGTTGATGTTTTCGGAAGCAGCACATATTGAAGCCTTTGAACTTTCAATTGGTACTGTCTTTAAACACCATTTAACAGGCACAAACCGCCAAATTAAATTATTAAGTAAAGAAGTGATTATGTACAATCCTTATCAAAAAAGTTATGAGAAAAAATTAGGGCGCTATTTAAATTGGCGTTGGAGAACACAAGCGAGAAAAGGAAGTTTTTTACAACCGCATAAAGTTTCAACTCTACTAGATAAATTGTCACTCGAAGAAAAGGGAAGAGCCCCTTCACGTATTAGAGACCGTTTAGAAAAAGCATTAGATCAACTTGCGGATGATGGGATCATACGTTTTTGGCATTATGAAAATTGGGATGAGAAAGTAATGGCAAAAAAAGGATGGCTTGAAAAATGGAAAAACACTACTTTAAGAATCGGACCACCTAATGAAGTTGAACAATATTACAAAAACATTGGTAAAAAGAAATAACAGGAGGTGCTTTTTTGAAGAAACTAATCTCAGTGATGTTTAGTTTGATCTTTATGCTAGCCGGTTGTAACGAAAAGAATGGAAAGATAGATCCAGAGCAACTTGCAGATATCACTGTCAATAACAATATCGAAGAGATTACAGAAGGAGATTTTAAACTAACTGCTGTAAGCGAAAAAAAGCATTATAAACAAGGTGAACCAGTTCAACTATATGCTGAAATAGAATACATCGGTGAAGACGAATCAGTCGATATTTTCCATTCTTCGTCAGCTGTATTTTTTACGATTAAAGAAAAAGTAAACGGCTTTGAAATTGGCTATGCCGTAAATGATATCGGTCTACAAACAAAGCTTATTAAAAATCAACCATTCCGAGAAATATATGAAAAAACAGGTGGGTATAGTGAGCATAGTAATAAAGCTTATGTAGAATTCGTTCGCGGTTTTTTAGAAGAAGAAGGCTTTCCAGTAGGCTATTATATTGTAGAAATGACAACGGATTTTTCTGTGGGTCCTGCTGAAGATAGACAAGACCATGAACGGATAAAACTAACGGCGACAATTGACTTTAAAGTGGAAGGAGAATAAAAGTTTTTTGTTGTCAGAATATTCATCGCGAAAGTGCCAGTCACGACCCGATGAATATTCTAAATTGTTACTTCGAAAGTGTCCGACACGCTATAGAGAAAACTTCCAATTTCAGCTACTATTAAGGGAGAGGTTGGAGGGATTTATGTTATGAAAATGTTGACGGTTTTACGAATGAGTGCTCGGAGAATTGTGTTAGATCCGAAAGAATATTTATTCGGCTTCTTTTTACTACAAAGTATTCGATGGACGATTGGCTTGCCGATTATTTCTTTTCTATTTTATCAAATGCTACAAAGTGCTGGTTTGGTGAGTTTAACGAATACGAATGCGGTGCAGTTGTTTGCCAGTCCGTTGGCAATTACTTTACTCATTGTATTGCTTTTTTTATTTACGTTTTTTGCGTTTTATGAACTTGGGTATTATTTTTTAATTGCTAAGTATCAACGTTCGGGGATAGATTTTACATATCGAACGATTATTAAAGCTTTGTCCAAAAAAATACCGAAATTTTTTAGTATTCATTTACTGTTTTTCACGCTTTATTTCGGTTTATTATTACCCATCGCATCATTAGGGATGAGCACGACTTGGACTGAGAAGTTACAAATTCCGAAATTCATAACGGATGAATTGTCAAATACATTGATTGGGAAAATGGGATTATTCATCGCTTTACTCATTGTGCTATATATCAATATACGTCTCATTTTTGCCTTGCTTTATTTTGCGACGGAGGAAAATCGTTCGATGCGCCAAGCGATTGCCAAAAGTTGGAGAAATACCAAAGGGAAAGAATTTACAATTGCAACAAGTTTACTTGTGATCGTGGTAACTTTTTCACTTACGATCTTTTTATTAACGATGATTGCTTTAAGTCCTGTTTTTATTTTAGAAAAAGGGCTTCATATTCAATTACCAGTTATTGCGGGAATTAGTTTGACGCTTATTCAAGGAACAGTTTTTACTTTAACGGCTTTCATTCAACCGATGTTAACAGAAGCACTTACAGTTATTGAGCGCGGAGAAGAAGAGGTTGGTAAACTGACAAGTTATCGTAAGACATTTGGCTATTATTTGAAACGATTTTGGCCTGCGCTCATACTTGGATTTATTGTGTTTTCATTTATCCACACAAACACTTTAAAAGAAACGGTTTATCAACCGATGACAAAAATCGTGGCACATAGAGGCTATGCTGTAGTGGCATTAGAAAACACAATCGCAAGTTTGGAGGCTGCTAAAGAAGCGGGTGCAGATTTAGTTGAAATGGATATACAAGAAACGAAAGACGGGAAATTTGTTGTTTATCATGACCAAACCTTACGAAGATTAGCGAAGGATTCGCGTGTCGTAGGGGACATGACATTGGATGAATTAACGAATATTTCATTATCTAATGGAACTTTTACTGAACCATTACCTTCATTTGAAGCGTATATTGACCGTGCAAAAGAATTGGATATTCGCTTACTTGTGGAAACAAAAACGTATGGACATGAGTCTCCTGAAATGGAAGAAAATTTAATCGCTTTATTACATGAAAAAGAAGTTGCGTATGAGTATATTGTGCAATCATTAGATTTAAAACATTTGAAGAAGTTAAAAGAGATTGACCCGAACATTGTAACGAGTGATGTGCATGCGTTAAATGTTGGTAAATTACCAGCAACAACAGCCAATTATTTAAGTTTGGAAGACTTTTCTGTGAGCCCAAGCTTAGTAAAACAAGCGACGGAACAAGAAAAAGGAATTTTCGTTTGGACAGTGAATCAAGAAAATTTAATGCATCGTTATATTCGATTAGGCGTTTATGGACTTATTACCAATCATGTCAGTGACGCCGTAAATGTACGAAATGTTTATGAAGAAGAACAAGGTTTGTTGCAAAGATTATTATGGATTATTGAAGGGAATTAACAGCTACTTTTTACAATGATGTTTAATTTTTACTGGAATAGGTAACAGATGAATAGAACATCATAATGAGTAAAGGAGTGTACAAGCCCTATGAACATTACAGAACAATTTAAAGCGTTGCAAGAAGTCAAAGGAGAAGGTACCGATAAAGTCTTTACGATGTATTTAAACACTGATCCATCTGACCCTGATCAACAAGGGGGAAAATGGAAAGTTATGTTGAAAAATGGTTTGCATAATTTTGAACGTTATTTAAAACAAGATGAAAATAAAGAAGAATATAAAAGTTTTCTTCAAATTAAAAAGATGGTAGAAGATTATATCGGTGAATATGAAAACCAATTGCATAAAAGCATCATCTTTATCGCAACAAAAGATGAAGTATTATTCGCTGAAAGACTGCACATTCGAGTGAAGTCTGATTTTTATTGGGAAGAACAACCTAGGTTAGAGCAATTACAACAAATGATGGACGAGTTTCCAAAGTCAGGTATCATTTTAGTACAGCATGATGCAATTAAAGTACTCGAGACAGAGCTTAATGAAACACAAACGACACAAATTTTTGAACTTGATGTCGATACAGAAGATTGGAAAGAGAAAGTCGGACCGCGAAAAGGTTTCCATTCATCAGGATTAGGATCAAGGAATGCTCAAATCGATAATTTTAAAGCTCGTTTCCAAGCAAATAAGCATAGATGGTATGTATCTGTAGCGAAAAGTCTCGACCAACGTGCAAAAGCGGAGAAATGGGAAAAAGTCTTTATAGTAGGCGAAACGGATGTGTCCCATGAATTGGCAAATGCGATGAAGCATGCGGTGGAAAAAGTCATTCATAAAAATATGTACATGCAAACGGAAGCGCAGATTATGCAAGAAATTGCGAGCTAATCGAGACATATTAGAGAGAAGAGCATAAAACGAATGAAAAACGCCTAAACGTTGTCAAAGGAACGTTTAGGCGTTTTAAAATTTAATTGAAAAGCTACTATTTATTTAATTCCTCTCATGAACTTCTGGATGAAAGGTGAGATTAAGAATAGTACAAGTGCTAAAATGATTGCTGCAGCACCGATGGATCCGAAGTAAAGTACTTCAGTTTCTTCGTGATAAAACTTAACAAGTTGCGCGTTTAAAGCTTGAGCAGCGGCGTTCGATAAGAACCATAAACTCATTGTTTGCGCTGAGAATGCAGCTGGCGCAAGTTTTGTAGTTGCTGATAAACCTACAGGAGATAAACACATTTCCCCAACAGCAACGAAGAAAATACTTAATACTAACCATAATGGGTTAACAAGTGAACCAGCTTCTCCGATGTAACCTGGAATTAAAATAACAACGAATGAAAGGCCGGCAGCAAGTAAACCTAAGGCGAATTTTTGTGGAATATTTGGTCCACGATCTCCAAGTTTAGTCCATAGCACAGCAAATAACGGTGCTAGGAAAATAACAAAGAGTGGCCAGAATGACTGGAACCAAGCAGGTGACCATTTAATGCCTAAAAAGTTTAAGTTTGTACGTGTATCCGCATACACTGCTAAAACTGTTGAACCTTGTTCCGCGATTACCCAAAATAAAACAGAAGCGATAAACAATGGAATGTATGCAAGTAAACGAGATTGCTCGTCTTCTGTTGTTTTTGGACTGCGGTACATAACGATAAAGTAAGTAGCAGGAATGATAAACGCTAAAATTCCGACAACACCTACGAATGAATCGAATGTTAACCAACCAAGTTTAATTGTAATAATTGTAATGATTGTTAATGCAATTGTTGAACCACCGATAATTGTGAATACACGTTTCTTCTCATTAGCTTCTAATGGGTTTGGCACTTGTGTACCAGCTGTTCCTAAGTATTTTTTTCTTGTCATTACATAAACAACAAGACCTAAGAACATACCGATTGCCGCAACACCAAATCCTAAATGGAAGCTCGTGTCCATTAATTTACCAACGATTAAAGGTGAAATAAATCCACCTAAGTTAATGCCCATGTAGAAAATACTGAATCCAGCATCGCGACGGTTATCGCCTTGATCATATAAGTCACCAACGATACTTGAAACGTTTGGCTTTAATAAACCTGTACCAATAACGATTAAGACCATTGAAATAAAGAACATTGTTAAGCTGCCTGGAATTGCTAACGCAATATGACCAAACATGATTAGTACGCCACCGTAGAAGACGGCTTTCGATGTACCAAAGATACGGTCGGCTAACCAACCACCAATTATTCCAGACATATAGACGAGTGAACCATAAACGGACATGATTGATAAAGCTACAGTTTGTGATAGCCCGAGTCCGCCTTGAGTTACCTCATAGTACATATAATAAACTAAAATTGCGCGCATTCCATAATAAGAGAAGCGCTCCCAAAACTCTGTGAAGAATAATGTGAAGAGTCCTTTTGGATGACCAAAGAAAGCTCTGTCATTTTTATTGCTTACAGAATTTCCTGTTGATTTCGACATAATACTACCTCCCTAAACATGTTCTCATCATACATGTAAGCGTTTCAAAAATCTATAAAAAGATATAATAAAATAATGTTTTTAATAATTAAACTATTTCCAAAAATATAAAATTAGCTTCGAAGTGTTGGTTTATTAAGGTTTATAAATTTATGTCAGAATAATATTATTAGAATGAAATTATTCTTTGTTTGTAAAATTGATGAATATTGAGTAAAGATTTAGCATTTTGATTTGAAGAAATAAGAGGGAAATGATTTTCTAGTATCGTAAAAAGCTTATCATTAAACGACTGTTTTAAAAACTTTTCAGTGCTTAATGGTATTGTCTGAAAAGTATTTATCGATGGATGATGAGAATTGATTTTTAGGTAGAAGGAGTTAACTGTATAAATTCAGCTTAAAAGTTTAGCAGAACTCTGAACGAACATTGAATAACTCTTGCGAACGGCGAATTATTCTCACGAGCGGCGAATTAATTTTGAGAACGGCGAATTATTCTCACAAGCGACGAATTAATTTTTTGAACGGCGAATCATTCTCTCAAACGCCGAATCACTTTCACGAAGATCAAATCTCCTATTAATGAAGCAACAAAAAGTTTTATTTGTTGTTAAAGAGAAGAACTGGACCCATATAATGAAAAAATAAGTGCATTATTTGTACTTTTAGCTTGAGGTATTTTTGAAGTTTAGTGCTCCTGTTAACGATTTAATTTCTCACAGGCACTTCTATAAATATACAGGTAATTCATATAAATGCATTTAGGACAATAGGTTAGCATATAAAATATCGGTATTATATGGTAAAGTGAAATAATAAGAGAGGTTTTAATGCGTTTAGAAAGGAGAGTATTATGAATCGTTCGAAAAAATTTACGATTGAGCATGCAAATGAGTTATTAGATAGCCTTCATAAACATCAAGAACGGTTTTTCTTTACATTAAAAGAAATTCCTGTTTTTACACAAGAAACGATTCGTCCATTTTTACATACAATTTGTAAAGATATTGTGCAGTTAATGAATTGTGACCGAGTAGAAGTTTGGTTATTTGATGAACAGCAAACGACCCTATCACTTTCTGCCCATTACAATCAGGGGCAACAAGGCAATTGTTTAAAACCTATGCTTCGTAAAGAAGATGTTCCAAACTACTTTGAAGCCATTTCTAACCAACGTACTTTAATTGTGCATGATTTAAGCAATAGTCCAATTATGAATGGCTTTGAAAATTCTTATACAGGAAAAGATGGCAGTTTTGAGACGATGATTGATGCATCTATTGTATTAAGTTGGGGCGTCGGTGGAGTTTTATGCTGTTTATCGCGTGAAAAATTGGAGTGGACGCCAGTTCATAAACATGTTGTAGCTTCTATTTCAGACATGCTTGCATTTGTGTTTGACCGTGTTCATCGTGGTGAGGTAGAGGAGCGAGTAAAAGAATTAGCATATACGGATATTTTAACTGGCTTACATAATGAAGTAGCATTTCTGGAAAAAGTAGAAAAGAAACTTGAAGATGCTGAAGATAGTTACTTTATGTACTTAATAATTGATCAGTACACTGATATTCAAAGTGTGCTAGGTTTTGACCGTGCGGACCAATTGCTTGTAGAGTTTTCTAAAAGATTAAAGTCTGTGATCCCTAATGAAGCAGTCGTCAGCCGAATTGGTTTTGACCACTTTGTTATTTATAGTGATTTTAATTATGGTGAAGAAGAACCCGAACAATATCGCCGAAGATTTATGGAAACATTAAAGCGGCCGATTGATATAGATGGACAGGAAGTTAATATTACGTATAGTTATGGAATTGCTTTTTACCCACAACAAGTTGGATGTCCAAAAGAAGGCGTTCAGAAAGCGCAAATTGCATTAAGAAATGGTCTGCTTCAATCTTCTAGAAAAGTAGGAGCTGTTTATTCACCTGAAATGCAAAGGAAATTGAAAAATAATTTATTTTCAGAAATGAACTTAAGAAACGGTTTGGATTTACAATTGTTCATGCTGTATTATCAGCCGCAAGTTCATCCATTAACTGGAGAAATACTAGGGTTTGAAGCACTTTTACGCTTGAATCATCCTGAAAAAGGTGTCATTTTTCCAAAAGACTTTATTGAATTGGCTGAATCAACCGGTTTAATCATCCCAATTGGTGAATGGGTGATTGGTGAAGCGTTTAGGCAATTGAAGAAATGGCATATGCAAGGGTATCATGAATTAACGATGTCTATTAATATTTCTCCGCAACATTTTTTAAATTCAAAGTTAGTTGAGACGATTGCGTATTATATGGATGTTACAAGGATTAAACCAGAATATATAACGATTGAAATTACAGAAAACATCGCTTTAGAAAACCAACAATTGGTTTTGGAAAGAATATTTGCATTACGCAATTTAGGTTTTAAAATTTCAATTGATGATTTTGGAACGGGCTATTCTGCTTATATTTATTTGCAAAAATACCCAATCCAAGAAATAAAGTTGGATCGAGAATTTATTAAAAAAATTCATTTAGATGCCAAAAGTTATCAAATTGTGCAATCAATTATTGACCTTGGCCATTCTTTAGGCTTAAAAACGGTTGCTGAAGGTGTAGAAACTGTAGAGGAGTTACGCTGTCTTCAACGTTTGAAATGTGACAAAATTCAAGGCTTTTATTTTTCGAAACCGTTAGCTACATCTGAAATAGAAGCGGCATTATTAAAAGAACCAGAAAAAGTTTATATACCCATTGAAAAGATTCAGTAGCATAATTAAATGCACAGAATCTTTTTTTGTGTTTTAGAATAATAATTTTCGGAATATTTGAATGCTGAATAATATGAAGGATGTCACAAAATGTTCATATGTAAGCGTTTTACATTTGAATGAAATGTGAAGTCTATCACAAACTACTTTTTAAATTAGTAAAAGAATGTACAATGAAGATAGTTAAAAATTGAACTGACAAAAGGAGCATTCTAACATGTGGGTAGTTACTGTTTATGAAAAAGAATCTTATAAAATTTTTGAGTTTGCTTCTCAAAACGAAGCTAAAGAGAAATTCGAACTTGTTTCTGCAAAAGCTAGACTTTCTTATGTTGCTTAATTAATCACTTACTTACAAACACTTTAAAAACACTTACACTCAAGAAAACTAGATCATATGAATGGTCTAGTTTTTTCGTTATGATTACAAATTTTACATCTTGATTACGTTTCGTGTAGAATGTTTTCATTCTTGCTTTAGATGGGTATAGTACAATATAAAGCTTACATAAAAAAGGTGTTGTTTATGAAAAGAAACGCGTATTTGGATAATGCAAAAGTTTTTTTAATATTTTTGGTTGTTTTTGGACATATGATTCAGCCGTTTGCATCTGCTGATGATAAAATAAATACACTATATATTTGGATTTATACATTTCATATGCCAGCGTTCATTTTTCTGTCCGGATTTTTTGCGAAAGGATCAGGTGACTTAAATTATATAAAGAAATTGGCAAATCAACTACTTGTTCCTTATTTAGTTTTCCAAGCACTTTATACAGGTTTTTATTTTTTAATTGGAAAAGAAGGTTGGAATGGTGTATTTTATCCGCAATGGTCTCTATGGTTTTTATTAAGTTTATTCAGTTGGCATTTATTGCTGATTGTCTATAAAAAATTCAATCCAGTAGTAGGAATTACACTTTCACTTTTCATTGGAGTAGCCGTTGGTTATTTTAATGAAATTGGGCATTCTTTTAGTTTATCGAGAACGTTTGTCTTTTTCCCGTTCTTCTTACTAGGCTATTGGATTACCGAAAATCAATTGTCGTTTGTCAAAAAACGCTCGTTTAAAATCTTTTCTACACTGATGTTAATGGGGATGGCACTTGCGATTTATACATTGCCTACTATCCAAACGGGTTGGTTATTAGCATCGAAATCTTATGCAGATTTAGGAATGCCAGAATTTGGTGGTATCATGCGTTTAATCATTTACTTTATCGCAATTATGATGTCAGTAAGTGTATTGGCGTGGATTCCTGAACGTAAAAATTGGTTAACTGTTATTGGTGGGAAAACTTTATATGTTTATTTATTACACGGTTTTTTCATTCAATATTTCAGAGAGCAAAAAATGTTCCACTTAGAAAGTACAGTAGACTTTATTGGATTGGCTTTTGTTTCAGTAGCGATTGTGTTGTTTTTAGCAACAAAGGAAGTAAGTGCTTTGTGGAAACCGCTTATTGAAGGGAAAAGAATGACCGTAAGTCGTCAATTAAATAAACAATTATTTAGAGAAACGTAATAAAAAAGTTGGTTCAATAATATTTAACGTTGGTGAAAATAAAACCACCTTTTTGAGATGATCAAAAGGTGGTGGAATTTCACTAACGTTATT
>ERZ808028.850-NODE-850-length-21584-cov-13.216581_pt1 | contig 21584 bp, 20 predicted proteins | sample MGYA00380184_ERZ808028 | MGnify/ENA primary metagenome ERZ808028 (study PRJEB31490, sample SAMN06133397) | mouse gut metagenome | isolation source: J8_1 | host: mice | place: China: Chengdu | collected 2015-05 ...
ACAGACAGACAGACAGACAGACAGACAGACAGACAGACAGACAGACAGACAGACAGACAGACAGACAGACAGACAGATTGACATAATCCTGCCTTTTTACAGTGTTGTTTTATATTTTAGGAGAATCAGACCATGTGCTGCGGCAAAAGCAGGAGACGTCCTGTTGCAGTATATGGTCTTTTTTGCTGTCTGGAAAAAGAAAATCAGGCTGCGCGGGAGGCACTCGCGCGTATTTTTGAATATATAAAAAGAGATGAAGAAAAAATGTCCGGCGCCAAAATCCCATATGAGCATTGGAATTATGGAGAGCCGACAGAGGCAGGAAAAGGCTGGCTGCACGAATATATAAAGAAGCACAGCCTTTCCATCAAAAACGCGCATTATAAAATACAGCCCGTATACGGCGAAGGGCAGAAGAACAAAATCAAGGTGGCAATCACCGGAAAGGGGGACTTTACAGGAACAATGCAAAAGAGCGTGAAGCTGCAATAAGAAATACCAAATACCAAAAGGGGGCTGCCAGCAAATTGGCAGCCCCTAAAATTCTGTTTTCAGTTATTTTATGCCAATGCGATCGCAATAAGATACAAAAACGTGATGACAATCGAGATCAAGAGTGCTATGATCGAAGCGACCAGACCGCCGATTGCCATGCCTGAGCGCTGTTTGCGGGCAAGTCCGATTGCAGAGCAGACAATGCCTGCGATGGATAAAATCAAGTTCCAGAAAGGAATCCAGCATCCTAGCAGCGAAAAAATACCAAGTATAAGTCCGACAATCGCCATATTATTATTTTTCATCGGCATCGTGTCATACACAACTGCCCTTGCAGGCTGTGCAGCGTTTGGCTGTTGGTAGGGCTGCCCTTGGCTGTATGCAGGATTTTGATTGCTTACTTCGTTATTTTCCATACGAATCTCCTATGCCGCTGATGGCGGCTCAAATAAAAACGAAAAACGCTGTCATCTGTTAAAAGTACAGAAGCGAGGTGAAAAATGAACCGAGGATAAATGTGATCACGAGCGAAAGAACCAGTAGCACGACAGCAAGCACGGTCTTTTTATCCAGAATAGCTTTCACGGCAAACATGCTGAACAAAACGCCAATACAGATACCCATCAGTCCGTTAAAGAACCAGCCGCCGACACAGCTAATCCCGACGAATACCCACAGCCATACAGGTACATTGCTCACAGGCTCATAAGGTTTGCCGTCGTCCAAAAATACGCCGTTTACGGCAAGCCGCATATTGTTTCCTATAACGACAAGGTTACATGAGGCGCCCGGCAGGTTGATCTGGTAATCGACCACGACCAGAAACCAGTTGCTTGATTTTAACTTGTAGCTGTCATTGTCAACAATCACTTTGTTTCCGCCAAAGCCGCCTAACTTACACTGTATTTTATGGACATTTCCAGCGCTGTCAGTTACATTCCATTCTTTTTTCATGTTGTACCCCCTTCGTATGCAATCATTTGTTTATATTGAGAAAATCTGTCATCTATCTGATAGATTCTTAGAATATAGAGACTGCATTTTATTCTTATGAATGATTGTGTTAAGTTTAAGTGTTTTTAGGCTTCAATAAACTTAAACAATTGTTAAATGTTACTGTAATATAGTAATACAATTTTAGGGATTTTGCAAGTGTTTGTTCGGTTTTTTTGCGTATTGGGCAAATTAACCATTGCATTAATATAGGAAGGTATAGTATATTTATACATGGGAGCGTGCGATGATTTCGTTAAAACGTTCACATTTCGGTTTGAGATGAATTATTAAGAGTGCTTCTTATTTAAGAGTATTTATGAAAGAGGTTTTATAAGATATTATTTATAGAAAGGATTGGTATATAAAATGATTCAATTACTAGACACAGGCGCATATCTCGTAAACGGCACAGAGCTGGTTGCGGACAATGCGGACGCCGCAGCAGCCATCAAGGCAAAGACAGGCAGGGAAGTGTGTAAGGCAGATGCCGCGAAGGAGACAATCGCCTATGGCATTCTCCAAGAACACAACACTTCTGACAATATGGACAAGCTAAAGATTAAGTTTGACAAACTGACTTCCCATGATATTACCTTTGTGGGAATCATTCAGACGGCGCGCGCGTCAGGACTCACCAAGTTTCCAGTGCCGTATGTGCTGACCAACTGCCACAATTCGCTCTGTGCAGTGGGCGGCACCATCAATGAGGACGATCACATGTTTGGATTGACCTGCGCGAAAAAATATGGCGGTGTCTATGTGCCGCCTCATCAGGCAGTCATTCACCAGTTTGCGCGGGAGATGCTCGCAGGCGGCGGCAGAATGATCCTTGGTTCCGATTCGCATACGCGCTATGGTGCGCTCGGTACAATGGCGATGGGAGAGGGCGGACCAGAGCTGGTAAAACAGCTTCTTAACCAGACCTACGACATCAACATGCCGGGCGTTGTGGCAGTCTATCTCGAAGGCGCGCCAGTGAAAGGCGTGGGACCGCAGGATGTGGCGCTTGCCATCATCGGCGCTGTATTTAAGAACGGTTATGTGAAAAACAAAGTGATGGAGTTTGTCGGTCCCGGCGTCGCATCGCTCTCCGCGGATTTTCGAATTGGAATTGATGTCATGACGACAGAGACAACCTGTCTCTCCTCGATCTGGAAAACAGACAACGAAATCAAGGACTTTTATGACATTCACGGCAGAAGTGAGGACTATGCAGAATTAAATCCCGGGGAAGTGGCTTACTATGACGGCTGTATCCGGGTTGACCTGAGCAAAATCAAGCCGATGATCGCGATGCCGTTCCACCCAAGCAATACATATACCATTGAAGATTTAAATGCAAATCTGATGGATATTTTAGCGGACTGTGAGAAGAAAGCGCTCGTCAGTCTTGACGGCGCAGTGGATTTTACACTCAAGGATAAGGTACACAATGGCAGATTATACGTAGAGCAGGGGATTATTGCAGGCTGTGCAGGCGGCGGATTTGAGAATATCTGTGCGGCGGCGGATATTCTTGAAAATGCAAGCATCGGACCAGATGCGTTTACGCTGAGCGTCTATCCGGCGTCTATGCCAATCTATATGGAGCTTGTGAAAAATGGCTGTGCCGCAAAGCTGATGCAGACAGGCGCTGTATTGAAAACAGCTTTCTGCGGTCCCTGCTTTGGCGCGGGAGACACGCCGGCAAACAATGCGTTTTCAATCCGCCACTCGACGAGGAATTTCCCGAACCGCGAGGGCTCGAAACTCCAGAGCGGGCAGATTGCGTCAGTGGCATTGATGGACGCGCGCTCAATTGCAGCGACAGCGGCAAACAAGGGATATCTCACGCCGGCTACAGATTTTGACGGTAATTTTGCGAAGTACAAATATTTCTTTGACAAAAAGATTTATGAGAACCGTGTGTTTGATTCCAAGGGCGTTGCGGACGAGTCTGTCGAGATTCAGTTTGGACCAAACATCAAGGACTGGCCTGCGATGGTGGCACTGACCGACAATCTGATGCTCAAGGTGGTCTCAGAGATTCATGATCCTGTCACAACCACAGATGAGCTGATTCCTTCCGGGGAGACTTCTTCCTACCGCTCGAATCCACTCGGTCTTGCGGAGTTTACACTCTCCCGCAAAGACCCGAACTATGTGCGTCTTGCCAAAGAGGTTCAGGAGGCAGAGAAGGCGCGCGAGGAGAAAGTCTGCCCTGTGCAGAAGTTTGAGGAATTGGAGGCAGCATGGGCTGTGATGAAAACCATCACGCCGGATGCGGACCGCAGCAATACCGGCATTGGAAGCACAATCTTTGCAGTGAAGCCGGGGGACGGCTCAGCGAGAGAGCAGGCAGCAAGCTGCCAGAAGGTGCTTGGCGGCTGGGCGAATATCGCAAACGAGTATGCGACCAAGCGCTACCGCTCGAACCTGATCAACTGGGGAATGCTGCCATTTCTCATCAAAGAGGGCGAGCTGCCGTTCAAAAATCTTGATTATATCTACATTCCGGGCATCAGGAGGGCTGTGGAGGAGAAGGCAGAAGTGATCAAGGCATACGTTGTGGGCAGCGCTTCGGGTGAGCGCAAGAAAACAGAGTTTGAGATGACGCTCGGAGAGCTTACCGACGAGGAGCGGCAGATTATCCTCAAAGGATGTCTCATTAATTATAATCGAGTATAAACCAGAAAAATCCCGTGCAGCAGCGCGGGATTTTTGTTGCAATAACATTGTTTTTTTATAAAAATGTAACAATATGTTAAAAAAAGTCCGATAAGAAAATGGCACATTTTATAATTCTTTCATTTTTGTGCATAATTTTTTAGAATAAAATTAACAAAACACTACCATTTTTTAGAATTTTATAGTATAATTGTAACTATTCAGGGCGAGATTACAAATTGAGCGTTTCGGGGCAGTTTGTATCTGGTTTAGAAAACGTAAATTGAGCAGACAATTTTTATAAATTTTTTCATCGAACATTGACTATGCTCAAAATAGGATTGGAGGTATTTTATGGCAAAAGAAATGATTGCAATGCTGCTTGCCGGTGGTCAGGGGTCACGTCTTTACACATTGACACAGAAGCTGGCAAAACCTGCAGTTCCGTTTGGCGGGAAATACAGGATTATTGATTTTCCACTTTCAAACTGCGTAAATTCAGGTATTGATACAGTAGGTATCCTTACCCAGTATCAGCCGCTTGTGCTGAATGAGTACATAGGAAATGGCCAGCCGTGGGATTTGGACAGGCTGCATGGTGGTGTTCATGTACTGCCGCCGTACCAGCAGGCTACGGGGTCGGATTGGTACAAGGGCACGGCGAACGCGATTTATCAGAATATTAATTTTATCGAGCGTTATGATCCCGAGTATGTGATCATTCTGTCAGGCGATCAGATCTGCAAGCAGGATTACAGCGATTTTCTCAGATTCCATAAGGAAAAAGGTGCGGAGTTCAGCGTGGCAGTTATGGAGGTGCCATGGGATGAGGCGAGCCGCTTTGGTTTGATGGTAACAGACGATAATGACAAGATTACAGAATTTCAGGAGAAGCCAAAGGAGCCAAAGTCCAATCTGGCTTCGATGGGTATCTATATTTTCAACTGGGATATCTTAAAGAAATATCTGATCGAGGATGAAAATGATCCAGAGTCCGAGAATGACTTTGGCAAGAATGTCATTCCAAGTCTGCTGCGCGATAAGAGAGAGATGTACGCATACCGGTTCTCAGGCTACTGGAAGGATGTTGGAACCATCTCCTCTCTCTGGGAGGCAAATATGGAGGTGCTTGATCCAGAAAACAGCGGTATCAATCTGTTTGATGACGACTGGCGCATCTACAGCAGAAACAGCGGTATGACAGGACATCGCATCGGTGAGGAGGCAGTGCTGGAGAACTGTATGATCACTGACGGATGCAGCATTGACGGCAAGGTAAAACACTCCGTGCTCTTTGCAGGTGTCAAGGTGGAAAAAGGTGCAGTGATCGAGGATGCGGTGATCATGGGCGGTAGCACGATCAAAGAAGGCGCTCAGATCAAGCACTGTATCATTGCAGAGAATGTAGTGATCGAGAAGAACGCTGTCGTAGGAGAGATGCCCGACGGAGATAAGAAGGGCGTTGCGACAGTGGGCTCTAACGTCACGATCGGTGAAGGTGCGATCGTGGGACCTGACGCGATGGTGTCAGCAGATGTAAAGGGAGGTGACAAGGCATGATCAATTCAAACGCAGATTCAGCAATGGGCATTTTGTTCCCAAACAGCTATGATTCATTAGTACCGGAGCTTGTTACTGAGCGACTGATGGCATCCATTCCATTTGCAAGCCGTTACAGACTGGTAGATTTCATGCTTTCAAGTATGGTTAACTGTGGTATTGACAATATATCATTGATTGTAAAGAGAAATTATCATTCTCTGATGGATCATCTAGGATCTGGTAGAGAGTGGGATCTGACGCGCAAGAAGGGTGGTCTGAACATCATTCCGCCGTTTGCGCAGAAAACAGTAAATATCTACAATGGCAGGGTTGAGGCGATTGCGAGCATTATTGACTATCTCAAGCGCCAGAAGGAAAAATATGTCATCATGGCAGATACAAACATTGCTGTCAACTTTAATTTCAGCAAGCTGCTCCAGCGCCATATTGACAGCGGTGCAGACGTGACGATTGCATACACGAAAGAGGACATACCAAAGGCGCTGCGCGACATTGATGTGACCAAAAAGGATTTGTACTATACACTTGACATTGACGGCGACGGCAGGGTGCAGAAAATCGTGGTTAACAATAAAGAGAATGGCGTACATAATGTATCCATGAATATTTATGTCATTGAGCGCCAGCTTTTGATTGATCAGATTCGTGAGGCATATGTGAACGGACTGACGTATTTTGAGCGCGATATCATCTCTCCGCAGCTTGACAAGCTGAATGTGAAGGCTTACCAGCACGACGGTTACTTTGCACGCATCATGGATATCAACTCCTACTTTGCAGAGAATATGAAGATGCTCAAAGAGGAGAATATCAACGCACTGTTCTCCCCGAATCCAGTTTATACCAAGATTCGTGATGACAATCCGACGAGATATGCAGACGGCTCTCATGCAAAGAATGTGATGGCGGCAGACGGCTGCGTGATTGAGGGCGAGGTTGAGAATTGTATCCTTTTCAGAGGCGTGAAGGTTGGCAAAGGTGCGAAGGTTAGAAACTGCGTGCTGATGCAGGATACAGTGATCGAGACAGGTGCGACGGTAGAGTACGCAATCACCGACAAGAATGTGAAGATTACTTCTTATAAAGAGTTAAAGGGAACGGAGTCCTTCCCGGTATTTGTCGAAAAACGCAAACAAGTTTGATTGATGCAGGAGGGGAGTTCCCCTCCTGTTTTATGCACACGGCGCTTCATTTTTATTTTGAGGTATCAGGAGCATACATCTGGCATATATTATGAAAAAAGGGTTAAGGGAAGTTGGATTTTGGTCGATAAAGATAGTAAAGAAAATATGGTTTGGTGATACAGAGCAAGCGGAACAAAATTTCTGCTGACAGGCTGGTTCTATGGACGGTCGGTTGGTGCGAAGGGGAAGTAACTTGGTAGCATCAGACGGGGAAGGGATTACATGTAACAATGCAGTTTCACAGTGAGCGGTAAAATAACATCATTCCGGGCGGGTATGATGTTATTTTTATGCACACGGGCACAAGTACGTTTTTGGGAGAAGAATTTGTATATATTTGCCAAAAATACCTTTTAAAATATCAATATAGATATAAAAATATCATAAAATAAAAATAGTTGTGCTAGTTTTTACATTTCGAGTGGACAGAAAAAATTTTTTCTGCTAAAGTGGGATTTAACAGTGAGGAGAGCGGTACAAGGAGGAGGATATATGTTAGAGGAAAAGGATTTACAGGCAATTGCGCAATTAATGGATTTAAAATTTCAGCCACTTGACAATAAACTCAACAATATAGAAGGACATCTCGAAAAAATAGACAACCGTCTGGAAAATGTAGAAGTGCGTCTTGAAAATGTAGAGACTCGTCTTGAGAACGTAGAAAGCCGTCTTGAAAATGTAGAGAACCGTCTGGAAAACGTAGAGACTCGTCTTGAGAATGTAGAGAGCCGTCTGGAAAATGTAGAAGTGCGTCTTGACAAAGTGGAAAATCGTCTCGACAAAGTGGAAGACCGGCTGGATCATATGGAAACGCGTCTTGATAACCTCGAGGAGCGCTTTGATAACCTCGAGGGGCGTTTTGACAATCTCGAAGAACGCTTTGATAACCTCGAGGAGCGTTTTGACCGTATGGAAGTCCGTCAAGATAAGATGGAGGTCAAACTGAACCGTATGGAAAACAGACTGGACTGTCTGACGAGCAATGTGCGGGAGCTTAGGATTGACATCAAGCGGTCTGGAAGGCGGATGGACGCGGGCTTTGAATATCTGGCGGCAACGGTCAATAAGGTGGACAGGCGTCTGGCATACAAGGCACAGTTTTTAAGCAGGACAGACAAGGAGATTATGCGCGATCTGGATTCGCTGCGCATGTAAAGATTCTGGAGGGATAACGTTGTTTCAAAAAAAGGATATTATATATAGTGAGACGATTGGCGTGTGCGTCGTCGATGATATTGTAAAACTTGCGGATAACAAAAAGGATACCTATCAATATTACTTGCTGCGGTCTGTTGCAGACCGGAAGAAAAAGGCATACATACCGGTGGAAAACCATGCTGTACAGCTCAGGAGGCTGATGACATTACAGGAGGCAGTAGCGGTGCAAAAAGAACCAGATTATGAGAAGAAAGATACACTGGTGAAAGGTGAGGTATTGTATGTGATTGAAAATAGTAAAAATGGAGAGCGATTGACAGAAAACAACAAAATGATTGTGCAAAATAACTGATAGAATGTAGCAAATTCGACAATATTTGATAAATTATGCAAAAACACTTGCAATCACAGGGAAGAAGTGTTATTATACAATTACACAAAGGAAGAGAATAAAAATAAGGTACAAAGGATAGTTCCATAGGAGAACTAGACAAAAGAAGTACCAAAGATGGTGACGAAGCTAGATTACAAAAGATAAATTGTAGAAATACCAAAGATAAAAGGATCAAGATACAAAAAAGCTTTTGTAAAGCATTTGATAAAACAAGTGCAGCATTCGGAAACCTGTAACAATCGAGATAAAGCGTACATATGGAAAGGAGATGAGTCCCTTGGCAATCGTAGAAACCTAGATTCTAATGGATACAAGTTGGATAAGATCCCTTAATAGATATGAGAACGAAAAGATGCAGCTATCTTTATAGCAAAGCATAGAAGATTAAGTAGAGTATTTCAAAGTAGAAGTTAGAAAATAGGATTAGAAGAACGAGAGCGTTCAGGAAACAAAAGATTTCAATCAAAGATCGAAAGAGTTGAAAAGAGAGTTCAGAACCAGCGTATTCTATAAAAATTCAGATTCGAAAAAAGATATTGAAAGTATCAGAATTGAAAAGAATTTAGTTCAGGAGAACTCCAGATCAGACTCAGTAAAAGATTAATACAATCAAAAGAATTGTATCAAAGAAAAAGAATCCGGCGAAAGAGGATTCAGGAAAATGCAACAGGTAGGGTAAAATCAAAGAATTTGTACGGATGAAAGGGTCCGGGAAAGAGGAAAAAATTGAATATTGAAGAGCAGTAAAGCGGTCGTTGTATCATTCGAGAGTAGAAGGTATGACGACCGCTTCATTTGACGTTATAGAAGTTTGATGGGGGTACTTCATGAAGAAAGGTTTGGAGGATATGGCACGGATTTATTTTACAAGACACGGGCAAACCATATGGAATGTAGAGAATAAAATATGTGGTGCGACCGATATCGCATTGACAACCCTTGGCAGAGAGCAGGCAAGAGCACTTGGGCAACAGATTTTGGCAGAACATCTGCTGATTGACGAGATTTTGTATTCACCACTAATCAGGGCGCGGGATACGGCGCTGGAGGTTTCACAGATTACAGGACTTCCAGCGCGGGAGGAAATCCGTTTAACGGAGCAAAAATTTGGGAAGTATGAGTCAACGCCGAGAGACGGGGCAGAATTTCAAGAAGCCAAAAAGAGTTTTATCAATCATTTTGGGCATGGAGAGACGATGCTGCATCTGGCGCAGCGCATTTATAACCTGCTGGACGAGCTTAGAACACAGGAAAAAACTTATCTGCTGGTCGCGCATAATGGTATAGCGAGAGTTGTTCATTCATATTTTTATGATATGGGAAATGAGGAATATGCCGCGTTTGGGATTCGAAATTGTGAGATCCGTGAATATCAGTTTCCAATTGAGTAGGGAAAATTTTCTCTGGTTTCGGTGCGGTTCTGTGCAAGCGGGGAGAGAAGACTGATCTTCCCATGCGTATAAAAAAATACTGCTTGTGGCAGTATTTTTTATTTGAGCGGTTTGGCACCAGCCTTTTCCTGCATTTTTTCAACCCAGCTTCGGAATTTTCCTTTTTTCTTGGCAGGGGCGGTGTTGAGTTTTCCGCGGATTCCCTTTACATCTGTGATATAGATTCCGCTGACGGTCGCCTTGACTTCCTTTTTGACAGGAATGATGTCAAAGATGGAGGCATCGCAGATTAAGGATAAGATCTGAGGACCTACTTTGGCTTTGACAATCGGAAATTTGGCGCGCCGCATGTACTTGGGCGTCTGTTCGAGCACCGCGGCAGGAAGCCCGGCCTCCTTTAATTTGAGTTTCTTTTTGTCGATGATGAGCATCGTGACGGTCTGTTTGGCAGCCTCGATCTGAGCCTGCTGCTCAGCCTGCTTTTTTTGCAGCTTTTTGCCGACAAAATAAAGGACTACCAACAGTACCGCGAAAATGACAAGAATTACAATTAAAATTTTTACTGCCATTTGAAATCATTACCTTTCTGTTTTATTGATATCTGATAATAAGGATTTTAACATTAAATGTCAGAAAGTGCAAGAAACTCTGTCGATTTCCTTTCCTTTTTTCGTTGTCTTTTTGATGTGATGATGTTATCATATAGTTCATGAGGGTGGAAAGAAGCTGAAGGAAGCTATTTTTGAAGGAAGGAATATTTAATTATGAAAAAGAAATTGGCATTGATGTGTATGGCGGGCGTACTGATCTTGGGTGTGAGCGCCTGTGGGGAGAAAAAATCTGATGAGAATGCACAGGGGACCTCGCAGACAATCCAGACGGCGGACGAAAGTGAGAAGGACACAGATGCACAGGAGGAGACGACAGAGGCTGAGCCTGTAAGTGAACGGGAAGGTTATGTAGGATTTCAGGATTTGAATATTGATGAGTATGTGACACTTGCGGATTACAAGAAGCTCAAAGTGACGGCTGTGCGCCCGGCGGTAGATGAGGAGAGCATCGAGAGCTATATCAACAGCAGGCTTTTAATAGGAAAGATTACCACCAGAGCGATCAAGGAGGGAGATGTCGCCGATATTGACTATGTGGGCAAAAAGGACGGTGTGGCATTTGACGGAGGCACAGCATCGGGCTACAAGCTTGCGATCGGTTCGGGGTCTTTTATTCCGGGCTTTGAAGATGGGTTAATCGGCGTGATGCCCGGCGAGACCGTTGATTTGAACCTGACGTTTCCAGAGAATTATCCCAGCGAGGACTTGGCAGGACAGGCGGTTGTATTTACCGTTACGGTCAATGGCATTGAGGGCGCCGCATCGTATGAGACAGTGACACCGGAGGAGATGGCAGAAATGGGACTTTCTTACAAGACAAAGGAGGAGGTCTGGGAAGCGGGAAAATCCGAGGTGGAGAAGAGCGCCGAGGAGGCTTATAACGCCAATGCAAAAAGTGCGGTAGTGCAGAAGGTTGTGGAGGAAAGCACCGTGAAGTCGATTCCTGATTATCTGGTCGAGGAGGAGGCACAGAACTATAACCGTTATCTTGAATCACTGGCGAAGGCAATGTACAATATGGACCTTGAGACGTTTGTGACGAATGCGTATGGTGTCACGATGGAACAGTACAATGCACAGATGAATGAGATGTTTACAGATACAGTCAAACAGTATCTGGTAATGGAAGCGGTGTTGAGAGCAGAAGGGATCGAGATTACCGAGGATATGATTTCCAAAAAGGCAGACGAGGAGGCTGCGGAGTATGGATACACCTCTGGAGAAGAACTGGTCAGTGAGGTTGGATACGCCACATACCGAATGTCCATCGTTCAAGATCAGGTGGTAGAGCGGTTGATGGAGCTTGTCACAATCGAGGAGGAAGTGCAGGAGACGGAAGAGGTCAAGGAAACAGAACCAACTGAGACGGCAGAGGCATCAACGGAGTCTTAGTACAAGCTTCAAATGTTTCGCGTGAACTATGCATGTTCAGACAATAGAAAAAGGGGAAAATACACATGAAAAAAGGGTACAGGCGGCTGTTGACAATTGGATTGTGTGTGGCAGTGTTTTTTAAGGGACCCTGTCAGGTGCAGGCGACAGAAAAAGATGTCTTGAAACAGCAGAATCAGAATGATCAGGACCGGTTGGAGGATATTGACGATCAGGTCAATGAGCTTGAGGGTGAGCAGGAGGGCATTGATGCAGAGATCGAGACGCTCAGCAATGAGATTGCGGAGATTATGGCAAGCATCAGCCTTCTTGAAGAAGAGATCGAGGCGAAAAAGGCGCAGATCGAGCAGGCAAAGCTTGATCTTGAGGAGGCACAGAAGGTCGAGCGCAAGCAGTATGAGGCGATGAAAATCCGAGTCAAAGCGATGTATGAGAGCGGAGAAACTTCATTTTTGGATATTATATTCAGCTCCTCATCGATGCAGGATATGCTCAACAAGGCAGATTATGTGGAGAAGATGCACGAATATGACAAGAAGGTCTTTGTCAATTACCAGATTGCGCGCCAAAATGTTGAAACGCTGAAGGAAACGCTTGAGATAGAGGAATCAGAGCTTGAAGCGGTACAGGAAGGGCTTGAGGAAGAGCGTGCCAGCGTCGAGGAGGCGCGCTCAGAGCTCGAGGCAATCAGTGCAGACTATGCAGTGCAGATCAGCAAGGCAAAGCAGCAGGCGGAGATTTATAAGACACAGATTAAGCAGCGCAATGCACAGATCAAAAAGATTGAGGAGGAAGAGCGCAGAAAAGCCGAGGAAGAACGCAAACGCAAAGAGGAAGAAGAGCGCAAACGCAAAGAGGAGGAGGAACGCAAACGGCGGGAAGAAGAGGCAAAGAAAAATAATAACAATTCAAATACCACGCAAAACAATAACAATAATGAAGATAGTGATGCGGACCGAGACACTCCCCCCGCCAATGATAATGCTTCCAAAGTGGCTGCTGGAAAGGACACAGTCGCATCGTCAAACGGAAGTGCCAAAGGCAAAGAAATTGCAAATTACGCTTGTGGATTTGTGGGAAATCCCTATGTGGCAGGCGGGACGAGCCTCACAAAAGGGGCGGACTGTTCGGGCTTTACGCAGTCTGTCTACAAGGCATTTGGCTATAGCCTTCCGAGAAACTCGACTTCCCAGCGGAGTGTCGGGAAAGAGGTAAGCTATGCGGCGGCGGAACCGGGAGATATCATATGCTATCCGGGACATGTGGCAATATATATAGGAAACGGCAAGATTGTCCACGCAAGCTCCGCCAAGACAGGAATCAAGATCAGCAATGCACTTTACCGTGATATTTTATGTGTGCGCAGAGTGGTGTGAGAAGAGAGCAGAGTAGGAGGGAGATGATTCCCCCTACTCGCTTTTTTGATGTGCATATTTTTCGCGGGTGGCAAGTCCTCCCCTGATATGACGCTCAGACTTGTTTACATCCAGCACGGACCGCGCCTGTTTGGCAAGCGTAGGATTGACCTGCATGAGCCGGGAGGTAACGTCTTTATGTACTGTGGATTTGCTCACTCCAAATGCTTTGGCAGTCTGCCGCACGGTCGCGTTATTGTCAATAATATAGACAGCAATATTGATCGCTCGTTCTTCAATATAATCTTTCATACTCTTGAAAAGGGGTCTCCTTCTGAATCATTTCTACATTCTATGAGGCGATGGCAGAGATTATGAATGACAGGTGTTTAGGAGTCGTGTTTTTGTGGCATAAAAGTATCTGGCAAAAGTAAATGTAGGTTGTAAAAACTTGACATTTTATAAAGAATGGATTAAAATGAAGAACACAAGTTTGAGGAGGGAGGATTCCGATGAAAAAAGTAAGCCACATGATAGAAGTAAACCATATTTCAAAGGATTTTATCGCACCCAAGAAATATCCGGGGCTGCGCGGCGCAGTAAAGGGTCTGTTTTCCGCAGAAAAGGTCATAAAGACGGCAGTGGACGATATCTCGTTTTCCATTGATACCGGTGAGATTGTCGGCTATATTGGGAGCAACGGCGCGGGGAAGTCCACGACGATCAAGATGATGACCGGAATTTTGGTGCCGACAAAGGGAACCTGTACGGTGGCGGGCATCAATCCAAGCCGCAGCCGCAAGGAAAATGCACAAAATATCGGGGTTGTTTTTGGTCAAAGGACACAATTGTGGTGGGATTTACCGCTGAGTGAATCCTTCACGATTTTAAAAGAAATCTATAATGTGTCCGATGCAGCGTATGCCGAACAGATGGAATTTTTGAACAGGGTGCTGGCGTTGCAGGACTTTTTTGACAGACCTGTGCGGACGCTCTCGCTCGGACAGCGAATGCGTGCGGATTTGGGGGCGGCGCTCTTACATAATCCCAAGGTGCTCTATCTGGACGAGCCGACGATTGGTCTTGATCTGGTCGTGAAGGACAATATTCGAAAGGCGATTAAGGAAATCAATGAGAAATACCAGACCACCGTCATTCTGACAACGCATGATATCGGTGACATTGAGGAGCTGTGCAGCCGTATTATGATTATCGACGAGGGAAGGAAAATTTATGATGGTTCGCTCAGTGAGTTGAAGGACACCTATGGAACCAAGCGAAAAGTTTCTATGGAGGTAAGGCAGCCTGAAAAAATAAAAGGGCTTCGCCTGCATGAGATTCTGGGCGTGCAGGAGGCGGAGTGTTCTATGGCACTGAATCTGGAAAACAGTACGCTCAGCGTGACCTTTGACAAACACAAGCTGCAAGTGCCGCAGCTTCTCTCAGCAGTCATGGCAGTCACCGAGGTCAAAGATATACAGATTCAGGAGACAGAGCTTGCTGAGATTGTAAAAGAAATATACAATCATGGCGTGGGAGGAGCAGCATGAGAAAAGGGTTGAGGATTTACCTGCCGTTTGCGGCAAATGAGCTAAAGCGGCAGCTTGCCTATAAAGGGGCGTTTTACCTGTTTATTCTGGTGCATCTGTTTGGCTCGTTCATCAGCTATTATCTGTGGATGGCGATCTACGGAAGCGCGGAGAAGGCAGTGATTGGCGGGCTGACACAGAGCGAAATGGTGGTCTATGTCTTTATGGTCTATGTCACGGCGTCTATTGTCACAGCATCAATTTCAACGATCGTCAGTGATGATGTGGTAAAGGGTACCGTTGCGATGAACTTAATCAAGCCGATTGACTACCGGCTGAGTCTGATTGCGATGGCTTCTGGAAACATGGTCTACCGGTTTCTGGTTCCTTCTGTCCTGATCTGGATTGGTCTGGAAGTCTATAAAATAAAGGTACTGGGGCTTGCGCCTGTGACCATCGCAGGTATTTTCCTGTATCTGGTTAGCTGTGTCATGAGTTTCTTGATTTATGTGCTGTTTGATTTCTGTTTTGGAATGCTTGCTTTTTTTACCACCTATATTTTCGGAATGCGTATGGCAAAGGAGGCGCTTTTGGGTTTCCTGACAGGACAGTTGATTCCGATTAGTTTTTTTCCTGCCGCGATGCAGCGGGTGTTTGATTTTCTGCCGTTTTCCTCGATGGTTTATACGCCGGTCATGATTTATCTTGGAAAATATACTGGGGAGACACTTGTGTTTATGATGCTTCGGCAGGCGGCGTGGGTGGTGTTTTTGTATGTGGCAGGGAGCCTGATCTGGCGGCAGGTGACGAAACGGCTGGTGGTTCTTGGGGGCTAGTGTGAGAAACATTAAAGGAGGGAATATGAATACAGTTAAACGGTATCTGCGGCTGTACAGGGTTTTGGTGGCGCAGTTTTTAAAGACCATCATGCAGTCGCGGGTTGATTTTCTGATTGGGCTGCTTGGCTTTTTCTTTACGCAGGTTATGGGAATTGCCTTTTTATATCTGGTGTTCCAGCAGATTCCAGATTTGCAGGGCTGGACGCTCGACCAGTTGATTTTTATTTATGGCTTTGCGCAGATTCCGCGGGGGATTGACCATCTGTTTACGGATAATATCTGGCTTGTGGCATACCGTCTGGTCATCAACGGGGATTTTGACCGCTATATGCTGCGCCCGATGAATATCTTTTTTCAGGTAATCGCGGAGAAGCTACAGCCCGATGCCCTTGGAGAGCTGCTGATTGGCACGATTCTTGTCGCGCGCGCTCTCACAAAAGGAATTGTGATTGTAGATGGACTGCATGTTGCGTTGTTTTTTGTATCCATCTTTGCGGGGGCGTTGATTTACACGTCCATTAAGTTATTCTTTGCATCGCTGGCATTCTGGCTGAAGGTGAGCGGGCCATTTTTGCAGATTGCCTATGACATGGCAAACTTTGCAAAATATCCTACAGAGATTTATTCAAAGGGCGTTCGTTTCTTGATTACATGGGTGATTCCGTTTGCATTTGTGGCGTATCTGCCCGCCAGCTTTTTTATGAAGGCGGACACTTCGGCGGGTGTCGTCGGTATTGAGTGTGGTATTGCCTTTGTGTTCTGGTGGATTGCGTATGCGCTGTTTCACCGCGGGACGCAGGTGTATGAGAGTGCGGGGAATTAGTGACCGGCAGTAAAAAGTATCCTTTTAGGGTACTTTTTATAATTTATTAATAAATAAAATGAAAAAGATTGTTGACAATAAAATCTGAAAGTAGTAAGTTAGTATATGTAAATATTAGCACTCCACTATAATGAGTGCTAACAAAATGAAAATGACAGCATACCATAAAAGAAGGGAGTGTGGCAGGTTGGATTTAGACGAGCGAAAGCGAAAGATATTGCAAGCGATTATCCGCAATTATCTTGAGACAGGAGAACCGGTAGGAAGCAGAACCATTTCCAAGTATACGGACTTAAATCTAAGCTCTGCTACAATCCGCAATGAGATGTCGGACCTTGAGGAACTGGGATATATCATACAGCCGCATACCTCGGCGGGGCGTATTCCCTCCGATAAGGGCTACCGCCTCTATGTAGATCAGATGATGATTGAGAAGGAGGAACAGCTCAGTCAGGCGACGCAGGAGGTGAAGGAGCTTCAAAAAATGCTTCTTGACCGCGAGGATAAGATGGAGGCAGTGCTCAAGCAGATGGCGAGAATGCTTGCCGCGAACACGAACTACGCGACCATGATCTCGGCGCCGCAGGTCAGGGGAAACAAGCTGAAATTTATACAGCTCTCGAGAGTCGATGCAAGGCAGCTTCTGACAACGATTGTTGTCGAGGGAAACGTCATCAAAAATGAAATGATTTCTGTAGAGCAGATGCTCGATGATGAGGCGCTTCTAAAGCTCAATATTTTGTTAAACACGAATTTAAACGGACTTCCAATCGAGGAAATCAATCTTGCAATGATTTTAAATCTCAAACAGCAGGCAGGCATTCATGCAGGGATTATCTCAGAGGTGATGGACGCGGTGGCAGCAGTCATCAAGGACGGCGAGCACGTTGAGATTTATACAAGCGGTGCGAACAATATCTTTAAATATCCAGAGCTTGCCGATCAGCAGAGGGCGAGCGAGCTGATTACGACCTTTGAGGAGAAGCAGCTTCTCAGCGAGCTGGTGCAGGATACGCTCACGGACGAGACCGGAACGGGCATACAGGTTTATATCGGCAACGAGACCCCGGTCAAGACCATGAAGGACTGTAGCGTCGTGACAGCGACGTATGAGCTTGAGGAGGGCATGAAAGGGACGATTGGCATTATCGGTCCGCGGCGTATGGATTACGACAGGGTAATCAGCACATTGAAAACATTAAAAAGCCAGCTTGATACCATCTACAAAAAAGAAGATGGCAGAACTTAGGATTCATGAATAGAAGAATATTTTGACAGAAAGGAAACATGTGGTTGTGGAAGAAAAGGAATTAGAAGAACAAACTACGGAAGATGTAACACCAGACAACGTTGATGAGGCGGATGCAAAAGAGGCAGCGCCAGAGGACGCAGAACAGGATCAAACCTCCGGGGAAGCGTCTGAATCTGAGGTTGAGACAGCGGAGGAGAAGCCCAAAAAGAAGTCCTTCTTAGGAAAAGAAAAGAAAGAAAAGACCAACAAGCTTCAGGAGAAGGTCGATGAGCTTGAGGACCGGGTAAAGCGGCAGATGGCGGAATTTGACAATTTCAGAAAGCGCTCTGAGAAAGAGAAATCTGCGATGTTTGAGACTGGCGCAAAGAGCGTCGTTGAGAAAATCCTGCCGGTTGTGGATAACTTCGAGCGGGGACTTGCGGCACTTTCCGAGGAGGAGATGAAGCAGCCCTTTGCAGAGGGAATGAACATGGTGTATAAACAGTTGATCACAGAGCTGGAAAAACTTGAAGTAAAGCCGATCGAGGCAGTAGGCTGTGAGTTTAAACCAGAGCTGCACAATGCAGTGATGCAGGTGGAGAGCGAGGAGTATGAATCTGGAATGATTGCACAGGAGCTTCAAAAGGGGTATACGTACCGCGACAGTGTGGTGCGTCACAGTATGGTGGCAGTGGTTCAATAGAAGGATGCAAATTATTTATTAATAGGATTTCATAGATAAGTAGGAGGAAAAAATCATGAGTAAGATTATCGGTATTGACTTAGGTACGACAAACAGTTGTGTGGCAGTTATGGAAGGTGGCAAACCCACCGTTATCGCAAATACAGAGGGCGCAAGAACGACACCATCGGTTGTGGCATTCACAAAGACAGGCGAGCGTCTTGTGGGAGAGCCGGCAAAGCGTCAGGCAGTGACAAACGCGGAGAAAACCATCGCCTCCATCAAGAGAGATATGGGTACAGACAACGGCAGGACGATCGACGACAAGAAGTATTCTCCACAGCAGATTTCTGCGATGATTCTCCAGAAATTAAAGGCAGATGCGGAGAGCTATCTGGGCGAGAAAGTAACAGAGGCAGTTATCACCGTGCCGGCGTATTTCAACGATGCACAGCGTCAGGCGACAAAGGACGCAGGCAAGATCGCAGGTCTTGATGTAAAGCGTATTATCAACGAGCCGACAGCAGCAGCACTCGCGTATGGACTTGACAATGAAAAAGAGCAGAAGATATTAGTATATGACCTTGGCGGCGGTACATTTGATGTATCTATTATCGAAATTGGAGATGGCGTCATTGAGGTTCTTGCGACAAACGGTGACACACATCTTGGCGGTGATGATTTTGACAACAAATTAATTAACTGGATGGTAGGCGAGTTCAAGGCACAGAACAGCGTTGACCTCTCCGGTGACAAGATGGCGATGCAGCGTTTGAAGGAGGCGGCTGAAAAGGCAAAGAAAGAGCTTTCTTCTGCGACGACTACGAATATTAACCTGCCGTTTATCAGCATGAATGCAAATGGTCCGCTTCATTTCGATATGAACCTGACAAGAGCGAAGTTTGACGAGCTGACAAATGATCTGGTGGAGAGAACAGCGATTCCAGTACAGAATGCGCTCAAAGATGCCGGTCTGACTGCTTCTGAGATTGGGCAGGTACTGCTGGTGGGTGGTTCCACACGTATCCCGGCAGTTCAGGATAAGGTAAAACAGTTGACAGGCAAGGAGCCTAGCAAATCGCTCAACCCAGATGAGTGCGTGGCAATCGGTGCTTCCATTCAGGGTGGTAAACTTGCTGGAGACGCAGGCGCAGGCGAGATTCTTCTTCTTGATGTCACACCGCTTTCTCTTTCCATTGAGACGATGGGCGGTGTTGCGACAAAGTTAATCGAGAGAAACACAACAATTCCGACCAAGAAGAGCCAGATTTTCTCAACGGCTGCGGATAATCAGACGGCTGTAGATATCAATGTTGTACAGGGTGAACGCCAGTTTGCAAAGGATAACAAGTCGCTCGGACAGTTCAGACTTGACGGGATTCCGCCAGCAAGACGCGGTGTTCCTCAGATTGAGGTTACATTTGACATTGACGCAAACGGTATCGTAAACGTGTCTGCAAAGGATCTGGGCACAGGAAAAGAGCAGCATATCACGATCACAGCAGGCTCAAATATGTCTGACGAGGATATCGACAAGGCAGTCAAGGAGGCAGCAGAGTACGAGGCGCAGGATAAGAAGCGCAAGGAAGCGATTGATGCCAGAAATGATGCAGATTCGTTTGTATTCCAGACAGAGAAGGCACTGAATGAAGTTGGCGACAAGATTGATGCGTCTGAGAAATCAGCGTTGGAGGCAGATCTGAATGATCTGAAGGCATTGCTTGAGAGCACCAAAGATGTTGAGATGACAGAAGATCAGGTTGCAGAGCTCAAGGGCAAGCAGGAGGCGCTGATGTCCAAGGCACAGAACCTGTTTACAAAGATGTATGAGAATATGCAGGGTGCAGCGGGCGCAGCAGGTCCAGATATGAGCAATATGGGCGGCGCTGAGCAGACACAGGACGCAGGCGCAGCAGATGATGTTGTTGATGGAGACTACAGAGAAGTATAAGAAAGGCATGGATGAACATGGCAGAGCAGAAGAGAGATTATTATGAGGTGTTAGGCGTTGAGCGTGGCGCAGACGATGCCAGTATCAAAAAAGCATACAGACAGCTTGCCAAGAAATATCACCCCGATATGAATCCGGGTGACGCTGAGGCTGAGAAGAAATTCAAGGAAGCATCAGAGGCCTATGCCGTATTAAGTGATCCTGACAAGAGACGCCAGTATGACCAGTTTGGACACGCCGCTTTTGAGGGCGGCGGTGCAGGCGGCTTTGGCGGATTTGACTTCGGCGGAGCTGATTTCTCTGATATCTTTGGGGATATTTTTGGGGACTTCTTTGGCGGCGGCAGAAGCAGCGCAAGGAACAATGGACCGATGAAGGGTGCCAATATTCGCACCAGTGTGAGAATTACCTTTGAGGAGGCAGTGTTTGGTATTGACAAAGAGCTGGAGCTGAATCTCAAAGACACCTGTAAGACGTGTAACGGCAACGGCGCCAAACCCGGTACATCACCGGAGACTTGCCACCGCTGCGGCGGGCGCGGTCAGGTGGTGACACAGAGCAAGACCCCGTTCGGCATTATCAGAAATGCATCGGTCTGCCCGGACTGCGGCGGTTCTGGCAAGACGATCAAGGAAAAGTGTCCTGACTGTCATGGAAGTGGCTATATTGCAAGCAGAAAGAAGATACAGGTGTCGATTCCGGCAGGTATTGACAACGGACAGAGCGTGCGGATCCGGGATAAGGGCGAGCCGGGTGTAAACGGTGGCCCCAGAGGTGATCTGCTGGTGGAGGTTGTTGTTGACAGACATCCGATCTTCCAGAGACAGGATATGAACATCTTCTCCACCGTGCCAGTATCCTTCGCAGTGGCGGCGCTTGGCGGCGAGGTGCTGATTGATACAGTGGACGGCAGAGTAGTCTATGATGTGAAGGCGGGCACCCAGACTGACACGCGTGTCAGACTGCGCGGAAAGGGCGTTCCGTCGCTTCGGAATAAAGATATCCGCGGCGACCATTATGTGACCTTGGTGGTGCAGGTGCCAGACAAACTTTCGAGTGAGGCAAAAGAGCTTCTGCGCGAGTTTGACAGGGAGACGGGAAACAGTCTGGAGGCTGTCAAGAACATGGAAAACAGCGACCAGAGCAACGAGAAGGATAAGAAAGAGAAAAAGCGCAAGGGACTTTTCAATAAATAGAGACCATGCAGAATAAGACCCATGCAGGATAAGGCATTTTTATGCAGTATCCTGCATGGGTCTTTTTATGCACAGTGTGTCCAGCAAAGCTGAACCACACTTGCCGGTGTAAGTCCGGTCACGGTAATCGCCAGTGAGCCGTGTAGCT
>ERZ808028.851-NODE-851-length-21574-cov-4.970740_pt1 | contig 21574 bp, 17 predicted proteins | sample MGYA00380184_ERZ808028 | MGnify/ENA primary metagenome ERZ808028 (study PRJEB31490, sample SAMN06133397) | mouse gut metagenome | isolation source: J8_1 | host: mice | place: China: Chengdu | collected 2015-05 ...
GCACCATCGATTCCTCATGTTATTCCCCTGTGTACACCACCGTCCTAAACAGCGCCCTCTCCTCAAGCACCTCCTGAAAGCTCTTATCGCTATGGTTTCCCGGCACGCCGTACCCTTTGATCTCGTCCATATATTCGTCGTAATCGCAGACATACACATACACTTTTGAGATATCATGTCCTGCGATCGCCAGCTCATAGGCATTATTGCCGCCGCTTTCCATTTTATTGCCGTCCGCGTCCAAAGCTGCCGCAAAAGTCAATGTTCCTGCAGGCTCGATGATATTCATGGTCATCTCCACGGAGGATATCTCCAGGCTCTCCACACCGATCCCGTCCGCGTTTGTCTCATTCACCGGGATGATCCTCGCATTGCTGTCCCTCTGCGCGACCGTCATATCAAATTTCCAGGAGCCGTCCTTCCACCAGTTTTCGTATCTGTTGGGGAACTGATCCAGATCCGCGGGCAGGGACGCCATATAATCCCTCCACTCCTCGTCGCTCATCTGTTCCAACTCCTGCGTGCTCTTTGTGCCCTCCGGCGTCTTTGGCTCCGCCAGATAGCCTATGATCTGTGTGATCTCCCAGTCCATGGTAAATGTTTCCGGCACCTCATACTTCTCCATATAGTCAAAGTAGTTTTCATCCGTCAGCGGCAGTTCTTCCCCCTTCGCCTCCGCCTCCTGCAAAGCCGCCTGATATTTGCTCTCATCCACGTCGATCTCCGAATAATCGATCCGCATGATACCGATAAAGGTATGGTTGTCCTCAAACTTTCCTTCCACATCCCGCTCCGCATAATTGTACGCCTCATCATCTTTTGTCCGGAAAGAATAGTGTTCCCTCGTCTTAAAGCGCAGATGTTCTGTCCCATCCGCCATCGTCATCATCTCCGGGAACCCTTCCTCGTTTTCCACGCGGATTCCCACATAGATCGCCTGGTTGGAGGCGTATTCTTCTGTCAGGGTGAGCGTAACGCCGCCGTCGGTCTTCCGGTACAGCTCTTCTCCCCCTTTTTCCGCTTCATTCTCCGAGAGCGCCTCCCCTTCCACCGTAAATAATTCCGCCGTCTCATCCTCCGGCAGTTTCCCGAAAGAAAAGATGTCCGCCACTTTCTCAAATATCCCGCCCAGCACGGGAATCTCTTTTGCCATGACCGGATTCATCGCACAGAAAGTGAAGGTGAGCGTCAGGACAGCCGCGGCGCTCGCAAGCCCGATACCGATGCCCTTCCAATGGTTTTTCTTTCCCTGCGCTTTCTTCTTTGCCTTCTTCTCCGCATTTCTTATCATCGTGTAAGTCTCCTCTATGCGCATATCGATGACATCGCTGTCCTTTAAGTCCGCTCCCAAAACCTTTATGAAATCTTCATCCGAAAAATATTTTCTCATGCCCGTCCCTCCTATATCACGTGCAGGCTTACACGAAGCTGCTCTTTGCCCCTGTGGATCCTGCTTTTCACAGTGTTCTCCTTTATGCCGAGAATTTCCGATATCTCTTTCGTGGTAAACTGTTCTCCGAAATACAGTTGGAAGATAGTCCTGCTGTCTTCAGGCAGTGAAAGGAGCAGTTCCCTGAACTCCACATCGGAAGCTCCCGCATCATAATCCCCCTCCTCCGCACACTGTTCCATACTCACATGCTTTTTGTTCTTTCTGTAAGTTTTCGTACAGTTATTGATCAGGATCCTCATGACCCATGTTTTGAAATATTCAGCCTTTCTCAAAGCGCCGATATGCTCAAACGCATCCAGTATCGTATCCTGTATGGCATCGGCGACATCCTCGTCATTTCCCAGATAACCGAATGCGATCCGCCGAAACGACATCCTGCACTCCTCCATCAGGGAGATAAACGCTTCAGCATCCCCAAGCTGTGCCCTTTTCACTAACGTATCCATCTCTTTCCTCCAAGTTGGCCGCGGTTCTCACCCCTTCCCGGGTTTCGCTCCACAGACTCAATAATTTACAGTACTTACGAACTGCGCGCGCATTTGTCTGTTTACATACATTAGATAACAGCTTTTTCTGTTTCGTTGCATCAAGTTCAAAAATTTTTCTGTACCACAATCGAGCAGGGAGGATCCTTCTTCCCTCCTCGTGCACGGCCGTACATATAAAAAACGCCCCGGTATCCCGAAGCGTTTTCTCAGTTCTTATATCTTTTTCCTTCTGTTATGTAAGCCGCATCTCAGGTCAGGTTATCGATCGGATTCACCTTCTGGGATGCCGCCTCCTGCTCTTTGTAATAATCCTCAAAAAGCTGGTTTGTCGCATCCAGTGTCTGTTTGCTGATATCCGGAAGGTTTCCTCCCCATGTCTTCTCAGCCTGTTTATAACCCTTCTCCACCGCGCTCTGCAGCTCTTTCATTTTATCCACATCGCCGCCGGAAAGAGCCATCGCAAACTCAAACATTCTCTCGGAAGTCTTCTTCACGCCGTAATAACCGTCTTCCGCGATGTCAGCCTGCGCCTGCGCCCTGGTTTCCGCATCCACCGTGAACTTGCCGCTGGCAAGGAACTTCCACATATCGCTGCTCTGGCCGATACTCTGGCCGTAAGTGTTCGCCTGCTTGTTGAATAATTTCTGTACCATATTCAACAGCTGGCTATGCCTTGCTTCCTGATCGGACTGCAGTTTTGACACCAGTTCGCTTCTCTGGCTGTCTGTCATTTTATTTGTTCTTTCCGCGATCTTCGATGCGGCGCTCTCCGTTTTTACTACCTTATCACCGGTCTCCTGACTGTTTTCAAGCGCTTTTTTCCCTTCATCGGAAAACTCTACCGTGGCGCCGCTTTCCGCAGCCGCCTTTTCACTCTTTGTCTCACCGGTCGCCGCCTTGGTATTTGCGTAAGATCCCGCTCCCGCCGTTCCTACCGCATAAGGCTGTGAATAAGCATCAATTCCTAATCCCATGTTCTGATCCTCCTCCATGAATTGTTGTATTTTCGATAAAAATCCTGCCTCTTTACCAAAAACCGTATCCATCAAATCCGTTTTATGGATAACACATGTTTATGTTATACTGTATATCGGCATATACTCCATAAAACTTTAGCCATATTAACTGTTTTTTCAAAATTTTCCCCAGAAGTTCTTTACACACTTTTTAGGACTCGGCGAACACCGAATTATAGCGGTCGATGCACTGTCCGAGAACATAGGAAAAATGTTCCAGAGACCCCAGCGGCGCACCGGAGCCGCTCATATCCGGAAGCTGCCCGCTCTCCGCCTGCTTCATCATCCACTCTAAGGCATCGATCAGGCCGTCCAAAAGCCCGTCAAAAGGCCGGGAATTGGACAAAGACTCCTTGATGAGCTGATCGTTGTCAGCCGCAGCCGCGTCAAAATCCGCCACCACCGCCACAAGCTCGTCATGCAGTTTCCGAATTTCCGTGAGGTCCAGTTCGTTGAGGTTCTCATCGCTCACCCCCTGGGCGTAAGCTTCATCCAGAACCTTCCGTCCGATCGAGATCGCCCTGCTGGCGTTGTAATTGATCAGCATCCCTTCCTCTTTCAGCCGGTCTTCCTCCTCGGCCACCCGCTCATCGCCCATTTCTGCAACCGCTTCCACAAAGTCATACCCGACAGCCATAAATGCATCCGCGTTTTCATAGATGGCAGCATGGTATTCCTTCGCCTTCTGATACTGGTTATCCGCATAATCATTGCTCCTGCTGATCTCGGAAAACGTCTCCATCAAAGCCCGCAGCGGTGCCTCCATCTCTTTCACCATGTCATCCAGTTCCCCGTAATCCGGCTCCATATCAGCGAGCAGTACACAGTCGTCCAGCGTATCCGTATTCTGGCCATAAACACGATAACCATAGGTAAGCCCGGTATCCGGCAGCAGCGAAAATTCCTCCGCGTAGTCCACCACCTCATAATAATAGCTGACAGAATCCATGACCTCTATGATCTCATTGTTCAGGATCACATAATAATTATACTTGATCAGATCCATCTGCTCCGGTGGGATCTCATCCTCCGCACTTTGTTCCTCCGCGGAACCCTCTGCATCCTCCGGATCTTCCGCGCTTTTCGCCCCGCCGGAAGGCTCCTTAAACCGCTCCTTTCGTGTTATCTCCAGCGGCTCTTCTTCCCCGCTGCTCCCACAGCCCGACAGGACAACTGCCATAACAAGAAACACTGCGGCAGCCTTTGTCAAACCATCCCTTTTCATGACTCACACCCCCAAAAATTAAGTTAACACCATTATAACAGCTCCATCCTATTTTGCAAACTGGCTGTTATACAGATTTGCATAAAAACCGCCCTGCGCGAGCAGATCCCTGTGGCTGCCCTGCTCGATGATATTCCCATCCTTCATCACAAGGATGATATCCGCTTCCTTGATCGTGGAAAGCCTGTGCGCCACGATAAAACTGGTCCTGCCCTGCATCATCCTCGCGAAGGCGTTCTGGATCTTTAACTCCGTCCTCGTATCGATGGAGGAGGTCGCCTCATCTAAGATCAGCATCGGCGGCAGCGCCAGCATCACCCTGGCAATACACAAAAGCTGTTTTTGTCCCTGGGACAGGGAGTCCCCGTCTTCACTGACAATCGTGTCATATCCATCCGGAAGACGCTTGATGAAGCTGTGGGCATGCGCCGCTTTCGCCGCCTCGACCACTTCCTCCTCGCTGGCGTCCTGCCTCGCCATGGCGATATTCTCCCGGATCGTGCCGGTCTTCAGCCAGGTCTCCTGCAGCACCATCCCGTAGCCCTCACGCAGATTTGAACGGCTCATCTCCATGATATCCGTCCCGGAAACACAGATCTTTCCGCTGTTCACATCGTAAAAACGCATCAGCAGATTGATCAACGTCGTCTTGCCGCAGCCGGTGGGCCCCACGATTGCCACTCTCTCCCCCTTCTTCACCTGCAGGTTAAAATCCTCGATCAGATGCTGGTCTGGCACATAGGAGAAAAAGACATGTTCCAGAGATACGCTGCCGTCAAAATGCTCCACCACAGCCGGGTGCGCAGGTTCCGGGCTCTGGGGTTTTTCCTCGATCAGTTCAAAAATGCGGGATGCGCAGGCGAGGGCATTCTGCAGCTCCGTGATCACCCCCGAAATCTCGTTGAACGGCTTGGTGTACTGGTTCGCGTAGCTGAGCAGGCAGGAAAGCTCTCCCACCGTCACGGCTCCCCCCAGAAAAGCGATAAAGCCGGCTGCACCTCCGCCGCCGATGGCAAGACAGGCGCCCAGGATCGCCACCCCCGCATAGACCATATTGTTGACAAACCGGGTACAGGGATTTGTCAGCGAGGAAAAGAAAATGGCGCGCAGGGAGCACTTCTCCAGCCTGCCGTTGATCTCGTCAAAGCGCCCTAACACCTTCTGTTCCTGCCCGTAGGCCTGCACCACCTTCTGGTTCCCGATCATCTCGTCGATCAGCGCCGTCTGCTCCCCCCTCGTCCTGGACTGCAAAAGGAACATATCATGGGTCCGCGTCGCGATAAACTTCGCCACAAATAATGACAGCGGTGTCAGGATCACCACCAGAAGGGTGATCCCCACATTGATCGAGAGCATAAACATCAGTGTCCCGAGGATCGTGATCACTCCGGTAAAAAGCTGGGTAAATCCCATCAAAAGCCCGTCCGCGAACTGATCCACATCCGCGATGATCCGGCTCACGATATCCCCGTAGGAGTGCCCGTCGATATACTTAAGCGGCAGCTTCTGTATCTTCTCAAAAGCCTCCTCCCGCACATCCCTGATCACCTGATACGTGATCTGGTTATTGCAGACATTCATCAGCCACTGCGCTGCCGCCGTAAACAGGATCACCACCGCCATCCGCTCCGCCAGCGCATACAGCCCTTCATTCACCAGCCCTCCGGTAAAATCCACGTTCCCCGGCCCGATGATGCAGTCGATCGCCCTGCCGCACAAGATCGGAAAATACAGCGTAAGCGCCACTGTGGCCGCCGCCAGTAAAATGGAGAGCACAAGAAGCCATTTATAACTGCTGATATATTTCAACACTTTTCTCAGTGTACTTTTCTTACCCTTCTTCATACTATTTTATACCTTTCTATATCCGGCTTAATTCCTGTTCAGCACCGCAACCAGCCGCCAACACTCTTAAGCCCCTTCCCCTCTCTCAAACTGCGAATAATAAATCTCCTGATACACCTCACAGGATTTAAGCAGCTCCTCATGGGTTCCCTGCCCTGCGATCCTTCCGTCATCCAGCACCAGTATCTTGTCCGCATACATGATCGAAGCCGCCCGCTGGGAGACGATGAACACTGTCATATCATCGGAGGCATTCCGGATCGCCTTGCGCAGCGCCGCGTCGGTCGCAAAATCCAGCGCCGATGCGCTGTCGTCCAGGATCAATATCTCCGGTTTCCTCACCACCGCCCGGGCGATGGTCATACGCTGCCTCTGCCCGCCGGAGAGATTCTTGCCGCCCTGTTCGATCTCAAAATCGAGGCCGCCCTCTTTTTTCTCGATAAACTCCTTCGCCTGGGCGATCTCAAGAGCCTCCCACATCCGGGCATCCTCTTCCGCACATCCCGCTCCGGCTCCGGTTATATCTCCTGTTCCGGACGGCTGCGTACTCCCGCTTATATCTGCCGCTCCGGACGGCTCCTCATCCACGATACCCCAGCGCAGATTTTCCCGCACGGTTCCGTGGAACAATACCGCCTTCTGCATCACGATGCCGATCTTTGCCCGCAGCCCTTTAAGCGGATAATCTCTGACATTCTTTCCGCCGATCAGCACTTCCCCTGCTGTCACATCATAAAATCTGGGCAGCAGATGCACCAGCGTGGTCTTTCCGGAGCCCGTGCCGCCGATGATGCCCACGGTCTGCCCCTTTTCCACCGTAAAATCAATGTCGGTCAGCGCGTCCGCCCCGGCATCCTGATAGGAAAAATCCACATGCCTGAACTGGATATAAGCGCCCTCCTCGAATTCCCCGCTCCCTTCTTCCGCTTCGGGCAGAGAACTTTCCAGCTCCAGCACGCCGGAGATCCTGTCCGCGCAGGCAAAGGCCTTTGTCACCGTAATGATCAGATTCGCCAGCTTCACGAGTTCCACAAGGATCTGGGACATATAGTTGACCAGCGCGATCACCTGCCCCTGTGTCAGGATCCCGTTATCCACACGCACCGCGCCGGTCCAGATCAGCACCACCGTGGCAGCATTGACAATGATATAAGTCACCGGGTTCATGCAGGCGGAAATGCGCCCCACAAACATCTGCATCCTGGTCAGCGCCTGATTCTCCTCGGTAAAAGCTTCCTGCTCTTCATCTTCCCTGTTGAAAGCGCGGATCACACGGACACCGGTCAGGTTTTCCCTTGTCCTGCCAAGCACCTTATCCAGCCCCGCCTGCACCTTCTTATAGAGCGGAATGCTGGCCAGCATGATCCCGAACACCACGACGGAGAGCAGCGGGATCGTCACCACAAAGATGAGCGCCGCCTTCACATCGATGGTAAACGCCATGATCATCGCCCCGAACACGATAAAGGGCGAGCGCAGAAACAGCCGCAGCACCAGATTCACCCCGGACTGCACCTGATTGATATCGCTTGTCATCCTCGTGATCATCGCCGCCGTCCCCAGCTTGTCCATCTCCGTATAGGACAGGGACTGGATATGGGAAAACAGCGAATGCCGCAGATTCGTCGCAAAGCCCGTCGCCGCCTTCGCCGCAAAATACTGCGCCGTCACGGAACAGATCAGCCCGATAACAGCTAAAAGCAGCAAAATGCCCCCCATCCGCCAGACATACCCGTAATCCTTCCCGCTGATACCGGTATCCACGATCCGCGCGATCACCAACGGCACAAACAGCTCGAACGACGCCTCCAGCAGTTTAAACAAAGGCCCCAGCACCGACTCCTTCTTATAGTCTTTCAAATACACAAGCAATCTTCTCATATACAACTCCTATATCTATACAAATCCGTCTATCAAAATCACTTTTAGCCCATACGGAAGATAATTTTATGCATATCCACCACAGCCAGCACTCCCTATATAAATTCGATCGCCTCCTGCACATTCCGCACGCCGACCAGCCTTATCCCGGAAATCTCCTGACAGGCCGCCTGGTTGCTCTCCGGCAGGATCACCGTCGAAAACCCTAGCTTCTTCGCCTCCTGCACCCGCACCTGCGCCATGTTCACGGCGCGCACTTCGCCGCTCAAACCGACCTCCCCAAAGACCACCACGTCCTCCGGCACGGCCCTGTTCTTAAAGCTGGAGGCGATCGCCATCACGATACCGAGATCGATAGCCGGCTCCTGCACCCTGATGCCGCCCGCCACATTGACATAGGCGTCACAATCCCCGATCTGCATCTGGATCCGTTTTTCCAGTACCGCCATCAGCAGATTGATCCTGTTAAAATCGATCCCCGTCGCCTGCCGTTTCGGAAAGCCGAAATTCGTCCGGCACACTAACGCCTGCACCTCCAGCATAATGGGCCTTGTCCCCTGGCTGGAGCAGACCACCACCGAGCCGCTTGCCCCTTCTGGCCTGCCGGCGAGCATAAATTCTGACGGATTTTGCACCTCCGCCAGTCCTTCCTGCCGCATCTCAAAGACACCGATCTCGTTGGTGGAGCCGAACCTGTTCTTCACACTGCGCAGAATACGGTAGGAGGCATATCTGTCCCCCTCAAAATAAAGCACTGTGTCCACCATATGCTCTAACACCCTCGGTCCTGCCACGGTGCCTTCCTTCGTCACATGTCCCACCAGAAAAACGGTGATATCAAGCCCCTTAGCAAGCTGCAGAAAACGCCCCGTCACCTCCCTGACCTGGGATACGCTCCCCGGCGCCGAACTGACCTGCTCCTGATACATGGTCTGGATCGAATCGATGACCGCCACCGCAGGCGAAGACTTCCTTATCGCATCCTCCACCGCATCCACATTGGTCTCGCAGAGCAGTGACAGCGCATCCGAAAAATCCCCGAGCCGCTCCGCCCGCAGCCTGATCTGCTGCAGGGATTCCTCCCCGGATATGTATAATACTTCCTTCCCATCCTCCGCAAGGTGCCTGCATACCTGCAAAAGCAGTGTGGATTTCCCGATCCCCGGGTCACCCCCCACCAGCACAAGGGAGCCCTTCACAATGCCGCCCCCCAGCACCCTGTCCATCTCTTCCATATGGGTCGTAAACCGCTCCTCGCTGCCGCTTGCGATCTCCTTAAGCTTCACCGGCTTATTTTGATTTAAACCAGAGGAAAAAGAGGCCCTTCCGCCTCCCATTCCCGATGAGGAGGACGTCCTCACATTCTCCTCCACAAAAGTATTCCACTTCTTACAGCCGGGACACTGCCCCAGCCACTTGCTGGATTCATAACCGCACTCCTGACAGAAGAACACGGTCGCCTGCTTCCCCTTCGCCATATCATTCCCTTTTACTTCACGGTAAACGTCACTTTCTCTTCCTTCCACCCCGCAGAGACGGTATCCCCACTCTTCACTTTATCGGACAGGATCTCCTCCGCCAGCGCATCCTCGATGACAGTCTGGATCGCCCGGCGCAGGGGCCTCGCCCCCATCTTTAAGTCGGTATACTTCTCCACCAGATGCGCCTTCAGCGCGGGCGTGATCTTCAGCGTGATATCCATCTGCTTTTTGCTGCGTTTGATCAGATTTTCTGACAGAAGTGTCACAATATCCTTCATGTTGTCCTTATCAAGCTGATGGAATACCATGATCTCATCCACCCTGTTGATGAACTCCGGCTTAAAGAGTTTTTTCACTTCCTCCATGACATTCTTCTTCATGGTCTCATAGTCCTGTTCTTTGGAGGTTCTGGAAGAAAAACCGAGATTTTTCGGCTCCACGATCCGCTTTGCCCCGACATTGGACGTCATGATCAGTATCGTATTCTTAAAGCTGACCTTCCTGCCCTTGGAATCGGTGATATGCCCGTCATCCAGCACCTGCAGCAGAATATTGAACACATCCGGATGGGCCTTCTCGATCTCGTCAAAAAGCACCACCGAATAGGGATTGCGGCGCACCTTCTCGCTGAGCTGTCCGCCCTCGTCAAAACCCACATAGCCCGGGGGCGAGCCGATCATCTTGGACACCGAATGGCCTTCCATATACTCCGACATATCCACCCGGATCAGCGCGTTCTCTGAACCGAACATCGCCTCCGCCAGCGCTTTGCTGAGTTCTGTTTTCCCCACGCCGGTGGGGCCGAGGAACAGGAACGAAGCGATGGGCCTGTTCGGATCCTGCAGCCCCACCCTGCCCCTGCGCATGGCTCTGGAGACGGCGGTGACCGCCTCCTCCTGCCCGATCACCCGCTTGTGCAGGATGGACTCTAATTTCATCAGCTTCTCGCTCTCTTTTTCCTCCAGCTTCTGCAGCGGGATCTTTGTCCACATGGAAGTGACTGCAGCGATATCCTCCTCCGTCACCACATAACTCTTCTCCATCCTCTCCCGCTCCACTTTCTCTTTCAGGCGGTTATATTTTTTCACCAGTTCATCCTGCTCCTGCTTCTGCTCGCTGGCCTGCAGATACGCCTCAAATCGGATGGACCGCTCGATCTTGATATCGAGTTCCTTGATCTTTGCCTCCAGCTCATAGAGCTTCTCCGGCGTCTTCATGATCTTTAATCTGGCGGCGGAAGAAGCCTCATCGATCAGGTCGATGGCCTTATCCGGCAGCCTTCTGTCGTTGATATAGCGGCTCGACAGGCGCACCGCTGCCACCAGCGCATCCTCCCGGATCGTCACCCGGTGGTGCTCCTCGTACTTGGATGCGATCCCCTTCAAAATAGCGATCGCCTCCTCCTCCGTGGGCTCTTCCACGGTCACCGGCTGGAAACGCCGCTCCAGCGCCGCATCCCGCTCCACATATTTCCTGTATTCCTCTATCGTCGTCGCACCGATCAGCTGGATCTCCCCTCTGGCAAGGGAGGGCTTTAAAATATTGGAGGCGTCGATGGCGCCCTCCGCCCCGCCCGCACCGATCAGCGTGTGCAGTTCGTCCAAAAACAGAAGCACATTCCCGCTGGCAATGACTTCCGCGATCACTTTCTTGATCCTTTCCTCAAACTCGCCGCGGTACTTGCTGCCTGCCACCATGCCGGAGAGATCAAGCACCAGCACCCGCTTATCCTGGATCGTGAAGGGAACGTTTCCCGACACGATACGCTGTGCCAATCCTTCCACCACCGCCGTCTTCCCGACGCCGGGTTCCCCGATCAGGCAGGGATTGTTCTTCGTCCGTCTGCTGATGATCTGGATCACACGCTGTATCTCAGACTCCCGGCCCACCACGGGATCCAGTTTACCCTCTTTTGCAAGGGCCGTCAGATCCCGGCTGTACTGTTCCAGTGTGGAGCCCTTCTTTTTCTGCTGGCCGCGCGCTTTTGCCAGATCCGTCTTATATAAATTCGGATCTTCCCCGATGGCGTACAGTGTGTCCGCATAGATCTTCTGTGCGGACATGCCCATCGTGGTGAGGAGCCTTACCGCCACATTATCGCTCTCCTTGATCATGGCGAGAAGCAGATGCTCTGTTCCCACCAGATCGGAGTGAAAACGCTCCGCCTGTCTGCCCGCCTCCTCCAGAAGGATCTTCGCTTTCGGGGAATAGCTCTCCCGCTCCTTGATGATCACACTGACTTCCGGCACGATATAATCCTGGATCAGCTGCAAAAGCCGGCTTTCATCCAGCCCGTTCTCCGCCAGGACCCTGGACGCCACACTGTTTTCTTCCCGGTAAAGCCCCAGCAGAATATGTTCTGTCCCGATATATCCCTGTCCCGATTTGCGCGCTGCCTTTGCCGCCCTCTGCAAAACGGATTTTGCTTTTTCCGTATAAGGTGACTGCATCTTGTACCTCCATTCCAATTCAGCAGGCGCACAAGTAGTGCACCTGCTGACTTTTCATTACCTATTTTTATACATCCTCATCCATATCTATGAATGAAAAATCAAGTCCGTCCTCATCCCCTGCCAGGAAGTTTTTGGATTTCCATTCCACATCTTTTCTGGAAGAGGTGCGGGGTGCCTCTTTTTCCGGCACCGCAGGAGTCCTTCTCACCTGCCCGGAAGGCTGCGGACTTCTGGTCCTGGTTCCTGCAGCTGCCGGAGCCGGTCTCCTTTGCCCTTCCGCCTCCTGATGTCTCGTCTGCGCAGGGCGCTGCTGGCTTCTTCCTTCTGTCTCCGCCCTTCTCGGTGAAGCTGCCCCGGCGGAAGGCCTTCTCGGCGCTCCAGTCTCGGCTCTGTGCTGAACCGGCCTTGCAGCCCTCGCATCGCCGCGGGATGCCTCTCTGCTTCTGCTTCCCCGCTCCGCTTCCTCCCTCGCGCGTCTTCTCACGGGAGGCGCCTCGCGAAAATCATCGTCGTCGTCATCGTCATCATCGTCGTCATCGTCATCCTTTGCATCATGATACTTAAATCCGAAAAATCCCGCCGCGAAGAGTGCAAACACGAAAAGCACCGCAAGGACGATCAGGGCGATCTTCATCTTGTTTATCTCTTTATCCTTGACCTCCAGATTGTGGGTGTTCATTTCATCAGCCTGCATCAGCTGTTCCAGCTTATAACGCTTCTGCGCGACATTGTCATGGATATACCAGCAGTCCACGCCTTCGGAATCCGCCTCAAAAAACAGCTCATAATCATTGTTCGGCGCCGTCGATCCGTCCTCCGTCGGCATATCGCCGTAAATATCAGCAAGATCATCCTCACCGCCTTCGCCCGATTCCCCCTGCGTATCCTGCGCAACGACTTCCCCGGGCTCCACATAATCTTCCCTGATATAACCTGTCACATTGGAACCGTTATTGATAAAGTTTACCTGATACCATGTATTTCCGCTGCCGTCCGAAGAAGTGCCCGTCAGAGTCACTGCCGCGCCCTGCGGCAGTTTTGCCACCACGCTTCCGTTGGTCGATGCCTCAGAACGCACATTGACATCGTCCTGCTTCACCGTTGCCGCCTGGGACGGCATGGACTCCACGGCGGAAGATGCCGCCGGCTCCGTCTGCGCCGCTCCGGCGGAGGAGGTCAGTTCGGCGTCGCCCTCCGGCGCTTTATCCACGGTATCCGAGCGCACATAGCCCGACACATTGTTGATGGAAACTTTATACCATGTCTTCCCGTCAGCTCCCTGTTCCTCGCTGTATACATCGAGCTTATCTCCTGCGTTTACCGCGGTCATCACTTCGCTGTCCGTGCTCGCCGCATTGCGCACCCTCGTATTGTCGCTCTTGACGACCACCCAATAAGCTTTGCTCACAGTACTGTTAAAATACAGCATTCCCACCATACACAGCACCGTTAAAATAGTACCTCTCATCCATTTTTTCCCGTTCATGTAAAACCTCTTTCTATTTTTCTGCCGCACCATACTGGTGCTCTTTTCTTTTCCCATATCAGGGCAGTCTGCCGCAATGCATGCCATCTTTTATCTTTATCGCCAAAAAACTTTCACGTCCCGTTACAGATCCATAATAGTATTTCCGATATCATGGCGCATATACTTGTTATCAAATTGTACCCACTCCGTGGCTTTGTACGCATTTTTTCTCGCTTCTTTCAGATCCGCTCCCTTCGCGGTGATCCCCAGCACCCTGCCTCCGTTCGTGACCAGCGTTCCGTTCTCGTCGAATTTCGTACCCGCATGGAAGCAGTAGTACCCTTCCTCGCTCTCAAACCGTTCAAGCCCGGATATGGCAAGCCCCTTCTCATAGTGAAGCGGATAGCCGTCAGAAGCAAGCACCACGCAGACCGCCGCGTTGTCCTCGAACTCCAGGCTGATCTCATCCAGCCTTCCGTCGATGCAGGCTTCCATCACTTCCAGAATGTCATTCTTCATTCTCGGCAGCACCACCTGCGCCTCCGGATCTCCGAACCTCGCGTTGTACTCCAGCACTCTCGGGCCTTTTTCCGTCAGCATCAGTCCGAAGAAGATCACGCCTTTGAAGACTCTGCCCTCCGCCGCCATCGCATTCACAGTCGCCTGATAGATATACTTTTTACAGTATTCATCCACCTCTTTCGTATAGAAAGGACTGGGCGAAAAAGTCCCCATGCCGCCGGTGTTAAGGCCTGTATCGTTATCCCCTGCCCGCTTATGGTCCTGCGCCGAGGACATGATCTTAATGGTTTTCCCGTCCACAAAGGACAGCACCGAGACTTCTCTTCCGGTCATAAACTCTTCGATGACCATCCGGTTTCCGGCATCCCCGAACTTCTTATCCTCCATGATGGTCCTGACGCCGTCCTCCGCTTCCTCCGGGGTATTGCAGATCAGCACGCCCTTTCCGAGAGCCAGCCCGTCCGCCTTCAGCACGATCGGGAAAGAAGCCGTCTTTAAATAGGCAAGCGCCTTTTCCGGATCGTCGAACGTCTCATATGCCGCCGTGGGAATATGGTATTTTTTCATCAGGTCTTTGGAAAACGCCTTGCTGCCCTCCAGGATCGCCGCATTCTTTCTTGGACCGAAGGTGCGGATACCCGCCGCCTCCATCGCGTCCACCAGGCCGCCCACCAGCGGGTCGTCCATGCCCACGATCACAAGATCGATCTTGTTTTCCTTTGCGAAGGATACCAGTTTTTCAAATTCCATGGCGCCGATGGGCACGCACTCCGCTATGGAAGCAATACCCGCGTTTCCCGGCGCGCAGTATATCTTTTCGGCGCGCGGGCTCTTTGCGGCGCTCATGGCGATGGCGTGCTCCCTGCCGCCGCTTCCTACTATCAAAATGTTCATGTTTTCTCTCCTGCTTTATCTTTTATATCTTCTATTTCGTTTGGATGCCATACATCGTCTTCTCAATAATCTTGCTATACCGCCCGCATTATCAGCTTTTTTCCAGTTTATACACGTATTTCACCCTGACAGGATCATCCTGCCTGTCAAACACATACAGCCTTCCGCATTCCGGACAGCGCCAGATCTCATAATCAGCCATATCCATCCAATCCATTATTTCATAGAGAAATCTATCGGGATCCCCTGAGAAAAAGGGCGGCTTATCCACTAATTCACAGTACCTGATGTCCGAAAACGCATAAAATTCAATATTATTTGGTGTAGCGCCATTCCACATAGAATAACCGCATCTGCAATTCAAATGTGCCATACTGCCATCCACTCCCCACAGGTCTTCACCTGACAATAATCAATACAAAGGCATCGTCACTCCTGCCTCTACCTGATCAACACCCTGTTATCCACAATACCTACCTGCCCTGCCGCGATCAGTTCGATCGCCTCCGGCAAAAGGATCCACTCCGCTTCCTCCATCACGCGGCGCTGTAAAGTCTCGGGGGTATCGCCCTCCTTAACCATCACCGGTTTCTGGAGGATGATGGGACCCGTGTCCGTCCCTTCGTCCACAAAATGCACCGTAGCCCCGGTCACCCTGACGCCCCGCGCGAGGGCGGCTTCATGCACTTTCAATCCGTAAAATCCCATCCCGCAGAAAGAGGGGATCAGGGACGGATGGATATTGATGATCCGGTTCCGATAGCAGGAGATCATCTCCGCCGGCAGCACCACAAGGAATCCCGCCAGCACGATCAGATCCGGCTCCACCTCCTCCACCGCAGCTAAAAAAGCTTTGTGGAACGCCGCCCTGTCCGGGAAATCCTTCGGGGAGACACAGATGCCTTCGATTCCGGCTTTTTCGGCGCGCTCAAGCGCATATGCGTCCTTTTTGTTGCTGATCACGCGGACCAGTTCCGCATTCTCCAGTCTTCCCGCTTTTTTCGCGTCAATGATCGCCTGCAGGTTCGTTCCCCCGCCGGAGACACAGACGAGCACCCGCAGTTTTCTTTTCCCATCGAAGATAGGGCGAGTGGGGACAGTATCCCCGCAGACAGAAGCGTCTGCGGCAAAGCCGCTGACACCGGCATGATCTGCGGCAGCTCCCTTCTTCGGAGCCTGCTTTGTCAACATAACCGCACTCCTTTATCTCCCGCTTCCGCATTGCCGACAATATAAGCTTTTTCGCCAGCCTCTTTCAGCGCTTCCATGGTCTTCTCTGCATCCGCGGCATCCACCGCAAGCACCATGCCGAGTCCCATATTGTAAGTATTATACATCATTTTTTCCTCTATACCACCCTTTTCCTGCAGCAGTTTAAAGATGGGCGGAATCTCATAGCTGTCTTTTTTTATGACGGCACAGACACCCTCCGGCAGCATTCTCGGTATATTCTCGTAAAAACCGCCGCCCGTGATATGGCTGCAGCCCTTCACGCGCACGCCTGCCGCCTTCACTTTCTTCAGCGCCTTCACATAGATCCTGGTGGGAGCAAGAAGCGCCTCCCCCAGCGTGGTTCCCAGAATATCATAGTAGGTATCCAGACTCTCCCTTGTCATCTCGAACACTTTCCGCACGAGGGAAAAACCGTTGGAGTGCACGCCGGAACTGGCGATGCCGATCAGCACATCCCCCGCTGCGATATCCGCGCCGGTGATCATGTCCTTTTCATCCACGATCCCCACCGCAAAACCTGCCAGGTCATACTCCTCCTCCGGCATCAGATCGGGGTGTTCCGCCGTCTCCCCGCCGATCAGCGCGGCCTCCGACTGCACGCAGCCTTCCGCCACTCCCTTTACAATAGATGCGATCTTTTCCGGAAAGTTTTTCCCGCAGGCGATATAATCCAGAAAAAACAGCGGTTCCCCGCCGGCGCAGGCGATATCGTTGACGCACATCGCCACACAGTCGATCCCTATCGTATCATGCTTATCCAGCACAAACGCCAGCTTCAGTTTTGTCCCCACGCCGTCTGTCCCTGACACAAGCGTCGGTTTTTCCATCTCTTTAAACCGCTCCATGGAAAAAGCGCCTGAAAAGCCGCCAAGCCCTCCTAAGGCTTCCGGCCGCATTGTCTTTTTCACATACTGTTTCATCAGTTCCACTGACTTGTAGCCCGCTTCTATATCCACGCCTGCCTTTTTATAATCCATATCTTTTCTCCTGTCCTATATTTTCATAATCAGAACTACCGCAATTTCTGATTTTTAATTACCATAATTTTGATACCCGACTTCCTGCAACTTCCGGTCCTTCGCCTGCACTTCCCTCTTCATATTCTCGCTGTAATCTTTTAATTTTTGCAGCAATGCCTCATCGGAAGTGGCAAGGATCTTTGCAGCCAGAAGTCCCGCGTTCGCGCCGCCGTTTATCGCCACCGTCGCCACTGGGATACCTGTGGGCATCTGCACGATGGAATACAAAGAATCCCTTCCCCCGAGGGATGTGGTGTGCATCGGGATACCGATCACCGGCATCGGAAAGATCGCCGCACACATGCCCGGCAGATGCGCCGCCATGCCCGCTCCCGCAATGATCACCTTAAATCCCTTTGCCTCCGCCCCCTTCGCGTAAGCAAAAAACTCCTCCGGCTCCCTGTGTGCCGAAAGGATCGTCATCTCATAACTGATCCCCAGCTTATCCAGAATATCCGCCGCTTTCGCCATCACCGGCATATCCGAATCGCTGCCCATCACAATCCCTACCTGCGCCATGCTCTCATCCTCCTGTACTCTTTTTCCTGTTGACCTTCAAAATGACAAAATCCAGATGTGCAGTGCACATCTGCCGCTGCTTCGCAGCTCACTGATTTTGTCATCAGCGTATCAGATGAAATCAAATGCTCGTTTCACTCGCGCTTGATTTCCCTGTTGACACGCTATATAGTGTAGCCGAAATTTCCGTTCCGCGCAACTATTTTTCTGATAACCAATGCCGGTTTTCTGCCTCATGCCGCACTTCCCGCATTCATTTTCTCCGCTCATACCCTGCCACATTTTTACAGCTCACCATACATCATCTGCCTCAAAATCCCTGTAATATGCCACGAAGCTCTCCACGATCTTCTCTCTCTCGTTCACATATTCCGTTTCCGCCCCGCCGTTTTTCAGGCTTTCGATCCACTCCCCGTCAATCATACAGCCCACATCCATATTGATACCGTACTTGGCTTTTTCAAGCAGAGGCACATCCGAACTGTCGCCGAGACAAAACAGATAACCGCACAGCAGTCTGATATATTCCGAACTGCCCTCCCGATGATCCGCGATCTCCTCCTCTATCAGGTGTATGATCTCTTCTTTGGGGATCCGCTCAAAATCAAAACCATATTTCCCGATGAACTGCTCCGCCCTCTGTTCGTTTGTCATCACGGACAGCTCGGCGACCGCTTCGTCCACCTCCGGATCATGCAGTTTCCCCGCATACTCCACAAACCACGCAAACGCATCCGGGAACCGCCCCCGCAGCATTTCCGCAAGACGCCGGAATTCCCACTCCAGCCATTCGGGCTCTTTGAAAAGGCACGCCGGAACCACTTCGGGCAGATGTTCCAAAAGCCACTTTGGCGGTATCTCCGCCAACGCCTCATGCGCGATCTCAATATTCGAGTAATTCCCGCTCAGACAGCCTGTCTCCAGAATTTCACGCAGAATGCGCTCCGCCGTATCGTCCGGAAGCATATTGATCTTTGAAATATCTCCTCCCGGATAGATCGCACGGATCCTTTCCCGAAAGGCATGCTCATAATCTGCCTGCGCCATCTTTTATCCTCTCCGCAATTCCCCTGCGCCTGATATGCTTCTTCATTCCATCTGTCTTGTGCCGGTAATTATCCTGTCTCCACCGTTTTCTCTCACCTGCACTGTTCATCCTGACATCCGCCATCATAAAATATGCCTCATATGGCGTTTCCGGTCTTTCGCTGCAAAACGGACAATCTGGATCGGAACAGGTCTCATCAAGCCATTCATTACACGATGTACAACACCATGCGTCATATTTATAAATCTGGTAAATTGTCCTTTTTCCGCATATGGCACATACGGAATCCGAGTGCCATCCTATCATTTTCCACTTAAAATGATTTTTGCGGAATTTTAAATAATGTTTTCTATTTTTCATTCATTATATTTTATTTCGTCTTATTTTCTAAGTCCGGCACATACAACCGTCACCGCCCGGAAACCAGCGGTTCGTTCAGCGCCTCGCACCCCGGCAGCACAAACTGACCTTCCTCAATGATCACCACGACGCTTCCGTCCGCCCTGACCGCCGAAACCTCCCCCAGCTCGTCGTAGGGGATCGTGATATCCGTATGGCAGTTAAAATACGCCTGTTCCGGATGCTCTCTCCTGACAAGGGATCTCTCGTTGTCCCTGGCGATGATCTCCTTGCCGTCGGGATTAAAGACCGCCACATCCTCCGCATGGGAATAACAGGTGTCGCCCACCGCAAAGTGGGGCCCCATCTTCTCCGCGATCAGGATCGGCAGCTTTTCTTCGATCTGCAGCCGCTTTGCCGCCACATAGGCGGTGGTGTTGGTGCCGATGGCGAACTCCCCGAGGGGCAGCGAATCGTGATGGAACAACACCGTATCCTTCACCAGCTTCTTATTTTCCGCCTCCGTCCCGAAATTGGTGCAGATGTAATCCGTCACCATGCCGTCCTGAAAAACCAGTTCCAGATTTTCATACCGCAGCTCGTTCAAAAATACCTTTGTGACATGGAGAGTCCCCTCCGTCCCGGCAAGCTGCGGCGAGGTGAACACCTCCCCCACCGGGATATTCACATCCGCCACACAGTTCTCAAAGTTTGTCTGGTGTGTCGGATCCGTCAGCTTGTGGAGCATCACTTTCATATTCGTGCGGTTCTTCCCCATCCCCTTGATGATGCAATACTCCGCCTCATCCAGCGCGTCGATGATCCTCTGCTGGATATCCCGGTAAAGGTCGTAATCCAGCGTATTGATGCGGATCGTCTCATCAAAAATCTCCGCAAACCGTTCCCCGATATCCGGCACGGGGAAAGCGATGATCGTAAAACTGCGCTCCTCCCCTTTGATATACTCGTTGGTGATCTGTCCCGCCCCGGATGCATACTCCACCGAAAGCTTCTGCTGTTTTTCGGACAGTTTCACCGCCGCCTCTTTATTCTCCGGCGTAAAATCCGCCTCGCCGAAAATCTCCATCACCGCGGGACCCGCATGGACATAAGCCCACTCCTTATTGTTCTCAAAACTGCTCCGCAAAAGCTCCAGCTTCCGGTTTACAAGTTTTTTATCCAGAACGATCCCGATATCTTCCTTATGATCATAATCAAACTGTTTGTTTGCCGCCGCACCGTAAACACCGATGCGGTTGATCCCCTTATTTTCCAGAAGGCTCACAGCCTGACGGTAAATGACAGGTTGTAAGCCCATCTTCTCAAAATTTTTCACCGCCGCACGGATGATCCGCTCAAACCCGAGATGATAACGGATATTCACGGTCTTTTTCTTCGACAGATCCTTTCTGCCCAGCACAAACCCGATACGGTAGCCTTCCGTGTAAGTATCCGCGATCAGCTGTATCTTCTCCTCCGGCAGCCCCCGCAGATAATCCGCCATCTTTTCCTCCTGCTCCGTCACATATTCCCCGTAGGCGTACAGGAAACGGTTATCCGACAGATCCGCCTCCGTCACGATCTTTGCGCAGAAATCCTCCGCCGGGTCCACCTGGCTTTTTACCCGCCTCTCCGTCACGACCTCGGAATAGTCGCTGACATACCAGTACAAGATCTCCCGGATCTCCTCCGGTTTTGGACCCTCCAGCCCTTCCTCCCAGGCACTCTCAAAGGCGCCGTAAACTTCCAACAGAAGTTCCGGGCGAATTACCAGCTCCTGTGCCCGCTTTTCGTAGCAGGCGGCGATCTGCGCCCGCATCTCCGCAGCCAATACACACAAAAGCTGCCCGTACTCCCCAAATTCCCGCAGGCATACCGATGGATTACACCAGCTCACATCATAATCCTCCGGCAATATCTCCTCATACAGATTACGGTTCAATTCCCGCAGCTCCTCCAGCGAATCCTGCGCACCGTTCCCGGAGCGCAGATATTTATTTAATTTACAGCAGACATTGCAGAAAGAAAACTGGGTGCCAAAATACCGCCGGAACGCTTCTCTCCCATCCGGCAGATCTTCTTCCTTCTCCAGCTTTTCACTGAGTTCACCTAAAAGCTCCAGGATCCGTCCCTCCGCCAGTTCCAGCCGCTCCGCGTATACCTCTTCCTCTTCACTATATAATAACATCTGTTATACCTCCCACATTTCTATAGAAGCGCTCCTGCATACAGGATCAGGCTCACCATCCCGATCGCGATCAGGTTCAGCGCGATCCCGATATAGGAAAACAGATAGAATTTATCTTTTTCCATCCTGCCGAGCACCCCGAGCACTACTCCCACAAAAGCAAAGAGCATGGCAAGAAAACAGGCGCAGCCGTAACGCATGTTTTCCGCTCCTTTTTCCATATAGGATAAATACGCCGCAAGGATGAGGGATGCTACCGAAAGTATCCCCAGCACCGTCGACATGATCGATTTTTTGGGATGTTCCTTATTTGTAAAAATATAGTTCCTTTTCATCTTCTTCCAGTTCCGCAGAATCTCTTCCGGAAATTCCGCTGTTTCCGGTTCCCGTTAAATACGAAAAGGGCACTTTCCTCAGAAAGCACCCGCCCTGCCTAAAACAGCATCTTTGATTTTCTGGAAAGCAGTTTGGATCCGCTGATGATCAGCAGCACTCCTCCTGC
>ERZ808028.852-NODE-852-length-21563-cov-4.805967_pt1 | contig 21563 bp, 18 predicted proteins | sample MGYA00380184_ERZ808028 | MGnify/ENA primary metagenome ERZ808028 (study PRJEB31490, sample SAMN06133397) | mouse gut metagenome | isolation source: J8_1 | host: mice | place: China: Chengdu | collected 2015-05 ...
AGAAATCCAAGTCGCAAAGGACATAGCAATATCACTATGAGCGTATGTTCCTCCATAGCGTCCTGCTTTTGAAACGATACCAATAGCATCTGTCGCTTCAATCCACTTCTTTGGCGACATAGTAAATGCGTTTGCTCCTGCCTGCTTTTTAAACCCCTCGAATTCGAGGGGTTTAAAATCTGGATTATGTAATCTTTCCCATAGTCCCAGAAATTCTATCACATCCCGATTTCTCATCCAATTTTGAATAACCGCTGTTGGGTCATCGCTCTTATATCGTGCAATATCTGTCAATGAAATAAATTCATTTTCAAAATCCTGCGTATAAATCCCAATATCTATTCCATTCGCATGAATTGTTTCTTTAATTATTTTCCCCATTGTTCCTCCTGCAATCACATCATAATCCTTTTAAAACACCATATCCTCTTTCCCATTAAGAAAGTTCTGCCGAATAACTGTCTTCATCTTCCCACATTTCCCGATATGCTTCAATATAACTCTGAATACAACCAGGATATATATACAAATATTTTCTACACACTCTTTTATATAATCCCAATATTTTCTCATCACAAGCAAAATCCAGCAAATAATCAAGCAAATGTGATAACTCATTCTCTGGCACAGTTCTATTACACACATCTTCAACCAATGGCAGATAAACCTCATAGGCTTTCTGATGTAATTGAACTATCTGCTCTGCAATCTGATAAATATTTTCATCCATTAGATTACCCCAAAATATTTTTTGTTGGAAAGCAGCGCAACCGTCTCAACATGATTATCATTGTCCAAACTCATATTTTTACCAACATCTTAAAAATCTCTTTTTTATCTCATCATTTAGGTAATTATACTTTTAGATTCAATTCTTACCTTTTTTCTTTATTGTGCTATGAATATTTTTAATGCTTTCCAAATATTCTTCTTCGACCGGCGATAAGTTCTGTTCTTGATATTTCCTATATTCTTCCGTTGCTTTTTCAATTGCCTGTGCATGACTAATCGTTCCGGCTCCTTGCAACACTTTTTCACCTGTTGTTTTTAAAACATTATCAAGGTGCTCCACATAATCTGCCATATACATAGGATTATGGCGCATAGCTTGAATTTCCGCAAAATCAAAATATCCCGATACAATATTATTTAGGATCTTTAACTCTTCATCATTGAGATAATTTTTTGCAATACTGATATCTTTCAATACGGGAAAATCACCAGAAAAACTTTTCAATCCCATAAAAGGCTGACTGGCGTCCGCACGCTCGTATATAACTTCTGCTGCTGTATGTCCATGTGCTGCATAGTGTAATTTATTTTGTACCATTTTAAAAAATGCAATGGATTCACTACTCTTGGGATCATAATCAACACTTGTTGCATAAAGGTCAAGTACCTGTCGGTACATAACTTTTTCAGATGAACGGATATCCCGAATACGGTCTAATAACTCTTTCCAGTAATTACCACCGCCCAGATTTTTCAGTCGCTCATCATCCATCGTAAAGCCTTTTATCATGTACTCTTTTAAGCGCTCGGTAGCCCATCGACGAAAACTTGTAGCAATCTTGGATTTCACTCTATATCCAAGAGAAATAATCATGTCAAGATTATAATGGATTGTATTATAGTTTTTTCCATCAGCTGCAGTTGTTCGGAATTTCCGAACAACTGACTCTTCATCCAATTCTTCCTCTTCAAAAATGTGCTTGATATGCTCACTGATATTAGATTTACTGGTTTGATAAAGTTCACATAATTGTGCCTGCGTAAGCCAAACGGTCTCATCTTCAAATTTAACGTCTATTTTCGTCTGTCCATCATCCGTTTGATATATGATAATTTCACTGCTGGCAATATTGGAATTATCTCTTTCATTCTCCACCTTTCAGGCCTCCTTTTACCATTCATAACTTTTTGCGTGAATATGTTTATAATCATTGCTTTATCAACTCATAAAATTGTCCTCGTCTTTTCTCTACCTGTTTTTCTTTTCCCCTATGTATAGCACCTCTACTCCAATTATTTTCAATTCTTGTAATATCCAACTCAAGAATAATCATATCAAAAATTTCGATATCTATAGCTTGTATCAGTTTTAGGAATTCCAAAAAATATTTCTCGTTAAAATTCAACGCAGTAATAGAATTTATTCTTTCAGTAATTTGAGAAACATTCTCTAAAAGTATTTCCTTTGTTTTCTTTACATCTATTTTATTCAATTCCTGTAAAGCGTATAAGCTAACATCCCACCAGTGCTCAGTTAGCAAATCAATCTTAATCCCTCTATCAAAGGCTTCTATAGCACATTTAGGTGATATCATTATAAATGACGAATACATTGTTTGGATTTTATCTAAATTATTCTTAATAAATCCCTGTGCCACTTTATAATTGCCAATGTAAAGAATGTCACATAGCTCTGTTATTTCATGACTCTGCTCCCAACTATCCTTTGCCCTCTCCGCAAGCCTACTCACATCGACAAAATCAATAATTCTCCTTGCCTTCTCTCTGTCATAACGACCTATAAGATTCATAATCGGATGTACAGTATGCCAATCTCTAGGCTGACATTTCACAATAACCTCCGCAAATTCTTTTTCTGGGATTACTGATACTATCGACTTTGCAGATTTCTTTTCTATACTTGTAGTTCGATGTCCACCTAACAAGCTCAAACCACATACATATCCCAAGAAATCAAAATCAAATAGATAAATTGCCTGCGACATGTCTTTTTTGAAATATGCGGCATATATAGGAATCAATTTTTCCACTGTTTTATGAATATAATCTGAATTAGTATGCATAACAGAACAAAGAAAGCATGTTAAATCTTCAATATTTGAAATCGAAACTGAGTCACAAAATTTTTCAATAGCATTTTCCAACATTTTTCCTACTGACAAATATTCCTTTTTCGGAAGTGAATATACCAAACGATTATACAATTTTCCCCAAGAATACAAATTTGACTTACTTTCTTTTAGCATTGATTCTTGTAAGCATGTCCAATTTATTTCCCGTGCAAATTTTCTATGTTGTTTAATATCTGTATTTATCAGAGTATTCATAAGTTCTGAATATGCATATGCCGTTTCGCTATCTGAATTTTGAATCCAATCAAGAAACACGTCCCTGTATTTATAAAAATAATATTTCCCGTTTCGCTCATACTGTAAATTGAAAACCTTTTCCACAAAATATGCTATTCTCATCCGTTCCTCGGAAGAATTAATATTGATTATCTTATCCAATGCTGAAACAATCATTTTTTCAGTGATGAAATGCTCACTCACATTATAAAATACACTATAGCCAATCATTCCATTACATAGCCACACAAGCCCCAATGGAGAAAAGTAGTTTTCTATAAAACTCTTTTCTATAAAGCGTAGTAAGATTTGCTTTTTATTTTCCGCACTATCTTTGAAAAATAATGCTATAATTACCTTCGCGCTTTCCATATGTACAATACGCACATCCTCATCTGAAAGTACGATCATTTTCTCCACTAAGTAATGTAAGTCTGCTTTACTCCAAATTAATGAATCGTCAAAACTTTTTAATTCATTACATATCCAACTAAATTCCACACTATGATCTAATCTAAGTATTTGAAAAACTGCAATTGTTGCTACTAAAAGATCACAATTATAATATGAACGAATTGCTTGATAACGCTCTTTCATATTTTGCCAGCCACCTCGTAATATATAATTAAACTGCCAAGGTGTTATAGCATCTTTTGCCACTCTCAAACGTCTTTCAATCGGCTGATCCAAAAAATTTATTCCAATACTCTTATCGTACTTATGCACAATCGGAACTATTTCTTCTTTTTTCTTAATAAAGTTAGCATAAATAATCTCAACCGCATCTTTATTAGTCAATAATATTGTATCCGGCTTAACAACTGATGAAATTGTCTTTGCTAACAAGATTTTCGCATTAGGTCTTGCCCGTCTTTTTAATGCATCGACTACCTTTTCCGATAATTGCTGTGCATCATCAATTAAATACAAAGATAATTCTGTATTGTCTCTAATACTTCTTGTACCAATATCTTCTATTTCCTTGCATTGATATACTCTCCAACCACTTTGGTAAAAGTCATAAGCCGCTTGATAAATAGATATGGATTTTCCACATCCTGTTTCACCTTCCACCACTGTGTAATCTACAATTGATAACTGTTTTTTTATTCTATCTACCTGTGGAAACCGTGGACATGCTTCAACATCCGCCGAAGTTAAACGGTACCCCATAATTGCATGTGACAGATCTCGTTGATAAGAAAAATCTACTTCTTCCCAAATTCCTATATCAACCGGTTCATAAAAAGTCTCTGTTATTTCTTTTTGACCATCAATTATTTTTAAGATTTCTTCTATATGTGCACGTGCTTTTTCATGATAAAAGCGTAAATTAGAAGCGGTAAAAATTCGATTTGTTTTATCAATATTGCATGCCGGACAGGAAGGCAAATAATTTTCAATTGAATCTACAACAAAACCTTTTTCATGTAACTCTATAAGGTACTCCCTCACTTCATCATCAATTTTTTCTTGCCGATTAGAAGGAATAATATGATCAATATGCATATCACGTTGCTGAATTGTTCTCCCACAATATGCACACTTTTCTTTATATGACTTGAACATAGCTGTACGCAAATATGAACTATCTTTTCTATATGGGTGAAACATTTCATCAATCCTCCATCATATTTTTCAACCAGAAAATTCAAATTTTTTATCTGATATAAATTTTAAATCATGCGAAAATGTTCCAACGCACCCCTTATAGCGGCTTCTTTCTCTGGCGGACATTTCAGCTGTCTGGAATTTTCCGATTTCGGCAGGTTATAATTTGCCCTCTCAATAATACCGCATTTCTGCTTTACCTGTGCAATATACAAGTTGCTGACTTTCAATCCGCTTTGCTTCAAAACATAATCCTTGATTTTCTCATAGGTTGCTTTGCTCTCTGCAGCCGTCAAATCAAGCTCGCTCATTTCCAATTCCACTTCTATATTCTGTTTTGTATGAAGTTTTGAAAGCAACACGATACTTTCCACATTCCCCGTCCACGGAAACATATCGCAGCAGACCGCTCTCTCCACCCGATATCCTTCCTTCAAAAAACTTTCCAGATCCCTCGCCAGACTGGTCGGCTTACAGGAAATATAGACGATCCGCTCCACCCCGTAAGCCAGTATCTTTTTCAGCGCTTTCGGATGAACACCGTCCCGCGGCGGATCCAGTATGATAAAGTCCGGCTTCTCCTCCAGTTCATCCAGCACCTCCAGTACATCCCCCGCAATAAATTCACAGTTATCAAGGCCGTTTAAAGCCGCATTCTCTCTTGCCGCCTCCACAGCTTCCTCCACAATTTCCACACCGACAACTTTTTTTGCCATAGGCGCCATCAACTGGGCTATCGTCCCCGTGCCGCTGTATAAGTCAAAGACCACCTTATCAGGCTTTACTCCTCCTTCTTCTCTGCTGCTCAGATCCCCGATAAATTCCCGCGCCGTCGAATAAAGCACCTCTGCCCCGAGAGAATTTGTCTGGAAAAAGGAAAACGCCGATATACGGAAACGGAGTCCCAAAAGCTCTTCATAAAAATAATCCCTTCCATATAACAGTCTCGTTTCATCGCTTCGCACCACATCAGCCACCGCATCGTTGACCATATGGAGGATGCCCACGATTTTCCCGTCAAGCGGCAGGCTCAACAACATTTTTGCGAAACCGTCTATATCTGAAAACACATTTTTTGTTTTCTCTCCAAGACTTCCGATACTTGATGCTGCCTCTTTTACCTCACCATCAGAACCTCCCGTTCCGCAAGCTGTCTCTCTCTCCTCATACCTAAAATCACCAACGCCGCAAGCTGTCTCTTTCATCTCATCTGCCAAAGTCCCTACACCGGAAGCCCTCTCTTTTTCCTTCTCCGCCACACTGTCAACACCGCCGGTCGTTACAAGCGCCACCAGTATTTCCCCTGTCTTCGCCCCTTTCCTTACCAGCAGGTGTCTCAAAAAACCCGTATGCCGCAGCCTGTGAAAAAAGGGAAGCCCCAGCTCTTCAAAATACTCCCTGGCCGCCGTCAGGATCCGCCGGTAGTCCTCATCCATGATCATACAGCCGGAAACTGTGACAATATCATAAAACCCGCCCCGTTTATGTAATCCCACAGACAGCGGCCCGTCCTTCACCTCATCCCCGAAAGTAAACTCCATCTTATTCCGATAGCCATACACTGCCGGACTTGGCTTTATCGCCTCAAACTCCCACGCGCCCTGCCTGCCAAGTACCTGATCGAGCAGTTTCTTCACCTGTTCCTGCTTTAACCTGCACTGGTCTTCATAAGATAAATTGTGGTACAGGCATCCCCCGCAGAGCATAAAATGTGGGCACGGGCTTTCCACTTCATTCTCCGCTTTTTCCACGACTTCCAAAAGCCGCCCCTCCGCCCTGCCGTTTCTTTTTTTCTGTACGCAAAAAGAAACTTTCTGCCCCGGCAGTACGTTTTTCACAAGACAAAAAGCCTCTTCACCGTTTTCCTCCCTGACTTTCACCATACCTTTATTCGGGAAATCCACACGTTCCACGATTTCCTCTAAAATCTGCCCCTTTTTCATTCTTTCATTTTCCTTTTCTTTTTGTCAGCTGTTCCGCCTTGACAAAGATTACCTCTTTATATCCCAGCTAACGCTTACATACTTTTTTCCCCTTCCCATCATGCCGCCTACAGCGACATAAACAAATCCCAATGTGAAGTTTAGAATTTCTTAGCCTGCGTATTTTGCAGAGTTAGAAATTCTCTTCACTCTTTCCTAACCAACAAAAGAAAGTGCGAACATACCGTCCACACTTTCCGCTTACAGTTATTCTTATTTCATCATATCTTCCGGATATCTCCCCGATCCGCTTCATCCGGATCTGATCCTAAAGACCTTATTCCTCTTCCTTCTTCTCCTCGGGTTCAGCAGTCTCTTTCTCCGCCGCCTCCTCTTCGTCCTCAAAGAACTCATCGTCGAAGTCATCCTCAAAATCATCTTCGAAATCTTCCAGATCACATCTGGACATCATGCGGTAGATCGCATAAGCGGCACCGCCGATGGCAGCCAGAACAGCCAGTACGATCAGCACACATGTCACGATCCTGCTGATATCCCGCTTTTCCTCTTCCCTCTTTGTAAGCTTGTTCAATGTTTCCATCACTGTACGATATCTCTCTTCCATAACGCTATACCTTCCTCTCTTCCCATTGTTAATTTTCTTTTACAAAATACAGTTTCTGCACTTTGCATCGCTTCTGACACATATTTTTCTTAGTATATCATGAATTGTTTTTTTTTACTACACCTTAACAAAAATTTTACAGTTTTTTCAACTTCGCAAACCCCGCATACATGGACCGCTGCCCTACCGAATCAAACTTCACCGTCACCTGATAGTCTTTTGTCCCTTTCTCCAGCGCCAGTACCGTCCCCTCTCCGTATTTTGTGTGCAGCACCCTGTCGCCGACGCCATAGTCCGGCGCACCGCCGGGCGCTTGCATACCTTTGGAAAGTCCGTTTATATTCTGCAGGCTCGAGACGCCTTTCGCGATAAAAGGCTTGTTTTCCTCCGCGGTTCTGGTCACTTTCTTTAAACCGCCGTTTCCGAACGTATGCATGGCGGTGCCTCCGTAACTGCTTTTTGCGGTGCCGCTATAACCGCTGTTCATGTTACTCCCGGAATTTCCGAAAGATGCACCGCCGAAATTCTTCCCTGCCGTATTGCCGCCTGAACCGCTCCGGGCACTCCTCAACGCTCCGCCGTAAACACCGTCCGATGCACCTTTGGCACTCCCCGATGCTCCGCCGTATCCGCCGCCTGAACTCCCCGATGTTCCGCCATATCCGCCTGGGTGCCGCTCCGACCGGTCAAAAAACGGCAGCGGCTCATCGTCGCCGAGACTGAAGCTGTCCTCATCCTGCCATTTCCGAAGCGGCGGAATATATCCATCGATCAGCTCCGCCGGGATCTCCCTGACAAACCTGCTCACCGCGTTGTACTGCGTCTCCCCTCGCACCATCCGCGCTCTGGCACAGGTCAGCGTCAGTTCCTGCATCGCCCGGGTGATCCCCACATAGGCAAGCCTTCTCTCCTCCTCGATGTCGTCCATATCCTCCGATATGATGGACATATAACTCGGAAACAACCCGTCCTCCAGCCCCGCCAGATAGACATAGGGAAACTCCAACCCCTTCGCGGAATGAAGCGTCATGAGCAGCACCCTGCCTTCGCCGCCCGCCACATTGTCAATATCGCTGACCAGAGCCACTTCTTCCAGAAACCCGCTAAGCGACGGCTCCTCTGCCCCTTCCTCATAAGAGACGAGCTTGCTGACCAGTTCCTCCACATTGTCGATCCGGTCGTCCGCGTCCTCCTCATCGGATGCGCGCAGTTCCTCCAGATACCCTGTCTGCTCCAGAATATCCTCCAACAGATCCTTCAGGGAGTAAAACTCCATCTTCCCGCGGAAAGCCTGTATCATCGTCACAAAGGAGGAAAGCTTCGACAGCCCTCTGCCGATCCCCGGAATCTCCTCCGCTTCCCGCAAAGCATTATAAAAGCTGATGCCCTTTGCGTCCGCATGATCCTGCACCCGCTGGATAGTCGCCGCCCCGATGCCACGCTTCGGGATATTGATGATCCGCTTTACCGCCACATCGTCCGCACCGTTGTCAATGGTCTTTAAATAGGCGAGCATATCCTTGATCTCCCTGCGGGCGTAGAAGTTCGTGCCGCCCACCACGTTATAGGGGATCCCCTCCATGACCATCCGCTCTTCCAGAATGCGCGCCTGCGCGTTGGTCCGATACAAAATGGCAAAATCGGAAAAGCCGCATCCTTCCCTCCGGTATTTTCCCGCGATATCGTCGGCGATATACTCCGCTTCCTCATAAGCCGTATCCAACTGCTGGAAGCGCACCCGCCGTCCTTCCCCTTTGCTCGTCCAGAGCGTCTTGCTCTTTCTGCCCTGATTATTTCTGATCACCGCATTGGCGGCATCCAGAATGCTCTGGGTGGAGCGATAGTTCTGCTCCAACCTGACCACCTTCGCCTCCGGGTACACTTTCTCAAAATCCAGAATATTGCGGATATTTGCCCCCCTGAATTTATAGATGGACTGATCGTCATCCCCCACCACGCAGAGATTCCTGCTGCCCTCCGCCAAAAGCCGCACCAGCTCAAACTGCGCCGTGTTTGTGTCCTGATACTCATCCACCATAATATAGGTAAAGCGGTTCTGATAATTCTGCAGTACCTCTGGCTTTGTCCGAAACAGCTCCACAGTCAGCATGATCAGGTCGTCAAAATCCACGGCATTGTTTTTCTTCAGCGTCTGCTGATATTCCAGATACGCTGCCGCAATCTTTTTCTGCATAAAATCCCATGACACATTCCGCGCGAACTGCTCCGCTCCGATCAGCTCATTCTTTGCATTGGAGATCGCATTCAAGATTGCCCGCTCCTTGATCTGTTTTGTGTCTATCTGCAGCTTTTTGCAGACATCCTTCATCACAGTCTTCTGATCGTCCGTATCATATATCGTAAAATTCGTATCGTATCCAAGCAGGTCAATATGCCTGTGCAGGATCCTGACGCAGGCGGAGTGAAATGTGGAGACCCAGATGCTCTCTGAGCCGAAACCCACCAGTTTATCTACCCTCTCCCGCATCTCCCCCGCCGCCTTGTTGGTAAAAGTGATGGCGAGGATATGCCACGGATTCACGCCGACGCGGTCGATCAGATAGGCGATCCGATGCGTCAGCACCCTCGTCTTGCCGCTGCCGGCCCCTGCCAGAATAAGAAGCGGCCCTTCCGTACAAAAGACCGCCTCCTTTTGTTTGTCATTTAATGTATCATATATGCTCATGTATTTCTCCATGTCCCGCAGGTAAAAATATTTTGCCGCCCCGGCATCTCTTCCCTTTCCGCTTGCCGCGTCACGCGAAAAGCTGGCTTCCGCAGTTCCCGCAGAATTTCGTCCCTGTCGTGGGCGTCCCACAGTTCGGACAGAACTTCGGTGACACGGTGGGAAGAGGTGCTGTCCCTCCTGCAGGCCCCTTCTGGCTCTGAGGCACGGCGCCCTGATTCATTATACCCTGTCCCATCATGCCCTGCACCATCTGCTGTCCCATCGCCATTCCCATCTGAAGCTGCACCATATCCGAGGCGACGCCTCCGCCATTGCCCCCGCCTTTTCCGAGCGCATCCGCCACAGCCACCTGCTGGTACTTGTTTACATCCGACAGCAGGGACTGCGCCGCCGCCTTCTCCTGCATCTTCCTGATCTCTTCCGGATAGGAAAAACTCTCGATATTGAAATCCGTGATGGAAATGCCGATCCTCTGCATATCTCGGTCCAGATCCGCCGCGATCCCCTTGGCGATATTTGCCGCATCCATCTGGAGATTGAAGATATCCCGTCCTTCCTTGCCGATCCAGCTCATCAGTAGCTGATCCAGATTCGCGATGATACGCTCCTTCACGTCATCCACCGTATAACCCGTCTTCACACCGGCAAGCTTTTCTATCAGCACCTTCGCACTCTCCACCTTGCAGCTGAATGTGCCGAACGCCCTGATCGGCATACCGCCGGGCAGTCCCTGGGCGGGCAGATTGATCGCGCTCTTTGTCCCCCATTTCACGAGCTGCTCCTTCGTGTTGATGAACAGCACTTCCGCCCGCAGCGGCGTGTTGAAGCCGAATTTAAAACTGGCGAGCGTAGTCAAAAACGGAATGATATCGGACTCCACATCATACCGTCCCTCCCTCTCAAAAATCCCCTCTATCTTGCCGTTATACATAAAAATGGCATCCTGCCCCATCCTGATGATCAGTTTGGAACCCTTTTTGATCTCGTCATTTGCCCATTTCCATAAAAGCACACCGCCCTCGTTCTCGTTCCACTCGATCACATTGGCAAGCTGTGTCGCAAAAATCCCCATGATTACCTCCTGTTTTAGTTCCGCAGATATCCGGATATCTGCTACTTCCCAATTCCGCATCCTGCCCGTCTGGGGCGTCCGCTGTCAACATACCTCACTCCGGCACAGAAATAACCCCCGCCGCCGCAGATGCTGCCGCCGTCGCCGGCGAACTGAGGAAGATCTCCACCTTGGACGTTCCCATACGCCCCAGGAAATTCCTGTTGTTTGTGGCAAGCACCCTCTCGCCGTCCGTCAGAATACCACAGGCTCTTCCGCAGCACAGCCCGCAGCCCGGATGCGTAACGATCGCCCCGGCCTCTGCCAAAGTACGAATATAGCCCGCCTTCACCGCTTCCCGATAGATACTCCTGCTGGCGGGTGTGACGATCAGTTTCACAAATGGCGCAACCTTCTTTCCTTCCAGGATTTCGGCTGCCACCGCCAGATCCTCCAGCCGCCCGTTGGTACAGGAACCGATAAACACCTGATCCAGTTTCGTTCCCGCAAGCTCCGATACATCATGAATATTATCCACCTGAGAAGGGCATGCAAGAACCGGCACCAGATCCTCCGCCCTGTATTCCATCACCCGACAGTACGCGGCATCCTCATCCGCATACAGCCAGTCTACATCCTCCATCTTCACGCCGGAGTATGCGCAGGTCTTTTCATCCGGTGCGAACAGCGCCGCCTTTGCCCCCGCCTCGATCGCCATATTGGAGATCGTCATGCGGGAAGAGACGCTCATCTCGTCCACCGTACTCCCCGAAAATTCCAGCACCTTGTAAGTCGCTCCGTCTGCCCGGAGATCTCCGATCAGCCGCAGGATGATATCCTTTGCATAGACACCCTTTGGCAGTTTCCCGTTGATCACTACCTTTATCGTCTCCGGCACCCTGATCCACATCTCGCCCGTGCCCAAAACCGCCGCCATCTCCGTATAGCCTATCCCCGAAGAAAAGCAGCCCACACAGCCGTATGTCGTGGTATGGGAATCCGTTCCGAACACAATATTGCCGGGCTTCGCATAACCCATCTCCGGCATCAGCTGATGGCAGATGCCGTCCGCCCTGTGGAAATGTGTCAGTCCCTGCTCTTTCACAAAGGCATCCCCGATCTTGAAATGCCTTACATCCTCCACCGCGCTGGTCGGCACCAGATGATCGTAGATCAGCACGACCTTATCCTGATCCCATACTTTCCGAAATCCCATCTCGCGAAACTTATCCACCACGAACGGAATAAAGATATCATGTATCATCACCCGGTCCACTTTGACCGTCTTGATCTCCCCCGGCGACACCGAAGGCTCGCCGGTATTTCTCATCACAATCTTCTCAATCAACGTATGTCCCATCATCACACCCCGTTCCTTGCCTGCATCGCTTTCACCAGTCCGCCGGCATTCAAAATATCCATCAGATTCTCCGGAAGCGGTGTGATCGGATAATCCTTATCACCCGCATGGATCTTCTCACCCATTGTCACAGTGATCACATCTCCCTCCGCCACGTCATCCCGCAGCGCAGAGCTTTCGATCAGCAGAAGCCCGTTATTGATGGCATTCCTGAAAAAGATCCGCGCAAAGGACTTGGCGATCACACACCGCACGCCAAGCTGCTTGATGATCTCAGGCGCCTGCTCCCTCGAGGAGCCGCAGCCGAAATTTTTACCTGCCACGATGATATCTCCCTCTCTGATCTGCCCCGCAAGCTCCTCCCTGAGCGGCGAGAACGCATACTTCTTCATATCTTCCACACTCGGCAGCGCCAGATATTCCGTAGGGATAATGATATCCGTATCGATATCATCCCCCAGAAGCCATACCTTTCCTGTAAACTCTGTCATATTCCATACTCTCCTACTTCATATTCATTTTCTCTAATATATTCTATATCTGTGATTTTTTAATTAGCACCATACTTATCGTATTTATCACGTTTACCCAAATTACAAGAATCACAAAGAGTCCTCAGATTACTTGGAACTGTTTTTCCGCCTTTCGAAACGGGAATAATATGATCAACATGTAACTTTACTCCATCATCCGCATTCCTTCCACATAGAACACACTTAAAACCATCCCGTTTCATGATATCATATCTCAAAGAATCAGTCATAATTTTCCGTTGGTATTCTTTAGTCTCTTTTTTCTTCAAGTTTTCACAAACGATATTATACTCCTTTACTAATTCAGAATAAGAAAATATTCTGTTATCATTATAGCTATTTCGGCCTTTTGGACTAATATAGCTACTTACTATTACTATTTGGGGCTCCAATACAGGATACAATATTTTATTTGCCACAATTCTTTCCTCCATTTTTCTGTATTTGGAAAAAGACACACCTTTTATATCAAATGTATCTCCATCCACAAATGGAGAAATGTTCATCAACTCCATCTTGTATTGCTTTATTAAACGATTATTTTCTACTACCGCTTTCTGAATCCATTTGAAAAAATCTATATCCTTTTCTATTTCCTCCTCTAAAAATTTCGTATAGTCAAACCTGTCAAATTGTACTTTTGATTTATGATACTTATGATAAATATATTTATTTTTTAAATCATAAAAATCATACCTATTATTTATGCATAAAACATCCTTATATCTTAAACTTGTATTTATAACTACATTTGTATATTTTTTATTTGATTTTTTAGCTATAAATTTAACAAGTTCTGTTATTATTTGTATACTTACCGCCATCAATATTAATATCAGAATTATTATAGCTGCTATTGTATATCCTGGATATTCTTTAAACAGATCATAGAAGGTTTCAATCATTCCCTTTATCCTCTGCATAAATTCATATTATTTGCCAAACGCTTAACAAACAAAACCAAGTGTATTTCATCAAAAAGCTGTCTGTACCAAAAACGACAGTATGATCTCTATGACTGCAACCGCCCTGATGATCAGCCTGCATTTTTTGCTGTCATACCTGTTTTCGAGCGAAGCAGGGTATATCGGATAAATGAGCAGAACAACTCCCAGCGAAGCCAATATGATACTGTGTAATATGGAGTTCTTCAATAAAAAACCGTTTGCAAGCAATAATACGACTGCAACGCCAAACCAGACAGACAATAATTTAAAAAATGATAATTTTTTCATCGATACCTCCGTTAATTCTGATCTACCGCTCTGCTTTTACAGCCAAATGCCCGCGCAGGCGCGGCACTTGCTCATTGTACACGGGAATAACTCTCTCATTTTACAATCCTTCCGGCCCCGCGATCTTCCCTGCCACCGCAGACGCCGCCACGGTCGCCGCCGACGCCAGATACACTTTCGAATCCTTGTGCCCCGCGCGTCCTTTGAAGTTTCTCGTGCCTGTGGAGATCAGCACTTCCCCTTCTCCGATCACGCCCTGACAGCTTCCCCAGCAGACGGAACAGTTGGGATTCATCATCATAGCTCCCGACTCCAGGAAAATATCCACAAGCCCTTCCTCCAGCGCCTGCAGATAGACGCTGTTGGATGCCGGAGCGATCAAAAACCTGACATCCGGATGTACTTTTCTTCCTTTCAGGATAGACGCCGCCACTCTCAGTTCATCGATACGCCCGTTATTGCAGGAACCGAGGAACGCTTCATCGATCTTTACCTCCCCCACTTCCGAAAGGGGCTTCACATTGTCCACAAAATGCGGCTCCGCAACCACCGGCTCTATCTTCGAGAGATCATAATCATACACCTGCAGGAAGGAAGCGTCCGCATCGCTCTGATACAGATTATCATAGCTTCTCCCATGTTCTTTCATAAATTCTGCCACTTTTTCGTCCGGCTCCACGATACCCGTCTTTGCACCCGCTTCCACCGCCAGATTACAGAGCACAAACCTGTCATTGACGCTTAAGCCGTTAGCCCCCTCACCGGCAAACTCCATGATCTTATAGTTGCAGCCGTTAGCGCCGATATCCCCGATGATCGTCAGGATAAGATCCCTCGGATATACGCCCTTCCTCAGTTTTCCCGTCAGGTTAAACCGTATCGTCTCCGGCACCAATACCCAGGATTTCCCTGTGACCATGGCATATAAAAAGTCCGTGCAGCCGATCCCCGTGCCGAAAGCGCCGACCGCCCCGTAGGAACAGGTATGGGAATCCGCTCCCATGATAAACTGTCCCGGCTCCACAAAATCTTCCAGCATGATCTGATGGCATACGCCCTTGCCCTCATAAAACGCGATATCATATTTTTTTGCGAACTCGCGCATCTTTTTGTGCGCTGCAGCGGTCTTCGGATTCTCCGCCGGAATATTGTGGTCGATAATAAAGACCAGTTTATCCTTATCCGCGATCCGCGGTTTTTTCAGCTGATTATAAAACATGTCGATCGTCAGATGCGTCGTACCGTCATTGCTCATCAGATAGTCCACATCGACCGTATGTATCTCACCGGGCTTTACAGACGGTACGCCTGCCGCCCGGGCTATGATCTTTTCACCAATTGTCATACTCATGCCATTATTCTCCAATCTTTACTCCTCTTTGTTTAAGGATGCGATCAGGCCGCCCTGATTCAGTATATTTTGCATGTATGGCGGAAGCTTTGTACAGGTATAAGTCACGCCGTCCGCCGCGATGGTTCCTTCCGCCAGATCAAGTTCCGTCTCTTCCCCTGCCTTTGCCACATCATAAAAATCCTTGCTCACAAGTACCGGCAATCCGATATTGATCGCATTCCGGTAAAAGATCCGCGCAAAAGACTTTGCCACAACAGCCTTAACGCCGAGAGCCTTCAGCACACTGGGTGCCTGCTCCCTCGAGGAACCGCAGCCAAAATTCTCGCCCGCCACGATGATATCCCCGGGTTCAACCTTCTTCGCAAACTCTCCGTCCAACGACTCAAAAGTATACTCCTTCATATCCTCAATACTCGGCAAAAGCAGATACTGTGACGCAATGATCTGATCCGTATCCACGTCATTATGAAATTTAAAAATCTTACTCATAATTTCTCCTTTTTGACAGTTTTTCCGATATGGCAGCTCTTTATCTCCTCCGGTCGATTCGCAAAGGACACTGCCGCCGCACAATACACATAGTCTAACATATTTTTCCCCACTTGAAAAGATTGCTTTCTATCAAACATATACCTCCTATTTTCTGATAACTTCCCAATAGCCGCCGCGTGCTGAACCATACCGTACAAGGCGTCCTTCTTCGCGAAGCTCTCTGATATATCTTTCTACCGTACGCTGCGTTACGGACAGTACTTTTGCAATCTCGGATGCAGAAGCCCTGCTGTTGTTGGTAATGATTTTCAGTATGGATGCCTTCACATCTCCGACATTCACTGCCTTTTCTCCGACATTTTCTCCGACATCTCCGACATTATCGCCGATTTTCACCGACGCATCCACGACACTGGACAGCGGCTTACGGTATAAATTCACACGGAAGGATTCCGGCATCTCGATAAACTCCGATTCCGGCAGTTCGTATTCCTTTGCGGCATTCTGAATCCGCTGGAGACCGGTTCCCCATGCTTCAATCAATCCGATCTGGCAGAAAACATTGGCAATGGCGCGATTTCTCAGTTTAGAGTGCCCCTGCAAGGCTTCTTCAAAGGTAAGTCCGTTGTAAAGTCCTCCCGGCGATGTCACTTCCAATCGATCATCAAAAATTGCCACCTGCACACAGGATTCATCCGTCAGGTTGCGGTGACAATGCGCGTTGACAATCATTTCCCTGATAGCATCTATCGGCAGCTCATAGGACTCCTTTCTTATCAGCCCATCGATCTTTGCACCAAGCCGGATATTACGCAGGACAAAGCTTACAGCATCCTCAATCTGTGTATAGATTGGACCGATATACTCCCGTTTGTCCAAAAATACCGAGCGGTCAATTCCCTTGAACACAGCGCACTGCGTCCTCGAAAACGGGAAGTAATCTGATGTCAGTAAAACAAAAGCATTGGACGCAAGATATCCGTTGTTTGTTTTCTTCAGCAGCTTCCAATTCTCAAGATTTGTCCTTGTCACGGTAGGAAGCTTCTCTGCAAGAGCTTTGCGCTCCTGCATTTCTTTTCGGCGGGTGGTCATATCTCGGCAAAGCTTCTTAATGGCATTTTCGGTCACATCATATCCGACACAGGTCAGCTCATCCCATGATATCTTTGCCCCTTCCATCTCCAGTTCCTTAATCTTCTCCGGAGAAGCCAGACGGGTGGTTGCACCTACACGGATGTAGGTGCCCTTGTCCTTTCCCTTGGATTTCAGATAATACGGTCTCTGAGGCTCGGGAACAACTGTCACTACGATGACCGTTTTCCCCTCAACCGTATATGGCTCAATCTCAGGAACGATTTGCGGTTCACAGGAATCGGATATAGCATTAGTAATGGAATCCATCGTCTGAAAGAGTATAGACTCATCTATTCCGACAATCTCCCTGGTCTCATCCACTACACCGAAAAACAACTTGCCACCCTGAGTATTGGCATACGCTACAACTGTCTTCGTATATTTTTCCGTGTTCTTCGGAGGCATCTCCTTGAACTCGGCTCTCTTCGATTCACCGCGAATGATTTCTTCTATCGTCATCTTACTACCCTCCCTTACTCAAGCTTCGCCAAGACATCCTTGAATATCTCATAATTGTGCTTGCTCCATCATCAAAACCATGCTGATCATCTGACCGGCAATGGCTGTGCGGTATCGACTCTACTGCTCACGCACATAGTCTGTACGGATACGGGCAAATATATCCGGCTGATAGCGATGCATATACGTAATAATTAAGCAAAACATATCATGTTTCCGCAAAAAAATCAATGTAGTCAGAACCTCTGTTACACCTGCCTGACTGAATAGGCATGCCTTGTAAAGGGCATACCTGCTCAGCCGATTTCCATGTTTATTCCCGCTCTGTTTCTTGTCCTGAAAATCATAATGTGCTATAATCTTCTCTGGACTGCAAAGTGATCGTCAATAGCCCACGAAAGGAACATTATATATGAACAAAGTACAGATCTCCATGGAGATATTTCCCCCGAAAAAAGACAGCGAATTTTCTTCCGCCTTCCGCGTCGCAAAAGAACTGGCGGATATCAGCCCCGATTTTATCAGCGTTACCTACGGTGCAGGCGGGAGCCGTTCCAAGAGTACCATAGAAATCGCTTCCTATATCCAGAACGAACTCCGCATACCCGCCATGGCGCATCTGACCTGCGTGGGCAGCACAAGGGAGGACATCCGCAGGCTCTGCGGAGAATTTAAGCAGCACAGCATTTCCAATGTACTTGCCCTGCGGGGCGACCGTCCGAAGGACATGTCCGATGAGCAATATGACGGCAGGGAATTCACCTACGCCTCCAACCTTGTGGATTTCCTGAAAGAACAGACGGATCTCGAAATCTGGGGAGCCTGCTATCCGGAAAAGCATTTTGAATCTTTCAGCAAAGAGACAGACCTGATGCATATGAAAGAAAAACAGGACAGAGGTGTGACGCAGTTTATCACGCAGATGTTTTTTGACAACGACTTTTTCTATGAATTCCGTGAAAAAGCGGCAAGAAAGGGCATTACAGCCCCGATCCATACAGGCATCATGCCGATCACCAGCGCAGGACAGATCGGACGCTCCATCTCCCTCTCCGGTTCCTCCGTGCCGAAGGCCTTGTCCGATATCATCGCCACACACGGAGACGATCCCGAGGATATGTACAAAGCCGGTATCGACTATGCCATCCGCCAGTGCAACGACCTCTTACAAAACGGCGTAGACGGCATCCATATTTATACGATGAATAAGCCTGATGTGGCAAAGCAGATCGTAAAGGCACTTACCCTCTGACTGCGTTCACAAAACATTCACAAAACTTTTCGGAGGCAGCCTTGCACTAATCGCCGGGCAGCCTTATACTGATATCATAACTGCAACAAAACAGACACCCCCCGGGCAGCGTCTGTTTCTCCAAAGCCCTCAGTCAACACCCCGCCGCAAGCAGCGGGATATCGACTCTCGCAGCATTCGCCAAAAGCCCGCGCAGGCGCGGCACTTTGGCTAATGCCAGGCAAGCTTGGCATTTTGTTCGCGGAAATAACCAGAAAGGCGGCAATATCACAATGAGTGAAATGAATCCCAACAACCAGAACACAAAATTGGAACCGGAAACCCAGGATTCCGGAAACGCTTCAAATGTTTCCGGCGAAAACGAAAACAGCCGGCAGTACTACGATGGCCAGCAGCCTAACGGGTACCCCCAATATGACAATTCCCGACAGAGCTATCCTGAACAGTCTTACGCAAACGGACAGCAATACTATAATAACGGACAACAGCAGTATGGCAACGGGCAAAATACAGGATACAACAACGGGCAGTATTACGGCCAGAACAGCGGACAGCAATATTATAACACCAACCAGAATACCGGCTATAATAACGGACAGTACTATGGACAAAATACCGGCTATAACAACGGACAATATTACGGACAGAACAACAGTTACAACAATGGGCAGTACTACGGACAGAGCAACAGTTATAGTAACGGGCAATACTACGGAGCGGGCAGCGGTTATAATAACGGACAGTATTACGGAGCGGGCAGCGGTTATAACAACGGACAGTACTATGGGCAAAATAACGCTTATAACAGCGGACAATACTACGGCGGGCCGCAATACACGAACCCTCAGGCTGCTTACAGACCGGCGGAGCCCGTAAGGGAACCCGTCTCCAATGTATTTTGTTATATTTTAATGGCGCTCACCGCCATCTCCGCCATCATCGGCATCATCGCCGCAAGGGGCCTTATTACCAATATGTTTTCTTCCATCGACCTTAATGCCATGGCGGGGGAAGACTTTATGTCCATGTATTCTTCCATGATGAATTCCTTTGCCAATGCGCCCGGCTATTCGGCATATTCCGTGCTGAATTCCCTGCTTGGTTTTGCGATCATCGTAATTTCCATTATCGATATCGTACATGTCCACAAAAAAGGATATCCTATCCTTGGCATGATACTGTTCACCATATTCTGCAAGCCGGGATACTTCATCTGGCGCGCTTATGTGTTAAAGCAGAAAAAAACAGTTCCGGTGCTTTACACGGTAGCCTATGTACTGCTCTATCTCATTTATTTTTTCTGGAGTTTTTATTTTATGCTGAATCTTATTGCGTAGTCAACTGCAATCAGTTACCTTGGCTAATGTCAGTCCTGCTCTACTTTTGCTCGCGGCAGTCGCCAAGATGCCCAAGTCAAACCTAAAGGTTGGCTTTAAGCAGTCACTTGGCTCGTTGCCCGCGGGAATAGACAGCACATTTTACGAAGGGCTTTCCGACCACTCAAAACAGGCAGTCATCATAGATGCCTGTTTTCTTTTAGCATAAGCCTGCTCGCAAAGCGTGCAGGCGTTGGTTGCGCAAAACCAAGTAGGGAATTCAGCGCGGATGCCTGTTTTTTATGCAGATAAGCAGGCATCTGATACTATCCGGCAACCCCCGGATCGCATACGCTGCCGAAACTCTGCCAATCCATCCGCCCGTCAATTAAATTTAAAGAATCGCCGGCACAACTTATAACCGTCTACAGAAATCCGGCGTCCGCCCCGCCCCGGCAGATTCGTATATCCGCAGAGCAGCCCATAGCGAAGCCTGCGGAACAGCCTGTAATTTTTCTCCTTAAAATAAATCCAGAGCTCTTTGCGCTTCTCCAGATTCTCCTGCGTGCCGGAAATCGCCATCATGACCGTGGAGATCACCGTGATGATCTCCAGATAATTATACATATACTGCTTTCTGTGCTTTTCCGCATGGATCTCCGACAGATGCTCATGATAAAAATCAAACATCCATTTATTTACCTTTATCTGCTGGTCGATCCGGGATATCATAATGGACTCGTTGACCGACTGGTCTTCCCTGCCGATATAATAGCGATAAAAATTCACATCCAGATAATACATATTTTTCACCTGCAGGAGAGGCTCAAATACATAAATATTATCCACATAAAAGGTTTTTTCGGGAAGCTTGAGGCCGCACTCCTTCAACAGCTTCGTGCGGAATATCACCGAATGCATCAGGATATACTGCCCTTTCATGAAATGCTTTACATCCTTCCATGTAAACAGTTCATTTTTCGGCAGCGCATGGCGGTAGCGCATTACCTTATTGCGCTTTTCCCCCTCCTTTTCATAGACAAAATTGCTGATCAGCATATCCAACACATCCTTAGAACCCGCAAAATAACGCAGCGTATCCAGAATTTCCAGATAAGCGTCCTCTCTTACCCAGTCGTCACTGTCAACCACTTTAAAATAAAGCCCTTTCGCCTCTCTGATCCCCGTGTTGACCGCCGCGCCGTGACCGCCGTTTTCCTGATCGATCACCCTCACTATGCTCGGATACTTCCGCTCATACTCCCGGCCGATCTGTGAAGTTTCGTCCACAGAACCGTCATTGACCACCAGGATCTCCACATCCTCCCCGCCGGGCAGCAAAGATTCGATACATTTTCTCATATATGCCGCCGAATTATAACAGGGTATCGCCACCGATAATAATTTCATATTTCATCTCCTCATACAG
>ERZ808028.853-NODE-853-length-21543-cov-10.678329_pt1 | contig 21543 bp, 24 predicted proteins | sample MGYA00380184_ERZ808028 | MGnify/ENA primary metagenome ERZ808028 (study PRJEB31490, sample SAMN06133397) | mouse gut metagenome | isolation source: J8_1 | host: mice | place: China: Chengdu | collected 2015-05 ...
AGGTTTGTGCCTTTTTTATGGACTAAAGTATTGATTTTTCAAGGTTCAGCAGACCAATCGGTGTGGGAAGTTTGAGTTACTTATTACTATACTTTCCCCTTTAGACAGATCTTTACCATCATTTATCTTCTGTATGCCACTGGTCAAATCCTGCAGTATATTTTCTCGGTATACCTTAGATTGTGGCATATTTTCCAGCATCTTGTCAATGTATTCCTCTGGTTTCTGCTGAATATCCGCAAAATATTGTTTTCCATACTCTTTCCAGTTGTGCGTTACGCTCATAGCTCTGTTATAGAGCTCTGTCCATTCAGCGGTCCAACCATTCATCCTGCCATCGAAAGCAACTTTCCCAAAATCCGCAATAGTAGAGCACGATGAAAATTCGGGCAGCTGTTTTAAGCGTGGAAGCATTTCGCATAATCTTAAACCATAAGAAGGGGCTAAATCCGTAATGCCTACCTGCGACGCAAGATAATGTGCTGAACTTTCTGCAAAAGTCTCTTCAATATCAAGCCATGCTTTATTTCCCAGCTTTGCTATATCTATTTTCAGACCGTCGGCCATTGCGTGAAATGCTTCATGGAAAGCCGTTTTCACTCTGTACTGATAGGACCTTAGGTCCTTGCTATTCAGGTTATAATCTATCATCTGGACAACGCCAGTATCGGAATAAAATCGGCAGACACCATAATCTTTCATAGCTTTCAGATGATCAGCAACATTGTTCAGGTTCAGGTCATCCAGTATCTTTCGCCCCAGGTTTTTAATCCCCACGTTGGGATTCCGCGCCATAAATTCTTTGATGCCGGAAATGAATCTGTTACCCTTTGCCATATTCATATCAGCACGACGGTTATGTTCTGCTTTCTCACGCATTGCCCTTTCTGCCCTGCGTTCTTTCGCTGCCGCACGTTTGGCCGCTTTATCAGCCTGATCAGCCTGCCATTTCTTATATGTTCGCTGTGAAGGTGCGACACGGCCCCGCAGGTCATAATATATCCGCTCACGCTGTTCCGGCAGATTAAACTTTCTGCTGAACTCTTTATATTCATCAAGCATGGCCTGATATTTACATCTGGCGTTCAGGATATCATTCTTATCGGCGCCGCCCTGTTTTAACAGCTGCACTTTTTCCCGCTGAGCCCGCATCGCTGTTTCCATTTTCCGCTGTTTCTGCGTGGCTTCATAGGTGTTGTATTCCTTCCCTCTGTAGGGGATTTTCTGCGCTTCCTTTCTGTCCATTTCTTCCAACCATTGATCAGAATAATTCCTGACGGAAATTCCCTCAATGAAGGGATAATAACTGTGCCGGCAGTTCCAGCCCAGCAGACCGGGGCCCGTGCCCAGCCCGCAGACATCTACAAGCTGCTGGTATGTCCAGACACGTCCCTGCCATTTTGCGTGATCCGGTCTTGCTCCGTGATGCCAGTCAATTTCATATTTGTCTGTTCCCAGCGCCTGACCGTTCATTCTGGATATCTGCCCGGTCAACTGTCCCATCCCTGTCAGCAGCGCCCGCCTGACGGCTACGTCCACCCTGTTACTGTGGCCGGAAGCATAGTCAACCGTTCGCAGCCCGGAAGCAGTTATTTCACCCACAACTTTGCGGATCATGGTATTGTAATCAAAGGCCCCGGATGCCATCATGGTGATCGCATTGTCAAGATACCCGTTATAGATCTCTGACAGTGGTGTGAATACCTTGCGCCCGCCGCCTGTATCCACCATGAACCCCAGTGACTTACTTATGTTGAAAAGTTCATCATTTGACTGCTGGATCAGTGCGTTTGTGATCTGCTGCAGTTCATAATTCTGCTCATACGGGACAAAATATGCGTTGACCTGCTCATAGATGGCCCTGCTGCGGACATATTCCTGTTCTATGACTTCATCATACAGCTTGAACGTGTCAGCCCAGTCACCGCCTACAGCTGAACGGATGATATTTTCAACATCTTCCGTACTGTGTCCCAATACAATATAACGCTGTATCTGCCAATCTGCTGCAGAAGTTATCTTCCCTGCCTTTTGAATACGGCGCACTATATCCTTTTCAATCTCTTCTTCCAGCATCAGGTATTTCTTTTCAATGCCATCTTGTAGGATTGACTGGTATTCCCGTTTCACTGGATCACCTCATTGTCAAACTGCTCGGGAAGGTTCCGCTGTGCCTGTTCCAACGTTTCCCCATACCATTTAGACCGATATTCAGCCACGCTCATAGCACCCATCGCCACATCCTGACGGTCACTTTGTCTTTCCGTAGTCTTATCCTCTATGATCGAATCATCAAAGGCGATCGTAACAGCGGTATTTTCCTTCAAGCCGTGGATCCCTATGCTGACACCAGCCCGGATGATTGTCTTGATCAGCTGGATCAGGACCCTTTCAAGTACCAGTTCATGCTTTGTCAGGCTCCTGTACATATCTGAATTTTCGCTGATCACTTCCGTAGCAGTCTTGACCTGACCTCCTTCAAACCTGTACCGGTCAGTGCCAAAACCGCACTTGAAGGAAAGCCAGTTCAGATCGTCATTGATCGCCCTGCTGTGCTCCTCAATCCGCAGTTCCATGTTTACCTCATGCATCGCTTCTTTCGTGTCCTTGAAATAATCTTCGGGCAGTTCATAGAAAACGGTATCCTGTGGATCAAAGACGGCATCTCCGCCCTGTGTGGTCAGGAATTCAGGGGCTACGAATATCCGCTTGCGGCCCAGAGAAAACTCATTCGCGTAACTGTCATATTCCAGATCCAGCTTCCTGATCACGTCAATACCATTTGCAAACAGAGCCACGCCCATAGGGTTCGTCGTATCCTCATCGGCATTGTTCACCATATTCAGCCGGTCAATAATGAAAAACGGCTGGGCCGAACCTGTTTCAATGCGTTCAGCCAGCCCACTGAAAGCGGGTATTTCTTCCCATTCTTCCGGTGTCAGTTCCTTCCCAGCCCCCGTGGTGTTCTCCACGACAGCATTCTCAATCACGTACTGTTTCCGCCTGTCTCCGGGTACGTCCTCAATCCGGTGATATTGGAAATGGACATATTTCTTACGCTTGTAAGTTTTTGGAAACGTGAAAATACATTCTGTGATCACTTTATTCTGCCAGCTGGTAGGGTAGATATTGGCCGCTTCCACATAGTTGATGCCTACGCTGCCACCGGTCATATTCCCGGCTTCGTCCACCGTGGCATCCTTGATATACACCACATAGGCCACGGTTCCCAACGCTGACTTCCATTCCTGATATTCATTCCCCAGTTCTTCCCATGTGTTAGATTCCAGAACTTGCTTCACAAAACTGTCTGTGGTCTGGTCGGATACGGTGATTGTCACTTTTTCATTCAGCAGCAGATCCGCCATGTCCTCACACACTTTTTTAGCCATCCCCAGTGCATACCGGGTACAGTTCACAGAAGTGCCGTTTCCGCGATACACTTTGTACTTGTGAAACTTCCGTACATTTGAATTATACCAGCTGCGCCACACCTCTATCTGTCTGTAGAAAGCAGGGTCCAGCGTGTCGATTCCCTTATTTTTGAAATAGCTGAAAATGTCCATTATCTTTCACTTCCTGATTATTTTTCATCATCCTGTTCTGAAACAGGTAACCACGCCTTGATCTTCGTCCACATACCCATGACCATGTACCTGATGGCGTCCATGCAATGATCTGAAACTTTGATCGGTTCTTCCTTACCCTTTTCAATGGACTTCGGATCGTATCCGTACACGCCAAATTCATCAATGGCGTTTTCCTGTTTTGGGGAAACCGTCATAATGTTGAAGGTCAGGGCCTTTTGTACCCTGCTGATCCCCAGCTTCACATCATTGTCAGCGTCACGAATAGAAATGGGTATATCCGCGATTCTGCAGGCCCGTTTTATTTCTTCCTGCAGGCCCTGTGCAGACGGGTCAAGAAACAGGTAAAAGCGTACCCCCTGCATTCCGTACTGTTTACCCAGCAACTGAACGAACTCAACAAAATCCTTTGCATACCGGGATGGGGCTTTCTGTTTTCCGCTTTCCCTGCCGCTGTGATAATACTCATTCAATCCCCGCAGTTTCCTGTGCGCCAGATCAAGACCGGCAGCCTGAAATGTCGTAGCATTCTGCTGGCCATAGTCCCCGCCGATCGCGATGATGGGGAAACGATCAACATTTGCCAGCGGCCGGTCAATATGCTTCTGACCGAACATGTAGTAAATAACTTCGTCTATACCTATGCACTTACCAAGCCATACCCATTCGTATTGACGGGGATCCATAAGACGCAGCATTTCAGCCGACTGTATCAGGTCCGGCCCCAGCCATTCAGGGGAAACGTCCCTGTAATCCGTGTGAATGTGGATGCAGTCGGGCCGCTGCTTCATTTTGATCAGCCACTTCATAATGTCGCTGTTCGGATTCTTCGGCGGGTTAAACAGATAGATCATTTGAAAATCGCCCTTGTTTCCTCTTGCAAAAGTAGCTTCGATATTCAGAAGTTCATCCTCGCCTTCGCCATCGTCAAAGAACTCCGTTAATTCGTCCAGTATGACCAGCTTGATCGGTTTATCCTCGTCAATAATACCCTTCGTATCATCTATACCATCTGAACCGGCAAAGTACATTGTGTTGCCATGCTTTTTATAGGTGATCTCCATAGGGGACTTTGTGATCTCAAACTTTTTCTTGCTGATCCCCAGCCGGTTAATACCCCGCAGCATTTCCTTGTATACCGTTTTCCGTAGCTTGTTATGGCGCTTACGCAGAACTACCACGGAACCGGAACCATCGTTGACAAGCTGATATATGCCACGCACACCTGCAAAACTGGACTTCGTGCCGGCACGGCCGGAAGTCAGTATGATGTGCTTATAAGTGCGATTGTTAAATATAGCCTGATATTTCGGTATTATGATTTCACTAACCCGCACCTGTTTCTTTTTAAGTTGGGCAGTCGTTAATGATCTCGACGCCATCATCCTCACCTTCTGCGTTACTGCTGTTCCTGATCCGTTCTGTCTCCGCTTCCAGCTTCTTTACACGTGCCCTCTGTTCCTCTGTGGCCAGTTCCCAGTTCTCATGCAGTAGCCTGTTATATTGCTTAACCATGCTTCGCAGTTCACTTTGGGCACGGGCCTGTGATTTCAGGAAGTTAGCCTGCTTATCCCACGCCTGCTGCACTTCCCATTTCTCCCCGAGGATATTGCCTGATTTCTCCTCAACCCTCTCAATCGTCTTGTCATCTCGATCACGGACATACATGATCTGCTGTGCACGGATGATAGCCGCATAGGCGATCTGAATCTGATCCCAGAGGACATCTAACGGATCATCCGGCATCTCCTGTATAATAGAAACGGCCTCCTCCGGAAGATACTTCCGAAAAAGACCATGCTTTTCTGCATTATTGTTTCCCTTTGGTGCCCCATGCCCAACAGCATTCTTGTTGCCTGGCTGGCCTCCTTTATGTTTAGTAACGTTACCATTCGCATTAGGTAACGTTACTTTATCCCACTTATCCTGATTTTTCCATTTCCTGATCTGCTCTTCGGATACCTGCAGCTCTGCGGCAATATCTTTGAGCCTCCTCTTTTTGCCACTCTCAAGCCAGAGTCTCATTGCCTTATCTCTGCCAGGGCTTCTCGGCCTCGCCATCATCACCACCTCTAAATCATTTATTATGGAAAAAAGAGACAACCGCGGTCATCTCTTTTCTTTCACCAATTACACTATAACACATATCAATAGTCGCATTCTATCGCATCTTGAAATTTTTTAATGCTCGTAGATGAATTTTATGCACATGTTGTTGGCTAAGCTCCATCTTATCACTGATATCCACCCACTTCATCAGTTTTATGTACCGATACATCAAGATGTCTTTTTCATCCTCATCTTGAAGCCGCTCTATCTTATCCGTTATCTCTTTACACTTCTTGATCCGTCTGTACCTGTATTTGAGATACCCCCTCCTTTCCCGCTCCAGCAGAACCGCATAAGATGACAGGTCATTGTTACTATGCGCACGAGGCATTCCATCATTGACGATTGCGGGACATATCCTGCTCAGCTGCACTTCCTGTAGCCTGAGTTCGCTGCGTTCCATCTGGCGAACTGCCTTTTCATAACCTTTAAGATATTCCTTTTTTAGCTTGATTTCCTTCTGTTCCTGCACCACCCTTACCTCCTGCACCACCTGACCTTATATGGCTCATTACCGGTTATATCGTGTCTTCAATTCCTTAAAATGCCTTTGCATTTCCTTCACCAGTGCTGTATCCTGCGCCGGATTGTAATTCATTGGCATTCGTTTCAGACGTTTTCTGGCAGCTATCTTTTTGCGCATGAACCGGTCTGAAATGAATACTGTATAACGCTGGCCGCACTCCGGACAGACAAAAAATTGTTCCGTAATGTCCTTCCCGTCTTTGTCCTGATCAATTATCTCCTCTTGAACATTTATTTCTATTTCCTTCCCACATTTATCACAAATACAAGTTTTCACGTTGATCTCCGCCTCCGTTATATCTCAGTTTAGCTGAATAACTGCTTTAAATAATATGTCCTTGGGTCTTCTTTAACCCTGCTATCTTTGATATACCCTATACATTCTGCTTTTACATTTACATGTTTCAGCACATTTTGATATGCCAGATGTTCCTCCATGGCAACTGTTTCTTTATCCTTACATGTATTGCGCCTTGCACAACTGTAGCACCATGACGCTTCCGCATTAATCCTGCCAAATAATCGCTTAAAATTTTCTTCTTTGTTCAATCCCCACCTCCGCTAAAGTTTAATACTCATCGATACTCTCTTTGATTCCGTTGTAATAATTAATCTCATCATCGCAATGATTTATGATGATTTCCACCATTTCCTTTTTTGCTTCTTTCTCCGTTCCGGCCAGAAGCACATCTACCGCTCCACCTATAACACAACCCCAACCAAGTTCTTCGCCGAAATATACAATACTTCCCACTATGCATATTTCGCAGAACATGATGTCAATCTGTCGTTCCCAGTCTTTTTGTTGAGGCTCTACTTCTTTCCACTCTATGTTCTCCATCCTCTACCTCCGCTAAAGTTCAATTGTAATTATTTTTACTACCCTCGAAACATGGCACGTCAACATCACATACGCCACCGTTTTCATCCATGTCATAGCTTTTATCCATCCAAAAGTTCGGATCATCTGTTTCTGTCCAGTGTTTGTAGTACTGACAACCATAACAAATACTGTTTTCATCCAACAGAAATCTCGGTTCTTTCATTGTTGCCACCTCCGCTAAAGTTTAATACACCCTCTGTCCGCAACCGCAATACCCTTGAAACCGCATCATATTTTTACATCTCGGACAATAATACTTTCCTTCGATTACGACTCTTGATACCGCCTGCTGTTTCTTGAGAGCATCATAGGCCATATCTAAAGCAATAATCTGATCTGTCGTAGGAGCTCCCTTATACATTCTCTTGATAATTTCTATAGCCTCTTTAGGTTCCATCCTCCACCTCCGCTAAAGCAGGTTAAACTTATAAACTGTTATTTTAAGCAGTGCCCAGATGGACACTGCTTAAAATGATGAAGATATGCCTTATTTTTCAGGAGACTTCCCTTTTGATTCCAATGCTTCCTTTATTGCTTCTACGCTCAGCATGGATAACAGTCTGTCTGCTTCATTCTCATAGTCTAATGATAATTCATACCGGATCCTTTTCATGCTCAGCTTATAGCTCGCCTTTACTGTGTTTAAGACTGCCATGACTATCTTTTTCATGATCTGCAGGTTCTTCGCACCTGTTTTCGCCATACTCCTGTTCTTATCATCCCTGAATGTGAAATCCAGCTGCCAATGCAGGTTATTCTCCACTTTCCAGTGTCCTCTGGCTGCGCGCTCAAATTCCCTCGCGTCTTCCTCTATGCTGCATATATAATACCTTTTTTCTTCGTATACGTTCCCGTCATTTCCCGTGGCTCTCTTTTTCACCATCCCAAACGATTTCAGTTTTGCCCATTGCCCCTTTTCGCTGTACCAGCTTATATCCTCCGTGATATAGTAATCCCGTACCGCTACGCCTCCGTGCTCTTTCTCTGTCGTCCTGTACCAGCAGCCTGCCGCCTGCCGCAGTCCTTCCAGTCTCTCTTCGTCAAAATATTCCCGGACTTCTTCATAAAACAACGGCTGGTTCCCCTTCAGAGCCAGGACATAATCGCCCTTTGCCCCTGCGATCGCCGCCACAGTCCCTTTCTGACAGTTCATGGCATCCGCTGTTACGATACTGTCCCTCAGGTCCATCAGTGGCAGGAGTTCCTGTGCCGCAGGGATCTCGTTTGTCTTTTCCCCGATAAACTTCTGCCCTATACAGATCCCATAGTCTCCCGCATACACATTGAGCGTGCGCAGGGCACGGGCCTCTCCCTTCCCTGTGTCCCTGCGTCCGGATCCGCTGCTCTCCTTCCCGTCCACGCAGATGATCTCCTTTTCGTGGGTCTCTTTCCCTGAAAGCCGGACAATTCCGTCTATCGTCTCCAGGAGCAGATGGACAGCCACCTGGAAGAAGTGTTCCGTATTGATATTTCCTGTCACGATACGTATGGTGTCATCTGTGGGAACCCCGTTTGGAAGTTCGAGATATCTGCGCAGCCATTTTTCCTTGCGCCTTGCGAAGCTTTCTATCTCACTCCATTCATCTGCATTCCCCAATAGTGCAAAAAAGACGATCATCACGATGTCACCGACCAGGTGTCTTATATAGGAAGGATGTCTGTAGTCAGAAATAGCGTCTGCATTCTTTTTTATCTCCCGGATCAGGTCATCATGGAATGATATAGCATCCTGCGTGATATCATTTTCCTTAAATATATCATTGAGCGCTTCCAGTTTTGTTGATCTTTTAGGCATAAATGCACCTTCTTTATGATAAACGTTTTAGAATGATTATAACAAAAAGCCATGTGAAAAGGAAACAGAAATTTCCTGTTCCCTTTTCCTTTTAGACTTTTTTTATTTTATAAGTTTAACCTGCTAAAGTATGGCAAGCTATTTTCAGCACAGAGGGAATGGTTAATTGATGTGGAAACTGAAGATCGGCAGGTTTTTTCTATTTGACGACAGCCGGGGTGACGTGGAATCAGATGCAACGCCGGAGAATGTTATTGATATTATGAAGAAAAGCAGCAGCACTATTATGTTCTTACGCTATTAATGATTTGTTGAATAATGGTATTGGAGCAGTGATACTTGGTGTGTGTGGTCATTCTGCTTTTTTATACGAAAAAATTAGGCTTTAAAAGATATTTTAATAATACGATTATGAAATTTGACGTTTGAAAATTATTTTATTATTACCAGTATGTGTTATTAGAGTGCAGAAAAGTAGTACTGCGTTACGCAATAGACATTTTGAAAGCCTTATGTTACAGTAACTGTATTGAACTTGATCATGAATGATTTGATGGAAAAGGAGAACAAAATGCAGATTGTGCCTACACTGAATTTTGGCGGAAACTGTCGGGAAGCAATTCAAATGTATGAAAAGGCATTTCATGGAAAGATTAGTTGCATGATTACATATGGTGAGGCAAATGACCCGGCATATATTCCGTTACTTAAGGAAAATCAAAAAGATTATATATATCATTCGGAGCTTGTATTGGAAAATCAAAGAATTATCATGAGTGACCATGTGGATATTGAATTTCAAACATGTTATTCCAATTTTCTCACAATTATGTATGATACAAAAGAAGAAGTGCAGAGAGCATATGAAATCATGAAAGAAGGAAGTAAGACAATATATCAACTGGAAGCAACGCCCTACAGTTCCTGCCGGGTTGTTTTTGTTGACAGGTTTGGAATCCGTTGGGGAATTATGACCGAACAAACAGAGCGATGAGTTTAAATTTGTCAATTAGAGGGGAGGAGAACTACGAATTGATACTTTCTCTGTAAAAATACGCCACACAAAAACAACGATTTTACGCTGTTTTCAGCCATAAAAAGCATAGAAAATACCACAAAAAGCGCCATTCAAATTATCATGTTACACCTGCTCCACAATTCGTCTTTATATGAAAATACATCTTTGTCGATCTTTCTTTCAACAAAGCCGACTTTTGCATAACATTGCTTCGCTAATGTATTTTCATGGAAAACATTCAGTTGAACCGCTTTTGCTCCGGTTATCTGAAAAGCGTATTGCAGAGCAAGATTCAGCATTTCTTTTCCGTAACCTTTTCCGCGTTTTGTTTTATCAACGATTACAAATTTAAGAAAACCGGTATTGTCTGTCGTATTGACAGAATAACAGAAGAAGCCTGTTGCCTGTCCGTTATCTTCAGTTGCGACATAAGCACTGTCTGTCCAGTCTATTGCATTTCTCTCCAATAAATCATGGAAAGATTTTCGTGTCATGGGATACGGTAAAAGATTTGCACACCAAAAGGCATGAGTTCTTTCATTATCAATCCATTTTGATACATATTCGTAATCTTTGTCTGGTATATATGGTCGGATTCTCATACATGGAATGCGCTTTCTATGATTATTTCTATGTTTACAGGCCGTACACCATAATGTATTCTTCTTCGTTCTCCTTTACAATCTCAAAGCCAACTTTTAGATACAGTTTTGCCGCATAATTGGTTTTTTGAACGGAAAGAGAAACTTGTTTATACCCATACGATTTAAGCAGAGCAAGAATTTCTTTCATCATGGCTGTTCCAATGCCGAAGCCCCGGTATTCTTTATAGAGGGAGATTGCTAAAGAGGGCGTTTCCTCATCTATATGTCCATAATCGTTCATGATACGGACCCAAACAGCACCGACGATCTTACCTTCAACCTCCGCCACTAATCCCCAATCATCTTTTGATTCCCCGAAATGCTCCACGTAAACCTGTAATTCGGGAGAGCTGATAATGGTTTTGGGAGGAGGTTCGATACCCTCTGGAACAAAAATTGCTTCATATAGAAAATGATCCAGTAACGGATATTCCTGTTTTTGTATTTTCCGTATCGTTACGTCCATAGCGTTCCTTTCAATGCTGTATTTTCCATATATTCTAGCATAATTCAAATAATACAGCAAAAAAACCTGTCAGAAATGCAAAATTTAATCAAAAAGACGAGTTTAACCAATAAGCTGTTTGCATTAACAGAAATAATTTCCGTATATAAAGAAGCTGCCAACCCGGATATGATTTTCGGGGAATTTGTACAGGCATGCATATAAGAAAATACGTGATATGCATACAGAAGATATTATTCACTGACAGAATGAGCAGACTTCAAAAATCGTTGGGACGATAAAAAATGTGTGGTGTGTTGGCTGTTATATCCCTTATTTTGTAATGACAAACAGGGAATGGAAGTAGTATAATCAAATGAAGAAATCAGGAGTGAGGAAATAACGTGAATAAGAAAACAGAAGAATCAAGAATTGCATACAATAAAATAGCATCCGAATATGATGCGTCAAGGGAAGGACAATATACAAGATTTCATATTATGGAACTGGCTGATACTATAGATTTGCATGAGGGGAATGTTGTCCTTGATGTTGCATGTGGAAATGGAACGCTGTTGCGGGAATTGTCGAAAAAAGCAAAGATCCAGGCAAATGGAATAGATATATCTGAGAACATGATTTATTCTGCAAAGATGCGATACCCTGATATGAGTTTCGAGGTAAAATCATGCTATCCGCTTGAATGGGGGAATGAAAGTATTGATATTATAACTGTATGTTGTGCGTTTCATCATTTTGATAATCCACAGGGTTTCGTAAAGGAATGTAAGAGAGTTTTAAAGAAAAACGGTGCAGTGTATATAGCTGATCCTGATTTTGGAAGTGTAGTCAGATTTATAGCAAATAAATTTTGGTTTCCCTTTTCAAAAAGTGGCGATGTAAGAATATACAGCAAAAAAGAGTTAGGGAAATTTTTTTATAATTGTGGATTTAAAAAAGTGCGGGTTTATAGAAAAGGAAAAGGGGTGTTTCTCAAAGCTGAAAAATAGTACCGTATGAACAATTTATAAGCACAATTTATATTATTTATGGAAGATACAAAAAACTATAAATGAGCAGATGACAGAATCTGATAAATTTAGAATGATACCGGACAAGGAAAAAGACCGGGTTAAAATCTGCACAGGAAAATGCTTTACAAATGTTATAATATGGAATATGCTGGTATCATTATTGAGAAAGCGGTAATGTAATGGCTCAAATCAGTTTGCGCATAGAGGATGATGTTATGACCAGGGCAAAAGAGTCGGCAGCGCAGATGGAAGCTGCCAGAGTAACGGAATAAATGGTAACAGGTTAAATCAGCACGGGAGGGATTGATCATGAGCAAAGAGCCGGTCATTGAAACAGAAAGATTGATTTTGCGTCCTATAACACTTGATGATGCAGAAGCATGTTTCAGTTGGAACAGTGATGAAAGAGTTGCAAAGTATATGGCATATTCCACATATTCTGATATTAGCCAAACTATAGAATGGATAAATTCTACATTTGATGATGAAGAAGAGTGGAATTGGGCATTTGTTTTGAAAGAAGAAAATAAAGTGATCGGAACAGGAGGCATCGGACCCAATGAACAAATGAAAGATTATTGGGGGATAGGATATAATCTTCATTATGATTATTGGCACAAGGGATATTGCACTGAGGCAATGAAGGCTATTATTGAGTTTGCATATAGAAAACTCGGCGTAAAAAAGATATGTTCAGACCACGCGGTAGATAATCCACGTTCGGGAAAAGTTATGGAAAAGTGTGGATTGAAATTTGACCATTATGGGGAATTTACAAAACTGGATGGCAGTCAAACGTTCAAGGCAAAGTTTTATATAATGGATTTGGAGTGAAATTGGTTTAACCGGTTTAGATGATATCATCACTTTTGATATCTCATATATATTTTTGCCGAAAATCCTTTCTGTTTACCGTGCTTTTCTTTTACTCTTTTAAATTCCTTGAATCCTAAGGCAGAATAACAACGGATAGCAGCAGTGTTGACATCTGTAACATCAAGTACATAATCTTCGTAGGAACTCTGCATCATACTTTCTCTCAGTATAGAGGTAGCGATTCCTTTTCTTTGGTGTGCATTTCGTACAGCGACGAATTCAATATAGCCTGTGGTTGGCGGATAGTCTAATGGTGATTCAAATTCTTCTTTTAACACCAAATTTGCAATGTTCCCTTTGATAAAACCAAAATTTTTTTTATAAGAAGCTATATCTGTTACTGCGGCTCTGCCATTGCAGTCAGATACAGCGACGACACCAACTACTTCATTTTCAGATTCTGCTACATAAAACTTTGAAATCTGTATGCCTGTACTGATTGCGGCTGCTACGGTATGTGTATTTTTGCATAATACATCAAAGTCTTTTTTGAATCCCTCTGCGATGCACAAAGCGATCTCACTCCTGTCATTTTCGCTGGACTGTCTGATATTTATGTTCATGGAATTTCCTTTCAAAAATTCGATTGTTTTCTGCACTATATTTTAGCACATTTTAAATAATATGTTAACCAAAATATGCCCTGTATTTTTGTGGTAAACAGAAGCAGGAATTGGTATAATCAAATCAGTCAGGAGAATGCCCCTTTTTTGCGTTTGAATATCAGCAAAGCGGACATTGACTGCAGTTGTGTAACATTCAGGATTATGGAGTCAGGAGTAGTTGGAGAGAAAAAGAGAAAGGCCTGCAGAGCAGAAAGTGAGAGCATGAAATTTTTACATTTAGGAGACTTACATTTAGGAAAAACACTGGGCGATTTTGATTTGATCGAGGATCAGAAGTATATCCTTGACCAGATTCTTCATATCACGGAGGAAAAATCCATAGACGGCGTACTGATTGCCGGGGATGTATATGATAAATCTATTCCGAGTGAGGCGGCCACGAAACTTTTGGATTCTTTCTTAATTACATTGGCGGCAAAGGGAATAAAGGTGTTTATGGTGAGTGGAAATCATGATTCGGACGCGCGTTTGAATTTCGGAAGCACGCTGTTTGCATCCAGTCAGATATTCATATCGGCTGTTTTTGACGGCACACTTCACAGGCAGAGTTTTGCAGACGGAGATACAGAGATTGCGGTATATATGCTGCCGTTTGTAAAAGCCTCCCAGGTAAGACATTATTTCCCCGACGAGGATATAAACAGTTACGATGACGCTGTGAGAACCATTATAAGAAACACGCTTATAGACAAAAGAAATAAGAATATTCTGGTGGCACACCAATTTGTTGCAGGGAAGGGAGAGGACCCCGCACTTGCAGGCTCTGAAAGCGTTGGAACCCAGAGTGTGGGTATGGTTGAAAAAATTGGATATGACTGTTTTGATGATTTTGACTATGTAGCATTGGGCCATATTCATTCTCCGCAAAAAGTTGGAAGGGAGGAGATCAGGTACGCAGGTTCACCTCTTAAATATTCACGGAGCGAAGCGAATAATGAAAAGTCAATTTCTCTTATTACGGTATCAGCAGAGGAAGGGGTTAAAATAGATCCTGTCCCCTTAAAGCCGATGAGGGACCTGAGACATATAAGGGGGAAGTTGAAGGAACTGTTGGATAAAAAGAATGTAAAAGCGCCGGATGATTTCATCTATGCAACATTGACCGATGAAGAGATCATCAATGATGCAATGGGAGTATTCCAGCAGACCTATCCGCATACGGTTCGGATTGATTATGACAATTCACATACAAGAGATATCGAGCAGGTGGATATCAGCAGAATTGCCGAAAACAAATCATTTCCTGAGTTGATCGGAGATTTTTACAGGCAGATGTATGGTTGTGAGATCACAGAAGAGGAAATGGATGTCATCAGGACAGCAGCACGAGAGGCAGGTGTGATAAATGAAGCCGGTTAAACTGATCATAAGTGCCATTGGTCCCTATGCGGGGAAGATTCCGGACATAGAGTTTGCTGCCTTTGAAGAGAAGGGCCTGTTTTTGATATCCGGAGACACAGGTGCGGGGAAGACTACGATATTTGATGCAATATGTTTTGCATTATACGGAACGACCAGCGGAACATATAGAGATACGAAAAATTTGAGAAGCGAGTATGCCAAAGATTCTGTTCAGAGCTATGTGGACTTTTATTTTTCACATCAGGGACGTGAATTTCATGTCTGGAGACAACCCTCCTATGAAAGGCAAAAACAACGTGGTTCCGGTGTGATATTAGAAAAGGAAAAGGCGGTTCTCTACGAAGAGGGGCAGGCGCCGATAGAGGGATTGACGCAGGTTAATACTGCCGTAAAGGAACTGCTGCACATCAATGAGAAGCAGTTTAAACAGATCGTAATGATCGCACAGGGGGAATTCTGGGATTTATTGAATGCCAAAACGGAGCAGAGAACAGAGATACTACGCACCATATTTCTAACAGACGGCTATAAAAATATAGAGTACAAATTGAAAGATCGAATGGATGCAAGTCACAGGATGAAGGAAAATGCTGAAAAGAGTATTATTCAGCATTTTGAGGATGTGTCGGCAAAGGAAGAAGATGCGCTGTTTGGTGAACTGGAGGATCTTAAGAGCAGGGCCGGACGATCCGGAAGTGCATGGAATCTGGATGAACTTTTAGCGGTAATGGAACGTTTGATTTTGTCAGACAGAGAAGAATTAGAGCGCATGAAAGCAGATTTGAAAGAAGCAGAGACAGAGTTAGAGAATAACAAAGACACGCGTGCACGCGCTGAGATCAATAACCGGTTCATCGAGAAGCGGGACAAACTGGAAAAGGAAAGAGAGGAGCTTGAAAAAAGAAAGGCGGAAATTGATGAGCAGAAACAGCTTTTGGACAGACAGAAGAAAGCCACTCGTCATGTGAATCCGTCTTATGCCGCATGGACGCAAAAGCGTGAGGAAGTATCACTGACCAAAAAGCAGATTAAAACAATCAAATCCAGTCTGGAGTCGGCCGAGGCAGCTGTAAAGCAGGCGGAAGATGCACTTGACGCTGCCTGCAGACAGGAACCGGAGGTTGACAGATTACGACAAACGATCAGCCGGATCGACGATGAGGAAAAGCAATATCAGCAAAAAGAGGAACTGGAAGGAAAGCTGAAGGAACTCAAAGAACTCGATGACACTATCAGTGCGAAAGAAGCAGACTTGAAAGAAATTGAGAAAGCTCTGAAAGAGAAGATCAAAGCGCTTACCGAAACAGTTAAGGCGTTAAAAGGTAAGCCCGCTGAGCTGACAGCGGCAAAAAATGAGAGTGAAAAGCTGACGGATCTTCTGGTGGATTTAGATGCAGTCATAGACGATCAGATGCCGAAAAGAGAGGCTAAGAAAAAGGACCTTGCCAAAAAACAGAACACATTTTTAGAGATACGTGACAAATACGAAGAAGCGAGCGGCAGGAGAGAAGAGGCCGAGCGTATTCTCGAAGACAGCAGAGCCGGTATTTTGGCAGAAAAACTCGTAGAAGGAGAGAAATGTCCGGTATGTGGATCCGTACATCATCCGGAGCCGGCTGAGCTGAAAGACGTTTCGATTTCCGAAGATGATTTCAAAAAACTTCAGAAAAAGGAAGCGGAGCTTCGCGATAAAAAGAACAATGCAAATACGGAGGCAGAAAAAGCAAAGACCTCGTTGGAAGAGTTTGAGGAGCAGCTTAGGATAACGATATCAGACTGCATGGAAAACCCACTTCTGGACATGGTTGTAGAGGAAAAATCGTTCGAAGAATTGCTCGTGGCAGTAAAGGAAGCGAAAACGCAGGTTGAGACAAGGTCAAAGGAAAATATAAAAAAGTGTAATTCCCTTAGTCGGGACTGCATAACACTTGAGAAGGCCGAAAAAGAGCTCGAAACTGCGCAGGGAGATGAGACAGAGAAGCTCAATTCGAAAAAAGAGGAACTTGGAGAAAACAGACAAAAAACAAACCAGGAACTGACCACAACGACAGCCACATTAAAGACGCTTGAGAAATTGAGCTTTCCGGATTGGGAAACAGCAAAGAAAGAGAGAACACAGGCGGAGACGAAGAAAAATAAGATATTGGACGACATCAAGAAGGCAGATGCGGAAAAGAAAAACGCTGATGACAATGTTACCGCCGCCCGGTCAAAGTTAAAGACTTTGGAGGACAGTCTGGATCAGCAGAAAAAGGATGAAGAGACTTTAAGAGAGAAGCTGAATAAAGAAGTCAGTGCAAATGGATTCTCTTCTGTAGAGGAAATGCTGACATGTGTTGTGAGGGAAGAGGATATCGCATCGTCGGACAAAGTGATTCACGAATATGATCAGGATGTTGCAACGAATGAAAAACAGCTTTCAGATGCAAAGAAGGACGCAGAAGGCAAAAAGGTGATAGACATTCAGGCGTTACAGGCCGTATGTGATGAGCAGGGCGCGAAGGTAGATCTGATCAGAAAGAACTGTAATAACAGCGAAAACAGAATACATACGAATGAGGAGAAGCAAAAGAGTATTCTTGACAGGAGAGAAGAGTTAGAAAAGGCACGTAAAGAGAATGGGATCTGTCAGCGGCTTTATAACCTGGTCAAAGGCACAACGGGAAACGGAAAGATTACATTGGAGCAATATATCCAGGCTGCGGGATTTGACGGGATCATCGCTGCGGCAAACAGGCGGCTGCTGCCAATGAGCGACGGACAGTATGAGCTGTATCGTCAGGAGAATTCTCCCGGCAGGAAAAGCAACAATTTCCTTGACCTGGAAGTGCTGGACAATTATACGGGACACAGAAGGCCCGTGGGAAATCTTTCCGGCGGGGAGAGCTTTAAGGCCTCACTGAGCCTTGCCCTGGGGCTGTCTGACACAGTGTCGTCCAATCTTGGCGGTGTGCAGATGGATGCACTCTTTGTAGATGAAGGTTTTGGAACGTTAGACAGGAAATCGCTGGATAATGCGATGGAAATTCTGATAAATCTGACTGGGAGCAACAAGCTGGTGGGCATCATCAGCCACAGGGAAGAACTGATAGAGAATATTCCGCAGCAGATCAAGGTCAAGAAGACAAAAGCCGGAAGTCAGATCACTGTTGAATACGGATTTTAATTTGAAGGAAGGTTTTAGGAACTGTCTGTCCGATCGCGGCTCAACAGGAGCAGCGATCGGACAGAAGCGGCGACTAATCTTTTTTCCGTGTCAGGAAAATTCCAGCGATCGTCCCGATCAGGATCAGGGGAGCGAGTCTGACAAACAGCCATTCAAATGCGTGAAAAACGACTCCGGCCACAGCAGTTTCAGGGTCATTATAATTCCAGCCAAGATAAGGACTGTTCAGCAGTATTAAGACCACGAAAATTGCAACTACGGCCATGCACAATGTGATCAACAGCCAATGAAGTATTTTCATTCTGGTAGTCTTTCTTTGTGCAAGCTGCAAATTGATGATTTCCAGTTTTTTGGAAATTGCTTTCAGATCATCGACTTCCGGCTCCACAACCGTTTCTCCAAGCAGAATGCTTACCGGTGTTTCAAGCGCTTCCGATATGGAGAGCAGCATATCAGAGTCGGGAACGGACAATCCGGTTTCCCATAGTTAAAGATACTACACCAAAAGCCCACGCTGATATACTTGCTATGATATCTTAAATAAGAAGAAAAGGAAAGAGGGAAAAAAGGACGGAAATAAGAACCGTAGAAAACCGACCCGGAACCTTGCAAGCCGACCAGATATCTGATAACAAATCAATGAAAAGGCAAAAAAGAAAAAGCAGCGTGTCAAGGGGCAAGCGGAGCGATACGCCGTAGGGCAACCCTTGACACAGCGGACGCAGGCCAAAGCAGAATGGAAAAAGAGGGAATGAAAAGACGCATTATCTTTCATTCCCTCTTGACTGTGTTTTTTGCTGTTTTCCGTTAATATAACCCCTTGCTAAATTTATACAGTGGCGGTATAATGAAAAACGAGATAGATAATAAAAGGCAGGATGTAGGGAACGCCAATTCCCTACACCCCTATGCAGGAGCTACGACCTCCCACACAGCATATTATGCGCCAATTCAAGTATAGCGAATTTTTCACACTATTTCAAGTGGAAAACCAGCGTGTATTTGGATTTGTGGTGCTGTATTTTCAGCGGTGTAGGAAAGAAAAATCCTGCACCGCTTTCTTATTGTTTATCTCGGCAGATTGGCAGAGGGGCATAAAACTATGCCCTCTCTGCTGGACTGTTCGGGATGTTCTGATAAACAATTACTTATGAAAGAGAGGTTATGAAAAAGAAATAATTACGATGAAGAAAAGATTTTTAACAACTGTCTGATTGCAGTATCAAAGTATTCCGGGCATACGTCCGGGCATGGCTTGGGGCTGTGCCCCCTGTTTTTTAAACAAATAAACAAAAATATATAAATAAGAAAGGTGAGGTAATTGATTATGACAAAAATGGTATTAAGAATAGTAACTGCGATGATGTCTGCATGTATGTTGAGCGGAAATGTTTCGGGCACAGATACATCTGCATTGGTTTTAGAAGAAACCCAGACAGTATCAGCTCTTAAGCAGACCGCGTCCGTCGCATCGGCTGTAGCTACGGTATCCGTTGCATCGGCGGAATCTTCTGATACCACAATGGTACGTGTATGTCAGTGCAAAGAACATTTCGTGATGGAAGGTGACTGGAAAACGGCATGGAAAAAGCATGTAATTCAGGCTCATGGTGGAGCTTGTCATTGGGGTGACAATGCGTTCACGGAAGAAGAGATGAGAAAAGCATGGCCGGAAGACTTTGAAGACAAGGCCGTTGAGGATGTAGTGGACAAAGAGCAGGCTGAGAAGGAAGAGGCTGAGAAGAAGGCTCAGGAAGAAGCCGAGAAGAAGGCTCAGGAAGAAGCCGAGAAGAAGGCTAAAGAAGAGGCTGAGAAGAAAGCCAAAGAAGAGGCTGAGCGCAAGGCAGAGGAAGAGCGTAAAGCCAAAGAAGAGGCTGAGCGCAAAGCTGAGGAAGAGCGTAAGGCCGAAGAAGAGCGCAAGGCAAGAGAAGAAGCTGAGCGTAAAGCTGAGGAAGAGCGCAAAGCTAAAGAAGAAGCTGAGCGTAAAGCTGAGGAAGAGCGCAAGCGGTGCGGGGAAGACACGTCTTTTAGTATATTTTAGCGGCATGGTTTTGAAACGCCAGCACAGGCTGTATGTGGTAGACGCGAAAAACTCCGACTTCGGGATGATATTCCGCTATGCCGGTGTACCGGTTGCCACAAATATAAAAGAAATCATCCAGATGCTTACTGAACTTGTTGAGGAAATGGAAAAACGGTATTCCCTGCTTTATCGGGCTGATAGTTCAGAAGGACTGGATTTCCGGGAAAAAGGGATGCCGGGATATATCCTTATTTTTGATGAAATCCTGTCCGTGGTGTCCTTTGCGGAAAAAAAGGATAAGGAGCGGATTGAAAAGCTGTTAGGACAGATTGCATTAAAGGGAAGAGCCGCAGGGTTCTCCATCGTCATTACGGCGCAGAAGTTAAATGCCACTGACCTGCCTAAATCCATTACGGAACAGTGCCAGACGCGCATCATCTTAGGGAAGTCAGTCTCGGACGAAACCTTCCATCAGGTAACCGGCATGTATAAGAAGGATATCGGAACGGTATATCGGGGCGGCAAGGGGAAAGGTTATGCAGTCACCCCGGAAACCGACAGGCCGGCCTATATCAAAACGCCCCTGCTCTCCGGGAGGCTTGCCAATTACGGGGAATTGTTAAGGAAACTAAAGAAAAGGGGGGCGAACCCATATGGGGAAGGACGTTAAGGCGTTCCATGTACTGGAACTGGAAAACGGGGAGACCTGCATCATCAGCACGGACAAAAGGCAGATGGCGCGGTGGTATGCACTGGATTATCTGAAAGAGAAGCCTGTGCAGACAGAGAACGGCTACCGTGCCATTGTTTCCGGCGGCTTCCGTTTTACACCCGCCTTTCGTAAGATGGAAAAGTGAGCCGCCGCCCTCTTCTGCCGCCGTGCGTCCTGTGGTGACTGCGCGCCTGCTCTTACGGATGCCGCACTGGGCAGGGGATGGCGGCCGGGGCGGCCTGCCGCCAAAGGCCGCTGTATCCCTGCAAGTGTGCGGCGGCAGGGAGGGAGCGGGCGGCGCGGCCACCACAGGACATGCAGGAGGCAGGATGGGGGAAGGCGGCGCGGCATTGCCTTACTTGACAAAAGGCAATGTTGCGACGGAAACACCAGAAAACACAGAAACGGAGGAAAATGATATGGATGCAGACGGCTTGCGTTCTGATAATTACAAGGAATACAACAGGCGTACAACAGACTATGGGAACGGGAGGATAGAGATAGCGGCTTACCATTCCCCAAGACTCCGCTACATGGGGAGCGGCAGAACGCCATCCGGCAAGGAAGCCGAAACAACTGATGAAGCACAGGAAGCACGGACACGGCAACAGATATACGCCATCCGAAGAAAGATAAAAGGATATGCTCTCTGTAACGGCTTGCAGGAACAAGAACGCCGTACTGCCGGATGCTGTCCGCTGTTTCCATCATGGCATCATCATCTTTGACCTTGAAAGG
>ERZ808028.855-NODE-855-length-21503-cov-8.680388_pt1 | contig 21503 bp, 24 predicted proteins | sample MGYA00380184_ERZ808028 | MGnify/ENA primary metagenome ERZ808028 (study PRJEB31490, sample SAMN06133397) | mouse gut metagenome | isolation source: J8_1 | host: mice | place: China: Chengdu | collected 2015-05 ...
AACGTTGGCTCTACAATTCCAAGTCTGTGTACACCATTGTCAAATATGAAATTTGCTGTCTTTCCAAGCTGATAGCCGTCATCATAACCTATAATGCATCTTCCTTCGCTTAATCTGACCATCTTTCTTCCTCTCCCTTCTATACATTTGATCCTCTGCACGATATCTTCCCCTTCTTTATGTATATCTGCAGAATACTTGTTCCTTCCGTGTCGCATTATCCCGTATGGCCACCTGCGGGTACTCTGCCAGAAGCTGGTCTTTTTTTAACATAACATCCTCCATACTCCTGCACGAATACCACCATCCAACACGCTTCCCTGTGCCATCAATCGGATAAACATAGATGCCCTCCCATGCAAAATCATCCATATTTGCACGCACATAAGCATTCAATTCGATGATAAAATCAGCCAACAGGGCAGCCATCACATGCATGGCTTCTTTGCTATCCTGCAGCGTCTTAAAAGTACCAAGGCTTTTTCTGTAGTTCTCGTCCTCATAAAAATATTCAATCCACAGATCAAGATAGATACCTTCGTTGTTCCCATAGGCAAGATTACTCCGCAGGTCAAATTCACAGTTTGAGATTGGCAGTACATTTCTTGTTGCAAGTCCATAGTCCAGAATATCGGGCAGCCTGTTCTTTTCTTTCAGGATCATCACTATCCTGTTGAATAATTCATCTGTAGTCATTGGTCTTCTCTTCATATAAAAATCCTCCTGTAAATAAAAAGAATCCCCATACCGCAAAGGGTACAGGGAAATCATATAGTGTCTTTATCATAATATATATCTGTGGATACTTTACATTCGACATTCCCATATTCTTTTTCAGGCCGCTGACTAAACCATCATAGACAGTCATAACATCCCTACTATTTCTTCAAGACGAACTACTCTCCTTCATAAGTCCATACCAGATTTTCTCTGACAATATGGACTGCTCTCACCATGCGGCATTTTTTTGCATGGCAAGCCTTCCTTATCTTCTGGATTTATGGTTTATTTACTCAACGGCTATGTGCTAACACAGATGATCTGAATTTGCAATCATTCTTTTTACTTCTCAATTTATCATTTTTCGTCGCTTTTTCGTCAGGTTCCTTTAATTGAAAATCTTCTCATACTAATATAAATAGTAGAAACAGCATTGGCGTACGCAAAACCGTACGCTATAATATGACAGAGAGAAGATGATGTCATGACTGCAATCAGTGTAACAAAGGCAAGAGATAATGTCTATCAAATACTATCTGATGTTAATAACAATAGTCAGCCAATCACAATCACGAATAATCGTGGAAAAATGGCTTTCTCATATCAGAGGACGATTGGAATGCCATTCAAATATAAATCTGATATTTCCGTTCAACGATACAGCCATGGGCTAAATGCTTCTTCAGGCACAGGATCCGGCACAACAACCGACCGGTATTCATTGGGTCTGGAAGAGTATACTTCAACTGTAAAGCGATATGCATTATCCGATTCTGCCAAAAATTCCGGCCTGACACGGATTCCATTATATCCTACCTTCTTAATATATTTTGCATCCCATATGTTATTCATTATATAGTTACCGGCTTTGTCGTAGACAGTCACATTAAAGCAGTCAGTATCTTCATAATCATCAAGATTATCCCATGTTGCATAGTACAACCTTCCTTCTCCTTCACTGTCCTCATACATTCTCCAGGAAAGCCCTGTCGGTATTGGCAGGAACGGTGCATCTTCACCGGTATATTCAAATGCATCTGATACTACATAGGGGCTGTCAGTATAATGAATCCCATCGCCTTCAGCAGATACCGCAAAATAATAAAACCCGTTTTCAGAGAACAACCCTCCTATGTTCATTCTAAAAAAAGATTCTGACTGGACAGCCCGGTTACCTCTCATACCTCCTTCACTGATCCATCCGCTATCATCAGGTTCCGGCGGAGCCGACATATCTTCCCTGTAGTACACTCTCCACGCGTATTCTTCCTCATCCTCCTGCATTCCCGAATCTTCCACGTGTCCCCATAACGCTATCCCTGTCTCCCCATCCCAGTGAGGATTCTCTGGTGCAGGCAGCATAATCAGCTCTGAGGTTCCAGACTCCATATCACCATGAAATTCTGACTGATACCATGATAATCCACACACGGCAACAATACCGGCCAGCATCGCTGCCGCTGCATATAAAACTCTTCTTTTTACATGGAAAAAAGCGTTTCTCACCTGGCATACCGACTGATATCTTTTATCCGGATCCAAATCGGTACATTTCCGAATAATCCTTTTATAACGCGGCCTAAAAACCTTGTCTCCCATAAGCTGCCCCAGCGTCACACCCATGGAATAAATATCCGCCCGTTCGTCAGTCTGCGCAAATCCATACTGTTCGGGCGGTGCATATCCTCTTGTACCCAGCAGCCTCGTATCCTGCTCCAGATCATCCTTCGGCATCCTCGCTGCGTCAAAGTCAATCAGGCGAATATGCCCGTCTCTTGCCAGAATGATATTGGAAGGCTTAATATCACGGTGGATGATCCCCTTCCCGTGCAAATATTCCAGAACAGAACACAAATCTTTAGCAACAGATAAAAATTGCTTCTCAGACAATTCTTCACTGCCTGCCATATCTCCTTCAATATATTCTTCAAAAATTATCGTGCGGTCATCCGTTACAGCCACCTCATACAAGTCCGGTAAACATGGATGCTTACACTCCTGTAATATGGAATAAATCGGGTGTTGTCCTTTTAATATTTTCCGGATAAAAATTCTCCCGCTGTCTTTTTCCTGTACCAGATCAACCGTACTTTTATCGCTGTGTTTCAGTGATTTAATCTCATTGTAGTACATATATTCTGTCCAGCCTTGTCATTTTATTGGTTATTTTATATAATTATAGCAAATAATCTATTGGAGACACAACATGAAAAAAAAATCTACCGATGAATTAAATCATGAAATCAAAGCCGCCACGAATATTGAAGACTATCTGATCAAAAACAAAGAGCATATGCTCACTTCAAATCTTCCCGAATATTTAAACAGGCTCTTAACGCAAAAAGGATTAAAAAAAGCCGATGTGATACGAAGTTCACAACTCGGCCGGGCATATGTGTACCAGATCTTTTCCGGTAAAAAGACCCCATCCCGTGATAAGCTGATCGCCATAGCATTCGGGATGGGTCTTTCTGATGACGAGACTCAGAAAATGTTAAAACTGACCTGCAACAGGGAATTATATGCACGGGATAAACGTGATGCCTTGATTCTATTTGCCCTGCTGAAAAAGAAGACAGTTTTTGAGATAAATGAATCATTGATTGACCACGGTTTCAGTATTTTAGACACTACAAAGGAATAACTGTCTGTTAAAATATCTCCAACCCCGGACAAACTCTGGCTTTCCGACCACTTACTTAAATTACCAATTTCAGTGAAGCCCTGAGAATCGTACAGGATCGGTTAAACAGCAAGATAATCTACCCATTCTCTAACTGATTCATACAATACTTTTCGACCATCTGAATGAATTCACCTGCCACCTCAATCTGTCGCGCTGTTTCTTCACAACTGGCTATATAAAAATCATCATAATCGCTGACATGACGAATTTCCTCTGCTTCACTGATTTTTCTTCCTGTCTCACGTGAAAATATTTCAGTTTTTACATAATCTTTATTAAAGTTACATATTGCATCCTTATGCCGTTTATATGCTTTTCCGGTTAAGCATGTACCGCATTAACAGCATAATAGGCCCGATTATTAGCTCCTTTATATTCTTCAACAGCAAACAGAATTTCTGCTGATTTTAAAGCATCTCTCGATGTCTAAAGCCGATACAAAACAAGATCCTTCTTTGTTCCTGATTCGCCCTTAGGCCGTTCCATATAATATGACACCCTCCTTTTGAACATTGGCATAAAACGGATAGTTCGCAACCCACATCTCAAAAAATTTTTCACTCTTGGTAATAGGCTTTATATCAACATCATTATCTAAATTAAAATCATATGTCATATAGGCAAGCTGTTGACTATACTTTTTCAATTCTAAATCAGACATATCCAGTAAAATCATTATGTCTGAGTCTTCGCTAAAATCTCCTCTTGCATAGGAACCATACAAAATAATCTGCCTAAGATGATCTCCATATATATTTTGTATTTCAAACACATACCGCTCCATTAAGTTCTGTATTGTCTGTAACATTTCAGTCCCTCCTTGGCAGTACCAAACCACTATATATCATTGCCTGATTCCTAATCCTTCAAAAATATCAAACTTCATTGATAATATATCCATTTTTGCATTTATTCACAACCCTCGCTTTCGTCATTACCCTCATCTGCCATAAATTCTCGTATCTCTTCTATATTTGTCACAAGCGGAATCATAGATGCAGATGGCATTTTTACCGAATCCATAGCAGAGACATCTAGCGCCTCCGCAAAATCTTCTGCCTGTCGTGGATCTGTAATTCTTACATTAGCAAAAATACTTGATAATGCCACAAAACTACCTCCTCATAAATAGATATTTCTTCGCTCTGGCTTTTTATTTGCCTTTATTATATTGCAATTCACCTCAAAACAGCAATGCAAACTGTACGTCCAAGATACACTGCCCCTTAATAAAAACTGTCATCAGACACGGACAAAAAAGAGTGGCTCCATGATGGAATAATGTGTCATGGAATCACTCTCTAATTTCTCTTAAACACTGACAATAAAAGATTCGTTGTAATATGGAATTAATCCATCATGTGTCATAAACTTCATCCCCTCCGACTTTGCCTGTGCCTCGTCCGGCAATTCCTCCGAATCCAGTACTGCCCATATTGCGATATGTGTATCCAGCAAAATCTTCATCAGTCATCCACCCCAAACAATCCGGCAATTTCATCATTGCACTCGTCTATATCATGACCGTCCGCAATAAATTTTTGTCCTTTCATGCTTCCAATCCTACGTTTTTTCTTTTGTATAGCAATGTCATGATTTATTGCCATGCTTTTTGATTCTGCCGGAATCACGAATCGCTGTATCATTTCCAGAATAAAACTCAGGCTATCATCGGAAAGTCCTTCCAGAGACTGTGTAATTTGATTCTGTAATGTTGACATACCAGACCTCACCTTTCTCAACCATCCTATAAAGTCTTCTACTTTCAAAATTATTTGCTATCATTATAATATACATATCATTAAAAAACAAACATTTTATTTTCACCAAAATTCGTCTGAACACCTATATGACAGCCTGATTTTCTTACATATTTCTCAAAATTCAAAGCACCCTCAACCCCTGATAAACACTGGGTTTGACGGCAGTTACTTAAATTGCTAATTTCGGTGAAGCCCTGAGAATCGTACAGGACAGATTAAACGAAAAGAACTTCTATGCCTTTAATCCGGGCTTTGACTGCACGAAATAAAGGTCAATGAAATCAGCGGTTTATTAAAAACGAACCATACTGATTAAAGTAAATTCAAAAAAGGGGAAAGCATCAGCCATTATTTGCCGGTGCTTTCCCTTTCTTCCGTTATCTCTTCCTTCTCCAAATGAGACATGCAATACACTTCCACCAACTGTATACCTTCTACAAAACAGCGTCCAGCGTCAATATCTCAAAGCCCGCTGCCTTGCCTTTGAGCTGCGGCAGCTCCTTCAGCGGCGTCGCCTGGATCCGACCCGCCAGCGCATCGGCCACGGCACGGGAGATATAAATTGTACCGGCAGGGGCGTTGGCCTCCAGTCGTGCGGCGGTATTCACCGTATCGCCGATGGCAGTGTAATCCATCCGCATGGGTGCGCCGATGTTACCCACCACTGCCGGGCCTACATGAACCCCAATACCAAAAGACACAGTCTTCCCATATTCCTTTTGCAGCATCTCCTCCAATGGCTTCGCCCCCTCTGCCATAGCTGCCGCCGCGCGGCAGGCCAGCATGACATAATCCTCCTGAGGCAGGGGTGCATTCCAGAATGCCATAGTGCAATCTCCCACGAACTTATCCAATGTGCCGTGGTTATCCATGACGCATTTCGTGGTCAGCGTCAGGTACTGATTCAGGATCTCCACCACCCGCTCCGGCTCCAAAGCCTCCGACATGGTGGTAAAGCCGCGGATGTCCACAAACAGTACTGCGATATCACACTTTTTTCCGCCCAGCTTCAGGGCATCGGAACTGGAGCCCATCAGCTCGGATACGATTTCCGGCGCAACATACCGCTGGAAAGTCCGTGTCACCCTTTGGCGTTCCAAAGCGGCCTGGGTATAATTTGCCGCCAGACACCCCGCAAAAAGTATGGTGACGCCCGCAGGAACCCACAGAACGTGGAGCACTAAGCCTTGCCGGTAAGCGCCCAGGCACAGCACCACCCAACCCCCGCACAGCGCTGCCCACAAAAATGCAGCCCACTTCACCGGCCTTCTCCAGAAGCAGGACAGCGCCACAAGCAGCAGCACAAACAGCAGGGCCAGCTGCACACTGTCCCCCACCTCAGCTTTATAGTCCTCCCACAGCAGGGCCTGGACAGCATTGGCCTGATACTCCACACCGTACATAAGCTGGGCGTGGTCTGCCGCCGTCACATAGCCGTCCTGCAGGCCTGCAGCGTAGGGACCGATGAGAACGATCTTACCGGCAAAACGGGCCGGATCCACACTGCCGGACAATAGATCTGCCACGGAAATGGACTGACTGAAATCTCCCGGCGTGCCGCAAAAGGGCAGATACCAAAAGCCTCTGGAATCGGTGAACGGGCGGTTCACGTGCTCCCCACCATGTACTTCCCGGTACCGTTCCGCCAAAACCAGCGCCATGGAAGGCACCTGTGTCCCGTCCGGCATGGAGAAAGCCAACAGGTGGTGGCGCAGGATCCCGTCACTGTCCAGCATGGCGTTGATATGGCCCTGCCCGGTCACCTGCCGCAACGCCTCAAAGGGTTGGTCAAAGGAGAGCATCTGGTATCCGTCCAGCCGGTAATCGTCACCGTACTCTATCAACCCCATTCCGAACTCCGCCGCACAGGCCACGATCACATTGCCATGGCGACTTGCAGCCTGGGCCAGCTGCGCATCGGCAGCCGGGTCGGTCTCTCCCACAAACAGCACATCCAGGCCGATGACAGCCGGTCGGAAATCCTCCTCGACGTTCAGTGCTTCTACGGCCTGGGCCAAGATACCCCGTCCCCACTGGGAATAGGGTCCCAGTTCCTCCAGCGCCTTCTGATCAATGCCGATCAGGACAATCTCTCCGTCCGATGCCATACGTCGCTGGTAAAGGGCATCCGACACCGCCAGATCCGGGACACGCAGCACCCCTATTCCTGCCAGCAGGGTGAACGCCCCTGCTATGGCCAGAGCGGCCGCCCACAGGGACAGGATACGTCTTGCCTTACTCATACGTTTACCTCAAACTCTTTTTCCTCCGCCTGGCCGTAAAGTCCTTCCCAACAGCGGCTTTCGATAAACTGCTCCGTCAGCTCCGGATCCAGTTCGCCATCCTTCACCCCAAAGCGCAGGATCCGAATGGCCTGCTCCACGGTCTTTGCCTTCTTATAGGGCCGGTCACTGGCCACCAGCGCATCGAAGATATCCAGGATCGTGATAATCCGCACCTCGAATGGGATTTCATCGCCTTTCATCCCCCTGGGATAGCCTTTGCCGTTGAGCTTCTCATGGTGGGCCGCCGCCCACTCCGGCACATGGGCCAGTTCCTGTGAAAACCTGATCTGGGACAGCATTTTGTCCGTCATCACCACGTGCCTGCGCATTTTTTCCAGCTCCTGCCGGGACAGAGTGCCTTTTCGAATGGACAGCATTTCATATTCCTCGTCGGTGAGCCAGCTCTGCTCCCTGCCGTCCTGATCAGTGTAAGTACGCCTCCTCAGCCCGTCCAGCCATGCCAGCTGATCGTCTGTGACAAACTCCGCTCCATTGATGTTGTCGATCTGTTCCTCCGCCTCTCTAATGCTCTGATGGAAAGCCTCCAGGCCGCCGCTGTCCGCCCGCCCCTCCAGGCAGTCGATCCGTCTGGTCAGCCAGATTTCCGTCAGCCGGCTCTTCAGCCGCGCCGCCTGAAGCGGAGACAGCCGCCCGGCCTTGTCCATCACCTCCAGAGGTGTGGTGACCTTGCCGATATCGTGGAGCCAGATGCCCATCAGCAGTTCCTCACGGCGCCGGAGGGAGAAGTGCGGCTCCTTTGACCGTGTGTTAAGCCAGTCCATGAACCGCTCACCACACCTGGCCATGCGCCGGGAGTGATCCGCGTTGTAGCTGGAACGCTCATCAATGGCGGTGGACATCACCCGGACAAATGAGTTGAACAGCCCCTTGATTTCACGGATATAGCGCACATTCTGGATGGCCAGCGCCGCCTGGGAAGCCACCGATTCCAGCACAAGCTCCATATCCGGAGCAAAAGGGCACACCTGCCCATCCCCATCCATGGCGTTGATGAGCTGGAGCACACCCAGCTTCTCCCCGCCCCGGCTGCGCATGGGCACCACCAGCATGGAACGGGTACGGTAGCCGTTGCGGGCGTCGTACCTCCGGGGACCGGAGAAATCGTAGTCCGGACTGTGATACACATCCTCCACGCAGATGGTTCTGTCCTCCAGCAGGGCCAGTGCACACACATTTGCCCGTTCCAGCGGAACCGGGGGCATTCCCTCCCCGTTGGAATAGTTTTTCAGCGTATTGTTGCGGGAAATCCGGAAACGCAGCACATCTCCGTCCAGCAGATACAGCGTCCCCGCGTCGCACCGGGCCAGCTCCATCACGCAGGACAGTATCTCCTCCAGCAGCCGCTCCAAATCCCGCTCGGAGGAGAGCTTCACGCCGATTTCCAGCACCTTTTTCATATCTTCCAGTCTCATAACCCGATCACCATACCCTCTCTGGCAAATTGAATGCGGCTGTCGGTCCGGCATGCCAGCCGCTCCTGCTCCCGCACGGACAGGTCAGAATGCTTCCTGCCATAATGTGTCATCAACATCTGCCCTGCCTGCGCCGCCCGGCCCACTGCAAGCCCTTCTTCCCAGGTGGAATGGCCCCAACCCCGAACCAGTTCACCGGGGAAAAAGCCGCTGTCCCATACCAGCACGTCAGCCCCCCTGGCAAACTGTGCCATCCGGGCAGCCATATCCTCTTCCAGTTCACAGTCCAGAGCATACACCAGGCTGCGGCCGTCCCAGTCCAGTCGGTAATAAAAACACCCATCCGGGTGATTCCCTTCCAGGGCGGCAATCGTCAGCCCCGGTGCGCCTCCATCCGCCAGGGTAAACGGTCTGTCTGCCCGGACTTCATGCACCTGCACCGCCGCCCTGCACTGTGCAAGCCCCACCGGCCAAAAAGGCGGCCCCACCAGGCCATTAAGCGCCTGCCCAAGTCCCGGCCTGCCGTAAAGGTGTATCTGCGCCATCGCATCATGGAGCAGCGGGAATATGAACAAACCCATCACATGATCCAGATGCAGATGACTGATCAGGATATCCACCCGCCGCATCCTCCGCCGCACCAGCTCATCCCCCAGCGCCACAAGGCCGCTGCCCGCATCCAGCACCACCAGCTCATCCCCCCGTTCTATGGAAAAGCAGGAAGTATTTCCGCCATAACCGGCATAATCCGGCTCCGGCACAGGAGCCGAACCCCGTACTCCCCAGACTTTCAGTTTCCATGTATCGTCCATATGTCCACCTTTCTGCCCTTATGCCACTTATCACGAATCATACACTGCACGACTTCCACCGGGATTTCAGAAAAGCACTTTTGTCAGTCATACTCATATAAGACATAATGACCGCTGCTACTATCACTGCGAATCAATTTCCCATCCCCGTCATATGTATAAGTATCCTCCCAGAGAAGCCGACCATCAACCACATCCTCCGATCTGGTTATACGGCCCTGCGTATCATAATAGTAAGTTTTTTCGCAACTGTAGTGTTGTTCATTCGAGATAGTCACCATTGTCCGATGATCCGCCGTGTCCTCTGTAACCACATTATGCACAAGTTCACCATTATTGGAGACACCGTCTATGATTTGTGACTGCAAGGTTCCCGCGTCATTGTATTCGTAAGTTAAAACATAGGCAACCGTTGGACTATATTCTCCTACCGGCTTTCCTATGACTTTGGCAAACCTCCCTTGTTCATCCGCGAAGTATTCCGCCTCAGCGTACAGCTCACCGTCTGCATTGTACGTCAATGACCTGGAATAGGTGTACATATCCCGCAGGCAGATGGGATCAACGGGGTCCTGTACGTCGATACCGGCGTCGTCCTTGACCTCCTCGGCCAAGACTTCGTCGTCCTCCAGCTCCGCTGCCACAAAAGCAGGAACGGAAGAAACGGTAAAGGGCTTCACTTCCAGCGTCCCCCCATCCGTCAGGACTGCCATCTCCCCGGCACTGACCGTGGCGGACTGGCCTTCGGCAGTGACCGTTACAGTGCCCTCCAGCAGGGCGGCGGTATTCTCCGTCACCCATCCGCAGGTGCCGCGGATACCCACCATCATGGAGGATGTGCGGATCTCCATCGTCTCGTCATCGGCCAGCGGCTCGGTGACATTGAAAAAGAGGCTGCCGGACTGGATCTCGATCGAAAGGTTTTTGCCGTCTTTCGAAATGGCGGCCTCACTGTATTCATCAAGCTTCGCAAGCTTTACTTTATCCAGATCGATCCACGCAAAACTCTCGGCCTCCGTTCCCACGCCGTACCCACTGTAAAGCCCGAGGTTTTCCGCAGGCTCCACGCTCTGCCCCTCGGCGTCGGAAACTGTCACTGCTCCCTCCGTTTTGCGCAAAAACATCGTAGCGGCGCTTGCACTCATTCCCGTGCTGTCGGTGCCGCCGCACCCGGCGCAGCCCAGCGCAAGACTCAGCGACAAAAACAGGGCAATGCCCCTCCGAAAAAGCTTCTTTTCTCCATGTCTCATATCGTGGTTCTCCTATTCTCTCTGTTCTTTACCTAAACGCGTCCAGGTTGGTCCTCCTCTCCGTTGTTTTTGGAGATGGTATCCAGAACCGAAACGCCGGCGTGGAAAAGTCGGATGTCCGGATACTAAACAGACGCTCAGGATTCAGGAAATGTCGTGTAAATTTCACGCACATACGTATATTTGTTCCAATAGTCTTTCCACTCCTCCCAAACCTGCTTTTTGTTACTCGCATCATCCACAATGCCCTTTTCGTTGTGGATGGCTACCCACTTGCTTCCCTCAAGGGGTCCGGACTCACGAGATTGACCCCGCATGGCAAAATAATCTGTCATTCCCCAGTCCTCACGGCCGCCGTCCTGATCGGCAACAGAACCGTAATAGGTATCGTCAAATATTCCCATGTTATTGGCATAAGTATCCACACCGTCAGTCTGGCAGCATACAAACAGCCTGCCGTCCCGTTCCACCAGCGAGCAGGCATACCGGGTAGCATTCGTAACGCCTATGGGGACAGACCCCACCAAAGCTTCCGGCCCCTCCGGCTCCATCCGGTAGATCCGGAAGAAGAAACGCCCGTTGGAGACTCCCTCCTGAATCACCAGCAGTTCCGGGCTGCCGTCGGCCTCAAAATCGATTACCTCGGAATAGACCACATCCTCCAGCATGTCTACCAACTCCTCATAAGTGGTAGGAATACGCAGGCCACTGGCCCCGTAAACAGCCTGCTGCAAGGACTCGTCATCCAAAATCTCCCGCGCAACAAAGTCGGGAATCGAATCAAAGGTAAGTTCCCTTACCTCCAGTGCGCCGTCCTGCGTGAAAACAGCCTTTTCTCCAGCGGTGACGGTGACGCTTTTCTCCCCGGCAGTAACGGTCACCGTACCCTCCAAAAGGCCGACCGCGTTTTGCGACATCCAGCCGCAGGTGCCGCGGATGCCCACGAGCATCGTAGAAGAACGGATCTCCATCGTCTCGTCATCGGCCAGCGGCTCGGTGACGTTGAAAAAGAGGCTGCCGGACTGGATCTCAATCGAAAGGTTTTTGCCGTCCTTCGAAATAGCGGCCTCACTGTATTCATCAAGCTTCGCAAGCTTTACTTTATCCAGATCGATCCACGCAAAACTCTCGGCCTCCGTTCCCATGCCGTACCCACTGTAAAGCCCGAGGTTTTCTGCTGGCTCTATGCTCTGCCCCTCGGCGTCGGAAACTGTCACCGATCCCTCCATTTTGCGCAAAAACATCGTGGCGGCGCTTGCACTCATTCCCGTGCTGTCGGTGCCGCCGGTGCCACCGCTGTCAGTGCTGCCGCACCCGGCACAGCCCAGCGCAAGACTCAGCGACAAAAGCAGGGCAATGCCCCTCCGAAAAAGCTTCTTTTCTCCATGTCTCATATCGTGGTTCTCCTATTCTCTCTGTTCTTTATCTATACGCGTCCAGGTTGATCCAACGCAGCTTTCCGTCCATGTCTCCACCTGCCAGCCGCTGTATAGGCCCAGATTGCCCATGAGGCCAACGCACTGCCATCAACGTCAGACACGCCGACGGTCCCTTCGGTCCTTATCAGGTGCATGGTGGCAGCGAACTTACCGCTTCCGCAGGCGGCCGGCTGCAGGACTGCTCCAAACAGAAACGCGGCCATACAAATTTTGTCAGAATTTGCACGGAGAAAACAAACACATTATACCAAATGGGTCGGCATATTTCAATAAAGCGATTCATTTCATCCCTGGCCGCCCCGTACCCTGCGACCAGTTCATTCCGCCGTCTCTGATATTCCTCCTGACCGGCAAAAAGGATATGCCATTTCGGTAACAGCATACCCTTTTGCTTTTGCATAATTCAAGAAGCGGAACTCTGCTCTACCTCAATCTGCTGTCAAAAACATTAACGGTAAAACTGAGACTGCATTGAAAATAACGCCTTATATAATCCACCCTTACTGTACAATTCGTCATGGGTTCCATACTCGATGATCTGCCCGTTACGAAACACCGCTATTACATCACAAAATTTGGCGCTTGACAGCCTATGCGAAATATATACTGCGGTTTTCCCCTGCACCATTTCATTAAATCTTTGATAAAGCTCATATTCAGCTTTCGGATCCATGGCGGCAGTCGGTTCATCCATAAAGTATAGCCCCGTCCCCGCAACTCTCTAAAATGGCGGTTTGAACGGTATGTAAAACTGTGTTTTGTGTTTCTTCTTTAAATTATCCTTCGAAAAAAACATGACCACCGCCATGCCTTTTTCCCTCACAAATATGTCGTCTCATTTTCCTGCCTGCGGCCTATTCTCCCAGGCTATGTACCATCTCTCCTTCCTACCCCTACATGAATTTTTTCAGCACCCCCACATTCTTCTTTGCCAGCGCCTTTTTCGCCACCTCCAGTTCCTGCCTCATCTGCTCATTTTCCTTCCGCAGTCTTTCTACCTCCTGCTGGGACATCGCAAGCTCATGGTTCATCGCCATGTCCAGGACCTCACGCCTGGGATCTGCCAGGCCCGCCTGCTGTTCCAGGGCACGATCGATCTCCTTCCTCACCTGCGGGTTCTTATAAAAGAATCCCCTGGACAGGCCAGTCCTCTGCATCAGCTTCTGGATGCTTACCTTCTCCCCATCATCCACCATGCGGACAATCTCCCGTCTGGCCTTTTCGATCTTTGCTTCACTGGCCTGCTTATTGACCGCCAGCATCCTGTCGTATTTGTTCATATTCTTCCTCCCATCCGTCCAGACATTCCAGGATCTTCAAGGACATCTGATGCCTTGCCTGCCGTGTCTCATCCGCCAGGGTCTGGTTGCTCATTTTTCGATAATATTTTACATTGACCAGGCTGCTGTGGCCCAGGAGCCTGGCAATGGTCCAGTCATCCAGGTGCATCTCTGTCAGCCTGACTCCGTACATGTGGCGGTACATATGGGTTCCGAACCCGAAGATCCGTCCATTGTCATCCCGGATGTCCTCCCGGTAAATGAGGCGGATGACCCTTCCCTGTAGTGCGCTGTACTGCATGGGGCGCTCCGGATTCTTATCGCTTACAAAAATGTATTCCGTTTCGCCATATTTCTCTTTTGTATACCGGATCGCCTTCTGGATCAGCATCGCCAGTTCCCTGCTTATGGGCTTTATATAGGTGCTGGTCTTCATCTGCCGGATCCGGATCAGATCCTCCCCATCCTTCTGAAAAAGGCAGTCTGTCTGAAGAGTGAGGGTATCGGATATCCTTGTCCCCAGCATCTGGTGGATGACCATCACCCTGGCTATCTGTTCCTCCATCCTTGTGATGGCGGCGTTCAGCCGTTTCAGTTCCGCATCCGAATAGGTCTTGAATTCGGCCCTGGGCATGGACGGGATGTCCCGGCTCAGGAACAGCCCATTCAGGTTCCCGTATTCCAGAATCCTGCTGATGCTTTCCATAAGGGCGCGCAGCCTGGTCAGTTCACTGCGGAGCTTCTTTGGAGCCCCCTCCTCTGTTTTTAAATAGGTCAGGTATTCCTCCAGGAGCTCCCGGTCGAGCTGGCGGAAGGACTGGATATCCGGATGCCTCTCCCGCAGGAATCCCGACAGCCGCCGCACGGCAGTCAGTTCCCTGGAGATACAGGCAATGGCCTCGTTCTGCAGGTTCAGATAAATTCCCTTTTTAGTCTCTTCCCGAAGTCCAGCCTGGGAAATTTTTGTAAAATTGATGGTCTTATAATTCTTTACCAGATTCCCATGGAACGGGACGCCCAGCTTCTCCAACTCCCAGATGTCCTTTTCCTTCTCCTCCCTGTCATCTTCCGGCTCCAGAAAATCCAGAAGCTGTTCCACATATCTCATAACCCCAGGCCTCATCCGGTAAGTATTCCCGTAGTTTCCCTGCCTTTCATAATTTAACGGCATCCCCTCCTCCAGCATCCATGCCTTCAGTTTTCGGAACCATGTTTCCCGGTTCCAGTCCAGGAAATGCTCCAGTTCCGTTCCTTTTTTCGCCAGGAAGCAGCAGAGGCGGTTATAATCGCCCCGCTCGTTCAGAAGGGTAATCATGGATATTGTATCTATCCGTTTCTGGATAAAGCCTGCCATCTCCTCCTGCAGGGCTGCGGTGGGAAGCAGTTCCAGATCAAATGCAGCACTTTTTCCCATATATTTTTTCTGATGTTCCGTCAAGTCTTTGTACCCCTCCATATCTCTGAAATAAAATTTTGTCACCATCAGTCCCCGCCCCCTTTCAGGCAGGCCATCAGGCTGTTTCCGGGCTTGGTGAAGAACTCCCCGCTGGCTCTGTCGAGCCGCTCCGGCATGTAGTCGATGTACTGGCGGGTCATCTCCTCATAGGCATGTCCCAGATAGTCCCTGACTCCCTGGATGGATACCCCGCTGTCATAAAAACGGGTAGCCACTCCGTGTCGGTAATCATGGGACCGGAAGAGGTATTCCCCATCCTGTATCCCTAATTCCCGGCAGCACCGAATCATCTGGCTCCGGAAGGTCATGCTTTGGTAAGCGCCTCCCTTTTTATTTTGGAACACATAGCTGTCTGCCTCAATGCTGTGTTTTTTCAGATACACCTGCATGAGCCGGTAAATTGCTTCAGGGATTGGAATCCGCTTGTATGTCCTCAGCTTTACCTGGTAAACCTGGATCCATCTGTCTCGTCCCTGTATGTAGTAGGCATCCCCCTTCAGGCTGCACACCTCGCTGATCCGCAGCCCGATCCCCCACAGGTGCAGGTACATGAGCCGAAGATGCTCCGGGAACCGGTACAGCTTTTTCAGGATCTCATCGGAGACCTGCTCTTCCACGCTCCGGTCATGGTGCAGGGGAAGCGTCTTTTTCAGGTAATATTCCCCGTGGAAGGGGATCTGCCCCACATACTCCCTGGCCTTGAGGAATCCATAAAAATGCTGCAGGGCCATCACCTTCCGGTTGAAGGTCTCCGCCGCCAATCGCTTTTGCTCTCCGCCATCACGGTCTGCTGCAGGTCATTGGTGTTGGCCCGCTCCATCCGGTTCTTGCTGGCGGCGTTGCTGATGATCTTCCGCTCCTCTGCGGCGTTCACATGACGGGTATAGATCCGAAGCGTCACCCCATCCTTCTCCCCCAGTCTTTTTAAGATGGCCTGTTCCTCCGTGGAAGTAGGGTATTCCCTAAGCGCCCAGACACAGCGGAAGGTGTTTCCGCAGATGAAGTGGTCTGTCTCAAATTTGATGACGGAGGGCGCGACCATGTCCAGGAACTCCTGGATACGTGCCTCCTCCGGTGTCCCGACCGGGACATTTTCTGCTCTTTTCAAATAAGCACCTCCAATCCGATCAGGCGGGAAAGCCTGCCATCCGCTCTCCCCGCCTGGTTTTCAGGCATTAAAAAACACCGGACACATCCCTGCATCCGGCGCTTTGCCGTCTCATCATTCTTTCTTCTGTTTATGCTTCTACTATAGGGCGGGAGACTGTCCCATCCCCTTCTGCTCCTGCCCCTCCTTAGGAAACGGGACCTCAAACAGCCGCAGGATCTCTTTCTGGGACTCAAACTCCCTCTCCGCAATAAATTCCATAAATTCCCTGTCATCCCTGTGCGCCCGCTCCAGCAGGGACACATAATCCCCCCGCAGGATGGGCGGCACGACTACAGGCAGGTATCCGTCCTGAATTAGCGCCAGGTTCATCAAAAGCCTTGCCACCCTGCCGTTCCCGTCCTTGAAGGGGTGGATGAACACAAACCTCTTGTGGAGCTGGGCGGCAAATTCCACGGGATGGTATCCCTCCCTCTCCTTCTGTACCCAGGCAAACAGACGGTCCATCTCCTTTTGTATCTTCTCCGGGGCAGCCACGGGATACTGCGACCCTGTGATCAGCACCCGGACATCCCGGTAGCGCCCGGCATACCCCGGCTCAATATTCTGGTAGAACAGCCCATGGATCTTCAGCACGGTCTGCTCGTCAATGCGCCTGTCCCGGAACACGGAGAACATAAAATCATAGGCTCTGGCATGGTCCACCGCCTCCAACACGTCCCGGAGCGGTTTTCCGCCCACCGTCAGGCCGTCCTCCAGGAGCACTTTCGTCTCGCTCTCTGTCAAGGAGTTCCCCTCCAGCGCATTGGATGTCCATGTCAGTCCGATCCGGTAATAATCCTGGATCTGCCCCAGCATTTCGCCTTCCATCGGACGCAGCCCATGGATCTCTTTCTGGAAAAGGTCTATTTTTCTCAGTATCTCCATCCTGTCACCATCCTTTCAAACCCATTGACATCATACCACAAAATCCCCTGAAAGGGTAGGGTGAAAAAGCGTTCCCGCCTAATCATCCGGAATGATCCACCGCTCCCCGTCAAAGTCCTCAAACTTCTCACTGGTCACGTTCTGCTCATAGTACACAGCCATGATCCGCTTGATGTCCTCGCTCCCCGCCCGGCTGGCAGAAAATCCCTGCTCCTTTAAGGATTTTTCAATGCGGTCCAGGTAGGAAAACACCTCGGTCCCCTTCTCGTTGTGGAGCCGGATGATGATCAGGAATTCCCTTGCCGTGGCCATCTGCACCTGCATCCGGTCCAGGAAGTTCTGGTCACGTTCCAGGAGCCTGCGGACCACCGGGTTCCTCTCCTCCTCTGCCCGCTTCCGCAAAAAACTTTTGTTCTCCTCGAAGTTCTCCCTGCTGTTTAAGCACAGCATCTCGATCTCCGCCACGCCTTTCAGCACATTCATCAGGGCGTACACCCTGGCCCCTACGCTGGAATCGGACAGCACCGACAGGTTGGTGGGCCGGATCATGAAATACACCAGGTCGTCCCCATCGTAAGTCTCCAGGCTGTAGTCGCTGACCGCCTTCGTGTTGATGAGCTGGCGGGTGGACAGCTTCTGCTCCCTGGCCTTTTTCTCTTTTCTGCTCATTGGTGAAACCTCCATTCAAAAAATTGCTGCCGGAAAAAGAACGCTCCGGCATAGCAGAGGAAATCCAGGATGCTGGTATCCTCAAAGCGGATCGTCAGAAACCCATAGACAGCAGTCAGGATCGCCGGGATGACGATCCCCGTCTGGGTAATGGCAAGGACAGAAAGAAGGACACCCACGCCTACGATGGTGAGATCCCTAAGCTGCCACAGCCACATGGTCGCCTTCGCTTTCAAGTGGTCCGGATAAATATACATCGTTCACTCCCCTTTCTTAACATAGCCTTATCTCTTCCATTCCCTGAATGTCTTCTCCACGCTCCTGTTTTTCTCCCGGTTCCATAACAGACCGGACAGAGGAAGAAGGAACCAGCCGTATGGGAATCCCCAGCCTTTTAGCCTCCGCCTCCTCCGCTTTCATCCCGGCAGACATCCGTTCCCCGCACAGCCAGATTTCCTCACAAGCTGCAAGTACCCTCCGGCCCATCTTAAGCCCAGCCTCCCGTTCCTTTGGCACCCGGTCATCCAGAAACTGGGGATACATCAGGTGAACCGCCACCGGCGTATACCCCTGTGCCGCCGCATACCGGCAGGCCGCTTTCGCAAACGCCACATTCCCTTCCACATCCCCTGCATAGGGGGACGCGATATATACCAATTTACCCTCTGTCATTTTGCCACCGCCTTTACTACGGTTCTGGTCATGTTAATAGCGCTCTGAGCCGCATAGACCGTACTCATGATGTTGGCCCTGGTGTTGGTATCCAGCCCGAACTGCCCGGCAATCCTGGGCACCTCCCCGGCTGAGAGCATCAGTCCAAGCCCCAGAAGCGCATGGTCTTTCAGCACCATAAGACCAGCGATCAGGATCGTTGCCTGCAGAAAAGCTGTCAGACACAATCCAATGACCTGCTTGCACCAGCTGGTAAAGCCATCCAGGTATCCCCTGGGGATGCTGAACATGTAAAGGCTCCCCACCGCAATCTGGATCACCAGGATCCCGCCCCGCTTTAAGTTGGCAAAGAATACCTTGATGGTGGCGTATCCCATCATGATCAGGATAAAGATCATCAGAATAGGGCTGGTGATCTCCGTCAGGCCGCCGAAAACACCGCCGCTGCTCATGACCTCCTCCAGACTCGCATCCTGCAGGGTGCCGATGATGTTATTGGCAAGCGTGCCCACATCCGTCCCAAAGCCCGTGATCCCTGCCGTAAAGCTGGCCTGCAGGGATACGCACAGCTGGTAGAGCCGCACCGGCACCACGGAGAACAGCCCCACTGCCAGAAATCCCTTCACGGCATTCAGGGCCGTATCCTTCACGCTGCCCCTGCCGGACTGGTATTCGATGCCGCACTCAAACACGGCCACCACAAGTCCTACTCCGTACAGCGCCCATCCAAACTGGAAAAAGAACTGCACGATTGCCTGGACCCAGGCCATCTCAAACAGCTCCGCCCCCATATTTCCCATGGAGGAAAAAAAGTTCCCAAGGAACCCGATGATCTGCCCGTAGATCCAGTCCACGATCTGCCCAAGAACCGTGTCCGCCACAAAATCCCATATAAACATAGGTCTGCCTGTTCCTCCTTTCTTTTTCCGGAGACCAAAACACATGGACTGTCAGGACATGTCCATCCCCTGCCCGACACCATATTTCCAGCACAGCCTGGGAACGATCTCCGGCAGCATCTCCCTGTTCCAGCAGCTGCTGATGTCCGGTCTCAGTTCCACTTCCGAAAGCCCTGCCCTGCTCTCCTGGATCCAGTCCTTTTCCAATGCCTTTTTGATCGTCCAGTCATATCCGCTCAGGGCATAGCCGTCCATGGACGTGCAGTGGTCCTCGCTGTCATAAAAAGCACCCACCAGGGGGCTGTAAAGCCGCATCTTTACGGGCGCTTCTGTTTCTTTATTCTTCATTTCCGTTCCTCCATTCCTCAAAATCTGTCAGGCTCATCTGTCCTTCCACCTGGAAATCCTCCATCCACCAGGAAAACACATCCTCCGCCGTCCGCCATCTGGTCTTTCCTCCGTCCCTGTGGATCACCTCCAGCATCCGCCCGAAGGCCTTCGTATAGGCATGCCGGTAGGTGGGGAACAGGGCGAACTCCTTCCACCGGTTCTTTCCCGCCATGGGACAGCCGATACAGCCCACCCGGTAGAATCCCATCTCATACAGCGGGTTCATGGGAAGGCGTTCGCTGCGGATGTATTCCCATACGTCCCGGTCCGTCCAGTCCACGATGGGATTGCAGATCCGCTTCCCCTTTAAGGCACAGCTCTCGAACAGCCTGCGGTCCTCATCGTTGTCATTGTTCAGGATGATCTTCTTCCCCGGATCTGCCGTAAAATTTTCATATACACCCCGGTTGTTCTTCTGCTTCACGCTCTCTGCCCAGCGGACCCCGGTAGTGATGAAGCGGTCCCGGCAGGTGGCCTCCTTCAGCACCTGGCAACAGTACCGCTGCAGTCTGGTGGGCGGAAATTTCTTCAGGGGGATCAGGGTCCACATGGTGACCCGCTCCCCCTTGTACACGGGATAGTTTATTTTGCAGGGTACCCCCTGCTCCTCCAGTCTCCGGAAGGTGTCCCGCACATAGTAGATGGTCTGGGGCGCATCCGCCGTGGTCAGGTTGTGCTGCACCTCATAGGGGATGCCGGACCGCCTTACGATCTCCCGGCACACGCAGCTGTCCTTCCCTCCGCTGTCCGTGACCACCAGGGGACTTCCATACAGGGCAAAGGACATCTGGGATGCTGTCCTCACCCGCTCGATCGCTTTCTGCTCTAAATCCATCCAAAAGGGAGTCAGATATCTTTTCCCTGGCCAGGAACCCCGCCTCCTTTCTTTCTGGTCTTGTTTGTGCGCACAAAAAAAGCGCTGGTCCGTCAGCGCCGCAGTCCTTTCCTGTTTTTCTTTTCTGTTTCTGCTTTTTTACATCCTTATCTCAAATCCGCCCACCTCCCTTCCGAATTCCTCCTCCGTCAGCAGCGACAGGTTTTCTCCCCGCTCCGCATCCCAGAACCCCGCATGGAACCGGATATTACCCGCCTTCAGGGTCCCGCTGGCAAACAGGTCTCCCCAGCCATGGGCGGCGATCTCCTTCCATTCCTCCTTGAGTCCTGCCAGCTCCCGTTCGGTCAGCTCTCCTCTGGTACTGATCCGGGCAACTCCCCACAGCTGTCCCTGATGTTCCTCCACATCCGGGACGATGGATGAGATCTTCCCCGACAGGAGCTGGTTATAGAGGGTCTCCGCCAGACCGCCTGCCCCATACTCCCGCATGCTCTTTGCGATCTCCTTTCGGATCACGGTCTGGAATGCCGGCACCTTCTCCCCATGAAGGAGCGCAGGGAAAAGAGGATACCCTGCAAAGGTGGTCAGGGTCAGGGGGCTGTACAGCTTCAGTTCCTGTCTTTCTCCATGATCCAGACAGATCGGATGTTCCCGGTTGACTACCACGCCATAGAACGTTTCCGCCGCCCCGGTCTCCCGGATCTTCTCCGCCCGTACCTGCGATAATCGAAATGATCTTTCAGTCCTTCCGGAATGGAAAAGCCTTTCTGCTCCAGATAGTAGTGTGCATAGCTTTCCGGTACCAAAAATGGAAATGGCAGAAGCTCGTAGATCTGATGGTTCTGGATGATGCGGCAGCACTCCTCCATGGTTCCAGGG
>ERZ808028.856-NODE-856-length-21404-cov-3.185117_pt1 | contig 21404 bp, 22 predicted proteins | sample MGYA00380184_ERZ808028 | MGnify/ENA primary metagenome ERZ808028 (study PRJEB31490, sample SAMN06133397) | mouse gut metagenome | isolation source: J8_1 | host: mice | place: China: Chengdu | collected 2015-05 ...
TTATATTGTGTTGACGGATATTCAGGGTCTTGAGGACTTCTTTGGCGACATGGACTTTAAGGTGGCAGGTACGAAGGACGGTATCACGGCAATTCAGATGGATATTAAAATTCACGGTCTGACAAGACCGATTGTCGAGGAAGCGATTGCCAAGACAAAAGATGCGAGAATGTACATTTTAAACGAGATTATGATACCGTGCATCGCACAGCCGAGACCGACGGTTGGCGAGTATGCGCCGAAGATTATTCAGACAAAGATTGATCCGGAGAAGATTGGTGATGTGGTTGGTCAGAGAGGTAAGACCATCAACGCGATTATTGATCAGACAGGCGTTAAGATTGATATTTCGGATGACGGCTTTGTGAGCATCTGCGGTACGGATCAGGCGATGATGGATAAGGCTTGTGAAATGATTAACATTATCACGACGGACTTTGAGGAAGGTCAGATTTTCAAGGGCAAGGTTGTGAGCATCAAGGAATTTGGCGCGTTTATCGAGTTTGCACCCGGTAAGGAGGGCATGGTTCATATTTCCAAGATTGCGAAGGAGCGCATTAATCATATTGAGGATGTTCTGACACTCGGCGATACGGTTACGGTGGTATGCCTTGGCAAGGACAGAATGGGAAGAATCAGCTTTTCCATGAAGGATGTGGCACAAAACTAAATAATGTTTGTATTTTAGGACAGTCTGTTTTAGGCTGTCTTTTTTTTGTGCCCTGTTCGTTTTGTCCCGTATCTTTTTGTAATATTTCCCGTATGCGGACATATATTGAGATAGGGACAAAGGTGGTGAGGACGTGGAATTGGCAAAATTTTTTCCCGAGCGGCTGCGGCAGAGTTGGACAACGCTTGGATTAGATGTCAATGCGGTGCGGGAAATCAGAATACGGGTAAACCAAAAGGTCAGGGTGATTGCGGAGCGGGAAATCGGACTGCCGTTTGTGTACGGTGAGCGGGAGTTAGAGGACATTTTCCGCTACCTGTGCCACGATTCGGTGTATGCATATGACGAGGAGCGAAGACAGGGGTTTCTAGCCGTGGAGGGCGGACACCGTGTGGGAATTACGGGGGAAATTACGCGGGTTGACGGCGGGTATCTTGCAAAGTATATCCGCTATATCAATATTCGTATTGCGCACGAGAAGAAGGGAATCGCAAAGGCGGCAGCGCCGTATCTGCATGGTGTGTGCGGCAGGGGAGCTCCGTGCAGCACATTGATTATATCGCCGCCGGGGATTGGAAAGACGACGCTTCTTCGGGATCTTATCCGCATTGTGTCGGATGGGGAGTATGGCTTTTGCGGATGCAATGTCGGTGTGATAGACGAGCGGGGAGAGCTTGCAGGAGCGTACCGGGGCGGTGCGACATTAGACTGCGGTGCGCGTACGGATGTGGTTACAGGCGGTGATAAGGGACATGGCATCGGTGTGCTGGTGCGGACGTTTTCGCCGCGCGTGGTTGCAATTGACGAGATTGGAAAGGAAAGCGATGCGCAGGCAATTTTACATGCCGGAGTAAGCGGCTGTGCCGTGTTTGCGACCGCTCACGGAAGTTCCTTGGAGGATGTCTGCAAAAACAGGGAATTGGACGGTCTGATAAGACTTAAAATTTTTGAGCGGATTTTGGTACTTTCGGCAGATGAAAAGGGTTTGCGGTATTTTGAAATCGTTGATCAGGAGGGAGTGAAGATATGTGGCAGAAGCTTGTTGCAGGAACCTGCGTGATGACCGGAGCGGTTGGATTTGGACTTGCATTGTGCGCAGAGCTTGGAAGTGAGATTGCGCACTTAAAAAAGCTAAAGGAGTTGCTGCTTTACATAATCGGTGAAATTACTTATCTGCACAGACCGGCGGCGGAGATTTTGAGTATGGCAGCACAGCGTATGGGCGCGCCGTATGCGGCATTTTTGGAACAGACCGCGCAGCAGCTTGAAGCGCGCGGCGGACTAACGCTTCCCGAAATTTGGAGCAGCAATATTCATATGCTGCAGCATGGGGAAATACCCAAGGAGGCGCTGCGGTATTTAGAGCGTATGGGTACGTGTTTTGGTTGTGAGGGGGACAAGATGCAGATTGAGTATTTTAGTCTCTTTGAACGCGAGTTGGATGAGAGAATATCCGTTCTAAGTGCAAAGCAAAGTGAGAACAGCAGATTAATCAGTGCACTGAGTGCACTTACCGGGGTGCTGTGTATTGTTCTGTTCTTGTGATTTTATGTGTGGGATTGGAGAGAGAGGATGGAAGTAAGTCTGATTTTTAAGATTGCTGCGGTAGGTATCTTAATCACGATTTTAGGACAAGTGCTCAAGCACAGCGGACGGGAGGAGCATGCCTTTCTGATTAGTCTGGCAGGGCTTGTGCTGGTGCTTTCCTGGATTGTACCGTATATCTATGAACTTTTTAATATGATACAGGATTTGTTCGGTTTGTAAGGAGAGGAAACGGGAGGTTATAAAGTATGCTGCAAATCTGCGTGCTTGCAATCACGGGGTTGTTTGCCGCCCTTGTTATCAAAAAAGACAAGCCGGAGTATGCGTCGTTTATTATTATGCTGGTGGGATTTTTCATCGCAATCCGTGTGCTTTTGGTGTTGGAAGGCGTTGTGGAGGAGTTGGAGGGCTTTCGGACGCTGATTAGCCAAAATGCTACCTATGTGCGTCTGCTGTTAAAGCTTGTGGGCATTACGTATGTGTGCGATTTCGCTGCAAGTCTGAGCAAGGACGCAGGACATTCGGCGCTTGCAAACCACATTGAGCTGTTCGGAAAAATGGCAATTATGGTAGCGGGACTTCCCGTAATCAAAATGATGATAGAAATGCTTGAGGAAATAATGCGATGAGTGAAGAATTAAATTTATGGCAGGACATTCTTCCGGATCTTGGGATGGTGGACCGGCTCCTAAAGGAGCTGCTTCCGCAGAAAAACGTGAGTTCTATGGACTTTATGGAGGATGTGCTGAAGGGAAACTGGGTGCTGGAGCCGGATTTGTTTTGGCAGTATCTAAAGGAAGCGGCGCTTGGGATGATGGCAGACTGGAAAAGCCTGTTTGTGTCCATTCTTGTGCTGTTTCTTGCGGCGGCGGTGGTGAACGGCTTTATGCAGGCGTTTAAGAATGACGGAGCGGCACATGCCGCAAGGACTTTTTTTATACTGTGTGAATTGATTGTGCTGGTCAATGCGTTTCGGGATGTGCTTGCGATTGTGAGTGAGGCGATGGAGCGTATGCTGGAATTTCTGAAAATTATGCTGCCTGCGTACATGATTTGCATTGCGGCGGCAGGTTCGGGGCTTACGGCATTGATTTTTTATAAGCTGTTGTTGGGCTTCCTCTGTCTGATAGAAGGGATTATTGCAGCGTCGCTTGTGCCGATTGTGGAGGGGTATGTCATGCTGGGCGTAGTGGAAAGCATATGGGGCGAAGGGCGCTTTCAGGCGATTATGGACATTATGAAGAAAGTCGTGCAGTGGGTTATGAAGGGAATGATTGTTTTGCTGTCGGGCAGCAGTATTCTCCAAATAATAATAACACCTGTAATGGATAAAGCAAACGCCGCAGTAATCCAAAAAACGGCGGGTGCCATTCCCGGAATCGGGGATCTTGTGGAGTCAGTATCAAGCGTGACGCTTGCTTCCGCCATTGCGGTTAAGAACAGCTTGGGTGTGCTGATCCTTGTTGTGCTGATTTTGCTGATTGCGGCGCCGGTGATTAGGGCATTTATGATTATTGCGGTGATTAAGGTCAGCAGCGCGCTTGGAAGTATCTGCGGGGAGAAGCAGATGGTAAAGTGTGTTTCCTATATTTCTGAGGCAGGCATGCTGCTGCTGCGCCTTTTAATAACAGTAGCAACGCTTTTTTTTGTCACGATTGCGGCGGTTACAAATGCCACAAGCGCTGCATTGTAAAGGAGGAAGACGAAATGGAACAGCTGACAGTTGAAATAAGAAAGCTTGTGTATACGGTCATATGCTTCCAATGTCTTTTGCAGCTTACGGCAGGGAGTGTATATCAGCGTTATTTAAAGCTTTTTTCCTATTTCCTGACTATGTGTATGTGTTGTGGAGTGATTTATTCTTTTATCGGGCAGCTTGAGGCGAGTGTCATGTCCGCGCAAAGAGTGTACGATTCGTTTGAACGCGAATGGGGCGCATTGACGGATGCGGAGCGGATTAGGGAGAGCAGTTCTTATTATACGGACCGGATTTGGAACGGGAAAATCGTCGAAGATGCGTATGAGCAATATAAAATAGAAGAGGAAGGAGGGGGACCGGATGCCGCATTGGATGAAGAATAAACTGTTTAACGGGCAAAGACCAAATAAAGAAACCATGCTGATTTTATTTTTAAGCGGAATTTTGATATTTGTAATTTTGCTGCCTGTTGATAAAAGCGGAAGTAAAAATAACGGCAGTTATAAAAAACAGAATGAAGTTTTGGCGCCACAGACGAGCAGTACAAGAAGTCCGCGCATTGCGGAAGAGATGAGTTTGCAGGAGTACAAGGAAACGCTTGAATGCGAACTGGAAGACTTTTTGTCGGGGATGTCGGGCATTGGCGAGGTGAAAGCGCTTATTTATATGAAGACGTCGTGGGAGTATCAGGTGGAGAAGGACGGGGACAGCAGGGCGCAGGCACAAAATGAGGAGACTGTGTATACGACAAACGAATACGGTCAGGAAGTGCCGTTTGTAAAACGTTATGTCTGTCCGCAGATTAACGGTGTAGCGCTTCGGGTATCGGGGGCGGTTAACGAGGAGGCGCGGGTGCGGCTTGTTCATCTTGTTATGGCGCTTTACGGGCTTGAGGCGAACAAGGTGGAGGTAATCAATTGAAAAAAAGAAGTATAATAGGGCATGCTGTTGAATACTATATAAATAGCAAAGAGAAACAAGGAAGGATATGGTTTGGTGAAAAAAATATTAAGAAAAAACCAGATTATGATTACGGCGCTGGCGGTAATGATAGCGGTTGCAGGGTACTTAAACTTTGCAGGAACGCGGATTGGCGAGGAGGATTTTATCTCCGTGGACGGCAGCGGCAGCGAGCTTACATATGAGATTTCAGACGAGGATATGTATGCCATATCACTCAGGGAAGATACGGATGGAACGATTTCCGATTATTCGGAATATGCGCAGATAACAGGTACGGACGGCGATATTTTAAGCTTGGACAGCGATGACGCCAGTATCACGGAAAATTACCTAAGCAGCGGTATGGAAGGAAACGATACCACCCTTGCGGCGGCAGAAAGTACCGACGGACACGGCGTGTTGGCGTCCAATGCGGATGCTGCGGAGGCAAATGTAATTGAACAGGAAATTCCCGGAGAAGCAGTGTTTACAAGTGCGTCAGGCGTTTCTACCCTTGCGGGCGCAAAGCTTTTAAAGGAGCAGACAAGAGCGCAGAACAAGGAAACACTGCTGGAGATTATCAACAATGATACGCTTACGGAGGATGCAAAGCAGGATGCAATCAACAGTATGATCGTCCTCACGGAAACTGCGCAGAAGGAATCAGATGCACAGCTTCTTTTGGAGGCGAAGGGATACACGCAGACAGTCGTAAGCATCAGCGGTGACGTTGCGGATGTGATGGTTGAAGCGCCGAGCCTTACGGACGCACAGACGGCGCAGATTATAGACATTGTACAGAGAAAGACCTCAATTGCGCCGGAAAATATTATTATCACGGTATCCGGTGCGGAATAATAAGTATCGAGCAGGGGAACGACCTTCTCCCCTACTCGCCGCGCCGGGCACCCCTCAGCGAAATTTCCTTTGGGTGCCCGTGTGCATAAAAAGGAGCTGCGCACACCAGTTTGGTGTGACAGCTCCTTTTGCGATTGCCATCTTGTTTTATTATTTTATATTTCAGTAGGAAGTTTAAATTTGCTAATCTGCGCGTCCATTGTAATTGCCTGTGCTGACAGCTGCTCGCTTGTTGCCGAGCATTCCTGCGCTGTTGCGGAGTTCGACTGGACAACCTCGGAAATTTGGCTGACACCAAGTTCCGCCTGTTTCATTGCCTCCGCCTGATCGTTTGACATCTCGCTGATTGCTTTTGACGATTGTGCAATGCGTTCAATTCCTTCCACTACATGATCAATGGAGGTATTGACAACATCTACAGTCTTGCTTCCGTCGGCAATTGCGCTTAGTGACGTCTCAATCAGGGTTCTGGTTTCCGCGGCAGAGTGGGCGCTCTGTTCTGCGAGCTGACGAATTTGGTCTGCAACGACTGCGAAGCCTTTTCCTGCGTCACCGGCTCTTGCTGCTTCGATAGAGGCGTTCAACGAAAGCAGATTTGTCTGTGAGGCAATGTCTTCAATTTCGGAAATAATGTTTCCAACCTGCTGTGAAGCGTCATTAATTCTGGACATTGCTTCCATCATCGCTTTCATTTCCTTGCGGCTGCGTTCTGCTTCAGCGGCATAGGTACGCGCCTGATTATAAGATTCTTCGGCGCTGTTGGCAGTGATGCGGATATCATCGGAAATGGTTGTTATGGTTGCCTGCATTTCCTCAACGGCGCCTGCCTGGTCGGTTGCGCCTTCCGCAAGACTCTGTGAGGCTTCGGATAAGTTGTTTGCGCCTGCGGATACCTGATTAGATGCTTCACTGATAGAATCCATTGTTTCAACCATCTGTCTTTTCAGCTGTTTCATAGCGGTCAGGATTTGTTCAAAATCGCCTACGTATTTAGAGCGGTCTTTGCTGATAACGGTAAAGTCGGCGTCTGACATTTCCTTTAGAATAAAGCCGACATCGTTAATGATAAACTGTAGGGCAGCCGCCATAGAGATTGTTACGTCAACCATATCGGCAAGCTCATCCTTTGTATCAACAGTCGGGAACGGTGAGCTAAGATCGCCTTGTGCAAAGGTATCTAAACGGTCCTTAATATTATCCAGCGGGATTGCAATACTGTCTGCAATGCCTCTGCCGATAGAAATTGCAAAGATAATTGCAGCAGTGATAATCACAAGAATTACGACAATCAGGATAATCACAAGCAATGCAAGAAAGTCGGACACCGTTTGTCCTTTATCCACCTTAACATCCATAATCTGTGTCAGTTCTTCATAAATTTCGTTGTACATGGGCGCAAGCTCATAGAGCGCTTTGTCCTGCGCAAGCTTGCACTGCGCTCTGTCTGTTGTGGCGCCTTGTGTGATGATTTCCGACTCAAAGCTCCAGTAATCGTCAAGCTTGTCCTGTACCTGTTGATAGAGCGCTTTATTTTCTTTTGTAACCATTGCGGATTCAAGATTGCTAAACTCTGTCATAAATTGGTTTTTATATTCTTCATGGTTTGCAAGCAACGTGTCAATGGCTGCTTGGTCGTCATATCCGATGATACCGCGCATCGCGGAACGGCAATCCGCAAACTGCGTCATGGCTCTTCCGATATCGCCTTGTGCAAAACCATAATCCACAACGGTAGCAGCGTAAAATCTTGACATGACAAACATGGTAACTAAGATTACAACAGATACTGCTGACAGGATGCATGCGATTGTTATAAAGGCTCTGATTAGGCGGTCTCTGATTTTTAGATTGTTCAATTTTTTTAACATAGTATTGCGTCTCCTTACTCTTTGTATTTTGCCGGAACAGTGAAAAACTCCATGTATTCGGATGCGCCGAATACGCAGGCTGCTTTGCGGTTCCTGATATATTTGTTATTTCTTCTGTGCAGTCGGACTGTATGGAACTGTTCAGTACTATCACAGAAATGAGTAAGAATTTAAGGAAAAATGACATTGATTTACAGAAATCATCTATGACATGGAACTTTGAGTAATTAAGTTATGCATTCTCACATATCACGCATGTATGTATGATATGGTACCAAATAGTTTTGATTGTATAATGTTTTTGCTCAGGACAAATAAGTAATATATAGCTATATTATATAATGAATCACTGTATTTGTCCACTGATTTATACAAATTATACAGATTATACGTGTACAATTTGCCGAAAGATGTCGATTGACAGGCGTTATTCCGGTTTGCCTTTTTGGAAAAAATATGATATTCTAAAGAACAGCGGGCTCGTTTTTGGCGGACGCAGCCTTTAGGGTTTTCAGATGAAAATCTTACGTTAAGGAAAGGAACGGAGGAAATAGAGTTGAGCAATATTGCGGAAGAAATCAACAAGCGCAGAACCTTTGCCATTATATCGCATCCCGATGCGGGAAAGACGACTTTGACGGAGAAGTTTCTTTTGTATGGCGGGGCAATCAATTTGGCGGGAAGCGTCAAGGGAAAGGCGACGGCAAGACATGCCGTGTCCGACTGGATGGAGATCGAGAAGGAGAGAGGTATTTCGGTAACTTCATCGGTTTTGCAGTTTAATTACGACGGGTACTGCATTAATATCCTTGACACACCGGGACATCAGGATTTCTCGGAGGATACGTACCGTACGCTTATGGCGGCGGATTCGGCAGTTATGGTGATTGACGCGTCAAAGGGTGTGGAGGCGCAGACAAGAAAGCTGTTTAAGGTATGCGGCATGCGCGGCATTCCTATTTTTACCTTTATCAATAAAATGGACCGGGATGCAAATGATACGTTTGAGCTTTTGGATGAAATTGAAAAAGAGCTTGGCATTGCGACATGCCCCGTAAACTGGCCGATTGGTTCGGGAAAACGATTCAAGGGTGTTTACGACAGGCATAAGAACCATGTGCTGACCTATTCTGATACCCAAAAAGGCACAAAGGAGGGTGAGACGACGGTTATTCCGATGGACGACGAGGCGCTTTTACTGGAACAGCTCGGCGATGAGGCGCTTTTGGTACTGCGTGATGAAATTGAACTGCTTGACGGAGCGAGTGTGGAGTTTGACCTTGAAGAAATCCGGCGCGGAAAACTGACACCTGTTTTCTTTGGCTCGGCGCTCACGAATTTCGGCGTGGAAATCTTTTTGCAGAACTTTTTAAAAATGGCGACGACACCGCTTCCACGCATTTCGGAAGGAGAAATTGTTGATCCGGTGCAAAATGATTTTTCGGCGTTTGTGTTTAAAATCCAGGCCAATATGAACAAGGCGCACCGTGACAGGATTGCCTTTATGCGCATCTGTTCCGGAAAGTTTGACGCAGGCGTGGAAGTAAAGCATGTCCAGGGCGGCAAGGTGATGCGTCTTTCACAGCCGCAGCAGATTATGGCGGACGAGCGAAAGATTTTGGACGAAGCGTATGCGGGGGATATTATCGGTGTATTTGACCCCGGCATTTTTTCCATTGGCGATACGGTCTGTGCACCTAAAAATAACATTTGTTACGATGGAATACCAACCTTTGCGCCGGAGCATTTTGCAAGAGTGCGCCAAATTGACACGATGAAACGAAAACAGTTTATTAAGGGTGTCAATCAGATTGCGCAGGAGGGTGCAATTCAGATTTTTCAGGAATTTAATACCGGTATGGAGGAAATCATCGTAGGCGTTGTGGGGGTTTTGCAGTTTGATGTCTTAAAATACCGTTTGGAAAATGAATACAATGTGGAGATTAAGCTCGAACCGCTTCCTTATGAATATATCCGCTGGATTGAAAATAAGGACGAGGTGGATTTGGACAGGCTTTCAGGTACTTCTGATATGAAGAAAATACAAGATTTAAAGGGTAATCCGCTGCTGCTGTTTATCAACCAGTGGAGTATCGGTATGACGCAGGACCGCAATAAGGGGCTTGTGCTTTCGGAATTTGGACGAAATTAAAATCAAGGAGTAATCGTTCATGGCAGAGTTTAGCAGAATCAAAAGAATAGCGCACGTTATTGGCTTGATAACGTGTGTTATTATACTTGGACTGAGCGGATGTCAGGTGACAGAGCGCGTTCCTGACGCGTCTTTGCCGGAAAGCGGTGAGGACACGCGGTCCGAAACACACGAGACGAACGAAACACAGACACTGGACGAGGAGGAAACGAAACGGGAGATACCGGAAATTTATTATACGTATCATCATTTGAGCGCGCCGGAGCAGGCGCTGTATTTGGAGATTTTGGACGCATTGACGGCGATGTCAGGCGAGGTTGCTGTTTCTACGCTTGACAGCGCACAGCTTGACAGGGTTTTTGAGTATGTCTTAAATGACCATCCGGAGCTGTTTTATGTGGAGGGTTTTAAGTACACGGAACATTTTATGGGGGATGTGCTTACGCAGATTACGTTTGCGGGGACGTATTCCATGACGCGCGACGAGGCGAGACGTTCCTTGGTGGATATTGAAAAAACGCTCACAGGCTGTATGCGTGAGGTGCCGCTCAATGAGGATGAGTACAGCACGGTCAAGTATTTATATGAATACTTGATTGACAATACGGAGTACGATAAGAATGCCGAAAACAATCAGAATATACGTTCTGTATTTTTGGGCGGACGTTCTGTCTGTCAGGGATATGCAAAAGCGATGCAGTATATGCTCCAAAAAGTCGGTATGCAGTCGGTTTTGGTAACGGGCTATACGGGAGCAGAGCGCCATGCATGGAACCTGGTCAGGGTAAATGGCAGCTATTATTATTTGGACCCCACGTGGGGAGACGCTTCGTATTCCTATGGAGGAAGCGAAGCGCAGCAGGCGGAGGATGCGGTTTTTTTGCCGCCGGTTAATTACGATTATTTTTTGGTTACGACGGACGAGCTGTCCAAGACGCATACGTTTGAGGAGTCGGTTGTGCTTCCCGCGTGTGACAGCACACAGGACAATTATTATGTACGGGAAGGGCTATACTTTGACCGCTATGACCGTGAGCAGCTTGAAAATATTTTTGACAGTGATGCCGTGAAGATGGCGGATTATGTTACGCTAAAGTGTGCTGATGAACAGGTGTATCGGGAAATGCTTGCAGAAATAATCGACGACCGTCAGATTTTCGGAATCATTCATGCAAGCGAAGGAACAATATCCTACGCCTCAAACGATGCGCTTTGCACGATAAGCTTTTGGAATATATTTTAATATATAGAGTAACAGTTCATCCCAGGACTTTGCACTACGCTGCAAAGTCCGTAAAACAGCGTAGTGGAAGAGATGCATCAAGCCACCACGAAGTGGTTTTGCATGGATTGATGCTAGTAACAGGAAGCCGAAGGCTAAACTGTTACTATATAGATTGTATATATTCGATTTATACTAGGCAAAATATTGAAGGGTGTGCTATACTATCTATAAAAAGTGAAACTGGAAAAAAGTCAGACTAGGAGGAAGCATATGGACAAGGAAACAGATAAGAGCAAAAACGGCTGTATCACGGATGCTGACGGCTTAGGCACGGTAAAGATTGCAAATGACGTTGTCGCCATGATTGCAGGTCTTGCGGCAATGGAGGTTGACGGCGTGAGTGCGATGTCGGGCAATATTACGGATGAGCTCATGGGAAAGGTCGGTATAACGAATATCGTTATGAAGAAGCAGACAAAGGGCGTAAAGGTAGACATTCTTGAGGGAACGGTATCCGTTGACTTGGCGCTTACGCTTGAATACGGCTACAATATTCGTGCTACCTGTAATAAAGTACAGGAAAAAGTAAAAAGCGCGCTGGAGACAATGACAGGGTTTGAGGTGTCCGATGTGAATATCAGGATTATCGGTATCAAAATGCAGGATAACAAATAGAAAAAACATAAGGAAAAAGGTTGAAGATGAGCAGGCGGGAGCTGAGAGAACAGATTTTTAAATTCATATTTCGGGTAGAATTTAACGACAGGGGTGAAATGCCGGAGCAGGAGCGTTTCTTCTTTGAGGATGATGAGCTTGTGGCAGACGAAAAGGATGCGGCTTATATTTCCCAAAAAGGGAACCACATTATCGAAAAACTGGATGAGATTGACGCGATGATCAACAAGCAGGCGAAGGGCTGGACGACCCAGCGAATGGGAAAGGTTGACCTTACCATACTGCGTCTTGCGGTGTATGAGATTGCGTTTGACGAGGATGTGCCTGCGGGCGTTGCAATTAATGAGGCGGTTGAGCTTGCAAAGCGGTTCGGACAGGAGGAATCATCGGGCTTTGTCAACGGTGTGCTGGCAAAGTTTGTCTAAGGAAAATGCAGGGGGGCAGCCGAAAATGCACAATGTTTACACTGTTGCCCAGGTAAACTCTTATATCAAAAATATGTTTGTGCAGGATTATATGCTGCAATCCATATTTGTAAAAGGGGAAATCAGCAATTGTAAATATCATTCGTCGGGACATATCTACTTTACCCTGAAGGATGAAAAAGGAATAATAGCATGTGTTATGTTTGCCGGCAGCCGCGCCGGTCTTTCCTTCCGGCTGGAGGAGGGGCAGCAGGTCGTGGTTGGCGGTACGATTGACGTTTATGAGAGAGACGGAAAGTACCAGCTGTACGCAAAACAGATTACGCTTGACGGCGCCGGGCTTTTGTATGAGAAGTTTGACCGGCTGAAAAGAGAGCTTGAAGAAATGGGCATGTTTGCGCCGGAGTATAAGCAGCCGATACCGCGTTTTATTAAGACGCTCGGCGTGGTGACTGCGCCTACGGGTGCGGCGGTGCGCGATATTATCAACATTGCAACAAGGCGCAATCCGTATGTGCATATTATCCTTTATCCTGCGCTTGTGCAGGGAGAACAGGCGCCCGCAAGTATTGTAAACGGCATTCATGCGCTGGAGCGGCTTGGCGTGGACGTGATGAGTGTGGGAAGGGGCGGCGGCTCCATAGAGGATTTGTGGGCATTTAACGAAGAACTTGTGGCGCAGGCAGTATTTGACTGCTGTGTTCCGATCGTTTCGGCGGTCGGTCATGAGACGGATACGACAATCATTGATTTTGTGGCGGATTTGCGGGCGCCGACACCTTCTGCGGCGGCAGAGCTTGCGGTGTATGATTTTAACCTGCTTACCGAAAAAATAGCGCTGTATCAGAGCACATTGCAGCATCATATGGAAAAGCGCTTAGAGTGGGAAAAGACGAAACTGGAAAATCATAAACTGCGTTTTAAATATTTAAGTCCTGTTAGTCAGCTGCAGCAAAAAAGGATGTATTGTATGGATTTGGAGGAAAAGCTTTCGGGGCTTATGGACAAGCGTCTGACTGATAACCGTCACAAAATGGCGTTGTTTGCGCAGCAGCTAAAAGGTCTTTCACCTTTGGAAAAGCTGAGTCAGGGGTATGCCTATGTGGAAAATGAAGACGGGCAGGTTTTAAACGATATTCGCAAGGCAAAGCCGGAACAGGCAGTGCGGATTTATGTAAAAAACGGTATGATACATGCAAAAACAACGGGTGTTACGGAGGTGGATTATGGCACGTGAGCTGACGCTTGACGAAACCTTTGAGAAACTGGAGACGGCAATCGGAAAATTGGAGCAGGAAGACATTTCGCTGGAGGAATCGTTTCGATTGTATAAAGAAGGGATGAAGCTGATACAATCCTGCAACGATAAGATTGACAAGGTTGAGAAGGAAGTTTTGAAGCTCAATGAGCGCGGAGAGCTGGAGGAATTCGGATGAAAGAAGAAATAAAACGCCGTACGGAGGCGGTTTGGCAAATCATAGAGGCATATCTTCCAAAGGAGCAGGGGCGGACCTCAGAGGTCATTCAGGCGATGAATTACAGCGTCAACGCGGGCGGAAAGCGTCTTCGTCCGATGCTGATGTGGGAGACATATAAACTGTTTGGCGCAAACGGGACGGTAATTGAGCCGTTTATGGCAGCAATCGAGATGATTCATACGTACTCTCTCGTGCACGATGACCTTCCGGCGATGGATAATGATGAATACAGGCGCGGCAAAAAGACGACCTGGGCGCAGTACGGCGAAGCCGTGGCAGTCCTTGCGGGAGACGCGCTGTTAAATTATGCGTTTGAGACGGCGCTTACGGCTTTTTCGTGTGAAGGAGCAGATGCCGTGCACGTTGCAAGGGCGCTCTCGATTCTTGCAAAAAAGGCAGGAATATACGGAATGATTGGCGGTCAGGATGCCGATATTGCGGCGGAACGCGCGGGAGACGCATTGGAGCTTTCACAGCTTCTCTATATTCATGAGCATAAAACGGCAGCATTGATACAGGCATCGATGATGATTGGCGCCGTGCTTGCCGGAGCCTGTGACGAGGCGGTTGACATCATCGAGCAGGCGGCTTATGAGATTGGGATTGCGTTTCAGATACAGGACGATATTTTAGATGTGACAAGTACCTTTGAGGAACTTGGAAAGCCGATTGGCAGCGATGAAAAAAATAATAAAACAACATATGTTACGTTAAAGGGGATTGACGAGGCATCACGCGAACAAAAGGAGTTGTCGGCTCATGCGATACGCCGTTTGGAAGCGTTGCGTCAAAAAGGGTGTGAAAACGAATTTTTGACGGATTTGGTAAAAAGCCTGATTACGCGTTTGAAATAGGAATTCGGATGAAGGAATTCGGATGAGAAGAAGAAAGGGCGAAGATGTGGCATGATACTCGAAAGAATAGAAAAAGAGAATGACATTAAAGATGTAGCGCCGGAAGACTACGATCTTTTGGCGGAGGAAATCAGGGACTTTCTGATTAACAAGATTAGCGTAACAGGCGGTCATTTGGGCTCGAATTTGGGCACGGTAGAGCTTACAATGGCATTGCATCTAAGCCTGAACCTGCCAAAGGACAAGATTGTTTGGGACGTGGGACATCAGTCGTATACGCATAAGCTTCTGACCGGACGGCGGGCGGGCTTTGAGCGGCTTAGAAAGTACGGCGGCATGAGCGGCTTTCCCAAAAGAAAGGAGAGCGAGTGCGACTGTTTTGACACGGGGCACAGCTCAACCTCCGTATCGGCAGGGTTAGGACTTGTGAAGGCAAGAGATTTGAAGGGGGAAGACAGCACGATTGTCTCCGTAATCGGCGACGGTTCCCTTACGGGCGGAATGGCGTACGAAGCTCTGAACAATGCGGCGCGTATCCGGACAAACTATATCATTGTGCTGAATGATAATAATATGTCAATCTCGGAAAATGTCGGTGGCATGTCAAAGTACCTGAATAATATCAGAACGGCGGACAAGTATCTTGATATTAAGGAAGGGGTTTACAATTCGCTCATGGACAAAAAGCTTGATTCGGTTGTGCAAAGCATAAGAAGGGCGAAAAGCTCCGTAAAGCATCTTGTCATCCCCGGAATGTTTTTTGAGGATATGGGTATCACGTACCTTGGTCCGGTGGACGGGCACAACATTAATGCGATGCTCAAGGTTTTTCGGGAAGCAAAACGCTGCAAGTCCGCGGTGCTCGTGCATGTGCTGACGCAAAAAGGCAAAGGGTTTGCGCCGGCGGAGCGGCATCCGGCACGGTTTCACGGTGCGGAGCCGTTTGACGTGGAAACGGGGCTTCCGTTAAAGCCGAAAACAAAGTCAAATTATACGGATGTGTTTTCAACCGTGATGTGCAAGCTTGGGGACCGGAATGAGGATATTGTGGCAATTACGGCGGCAATGCCGGACGGAACAGGCTTAAAACGCTTTAAAAACATGTATCCTGACCGATTTTTTGACGTTGGGATTGCGGAGGAGCACGCGGTTACCTTTGCGGCGGGGCTTGCGGCAGGCGGAATGAAACCGGTAGTTGCAATCTATTCTTCTTTTTTGCAGCGCGCCTACGATCAAATCCTCCACGATGTCTGCATCCAAAACCTTCCCGTCGTGTTTGCCATAGACCGGGCGGGACTTGTGGGAAGTGACGGTGAGACGCATCAGGGTATTTTCGATTTGTCGTACCTTTCTTCCATACCGAATATGCACATTATGGCGCCGAAGAATAAGTGGGAGCTGTCGGATATGCTCAAGTTCGCGGTCGGCTTTGACGGTCCGGTTGCACTGCGGTATCCGCGCGGCGAGGCGTACGACGGCTTAAAGGAATTTCGGGACCCGATTGTGCTCGGAAAGGCGGAGTGGCTCCTAAATGATCGCCAAATTGTGCTGATTGCGGTCGGCAGCATGGTTAAGACGGCGCTGGAGGTCAGAAGCGCGCTTGCCAAGAAGGGGTATGGGTGCAGCATTATCAATGCGCGCTTTGTAAAGCCCATAGATACTGGCATTATAGATGAGGCGCTTGTAAACCATGAGCTGATTGTGACAATGGAGGAAAATGTGGCAAGCGGCGGCTTCGGGGAGAAGGTGCGGGATTATCTTGCCGAAAAAAAGAGCGATGCAAAGCTTATGACAGTCACAATTCCCGACGAATATGTGGAGCACGGAAACGTGGATATTCTGCGCAGGGAGGTTGGCATTGACGCGGAGACGATTGTGCGCAGGGTTGCGGAGTTCGTGGGAAATCAGGGATAACTGTTGTGCCCATGCACAATTCGCGGGCAGAGGAAGGAGCTTGTTTATTTAAAATGAAGGAACGCTTGGATGTGCTGCTTGTAAAGCAGGGGTTTGCCGAGTCGCGGGAGAAGGCGAAGGCGGTTATCATGTCCGGAAACGTGTACGTGAATGACCAAAAGGAGGACAAGGCAGGCTCCATGTTCGATGAAGCGAAGGTACGGATTGAGGTGCGGGGAAATCCTCTGAAATACGTAAGCCGCGGCGGTTTGAAGCTGGAGAAAGCAATTGAGCAGTTCGGGGTGGCGCTTTCGGGAAAAATATGCATGGATATTGGAGCATCGACGGGCGGCTTTACGGACTGTATGCTGCAAAACGGAGCATCGAAAGTATATTCGATTGACGTGGGGCATGGACAATTGGCGTGGAAGCTTAGAAACGATGCGCGTGTCGTCTGCATGGAAAAGACGAATTTCCGATACATACAGCCTTCGGATATTGAGGATGCACCCGATTTTGCATCGGTGGACGTGTCGTTTATCTCACTTGACAAAATATTGGGGCCGGCATATCAGCTCTTGGCGCCTGACGGTGAAATGGTATGCCTAATAAAGCCCCAGTTTGAGGCTGGCAGGGATAAAGTCGGGAAAAAAGGCGTCGTGCGGGAACCAAAGGTACATATTGAAGTGATTGAAACAGTATTGGCGTTTACGCTTGCAAAGGGCTTTGGGTTGCTGCATTTGGACTTTTCACCCATCAGGGGACCGGAGGGGAACATTGAATATCTGATGCATATTGAAAAAATGCAGGATGTGCCAAAGGCGTTTGATGCCGCGGCATTTGTAAATGAAAAGTATGCGGATTGCATTAAAAATACTGTTGAAAATGCACACGGGGTTTTGGACGTGCCGTAAAAACGGATACGCGGGAAGACTTGTGATAAGATAATATGGGAGCAGGAATGAAAACATTTTATATTTATACCAATACATTAAAGGATACGACGGGAGAGCACACGAAACACATACGGGATTATCTGACCTTAAAGGGCTGCGTTGTGAAAGATCAGCTTGACCGGACGGTGGAGGGCATGCTGGTGCTTGGCGGCGATGGCACAATGCTGCGTGCCGCAAAAGAATATGTAGGAAGCCATGTTCCGATGATCGGCGTCAACCTCGGCACGCTGGGTTATCTCGCGGAGGTGGAGTGGGAGGAGCTTGAAAATGCGCTGGATGCGCTGATTAGCGGACAGTATGAAATTGAGTCGCGCATGATGTTAAGCGGCATTCCGGTGGTATCGGGCGAGAGCATGATGCCGCAGACGGCATTAAACGATATTGTTATCAGCAGAAAGGGTGCGCTGCATGTCATCAACTTTAATATTTATGTAAACGGGCGTCTTTTGAGTACATATAGTGCGGACGGTATGATTATATCGACGCCGACGGGGTCCACCGCATACAATCTGTCAGCGGGCGGTCCGATTGTGGAGCCGCGGGCGCGTCTGATTATGATGACGCCGGTATGCTCGCACACGCTTGTCAACAACCGGACGATTATTCTCTCAGAGGAGGACGTCATTGACATTGAAATCGGACGTTATAAGCCCGGTGAAAAGCAGGAGGTAGACGCAAGCTTTGACGGGCGGTGTCCCGTAAACCTGAACGAGGGCGATAAAATCCGGATTATCCGTTCGGATAAATTCACGAAAATTATCAAGTTAAGCGATGTCAGCTTCCTTGACATTATGCACAACAAGATGCGTATATTCTAGTCCAAAGGGGATTTCTTGATGAAGAGGGAACGGCATGAGGTGGTGGTAGACCTCATTAACAAATATGATATTGAGACGCAGGAGGAGCTTGCGGCTTATCTGCGGCAGGAGGGCTTTGATGTCACGCAGGCGACGGTATCAAGGGACATCAGAGAATTGAAGCTGTCCAAAATTTCCGCGGGAGGCGGGAGACAGAAGTACATTATTCTGTCAGGCGGCGATACAAATTTGGGAGACAAGTATATCCGCGTACTGCGCGACGGTTTTGTGTCCATGAATATGGCGCAGAATATTCTCGTGATTAAGACGGTTCAGGGGATGGCAATGGCAGTTGCGGCGGCGGTAGATGCGATGAAGCTGCCGGAGATTGTGGGCTGCATTGCAGGCGATGATACGATTATGGCAGCAATTAAGACGGTCGAGGACACGCGGGCTGTTATGGAAAAATTAGAGGATATTATAAAAGGTTAAGTAAACGGTTAAGATTGAAAAACGGAGATTCGGTAATTTATGCTAATAAGCTTACATGTGAAAAATCTGGCTCTGATTACGGAGACAGAGGTTCATTTCAGAGAAGGATTAAATATTTTAAGTGGAGAGACAGGAGCCGGTAAATCGATTATTATCGGCTCTGTTAATCTTGCGCTTGGCGCAAAGGCGGATAAGGATATTATTCGAAACGGCGCGGAATATGCGCTTGTGGAACTGGTGTTTCAGGTGGAAGATGCGCAGACGCTTGCAGCGTTAAAGGCGCTTGAAGTTTTGGTCGAGGAGGACGGGCTGGTCATTATTCAAAGGCGGATACAGCCGAACCGCAGCACTTTTAAAATCTGCGGGGAAACCGCAGTGGCAAAGCAGGTTAAGGCAGTGAGCGAGTTGCTGATTGACATTCACGGACAGCACGAAAATCAATCGCTTTTGTATACAAAGAATCATATGGAAATTTTGGATTCCTTTGCAGGCAGTGCGCTTTTGCAGGTCAAAGAGGCGCTTCGGGAGGAGTACGGCGCATATCTTCAGATCAAACAGGAGTTAGGCGGACTGAACACCGATGAGGGTGAGCGTGCGAAGGAACTAGGGCTTGCGGAGTTTGAGTACAATGAGATTGAAGAAGCTGCGCTGACGCAGGGCGAGGACGAAGAGCTGGAAAATCTCTTTAAAAAGATGTCAAACAGCAGGCAGATTGTGGAGGCAGCAGGCAGGGCGTATCAGTTTACGGGTAACGGCGAACAGTCGGCGGCGGACTTGGTAGGACATGCCGTGCGGGACTTGCGAAGCATTGAGGGATACGACGGAACAGCAAAGGAGCTTGCGGATGAGCTTGAAAATATTGACGCGCTGTTAAACGATTTTAATCGCGGCATCGCGGAATATATGGCGGATATGGAATTTGACGCGCAGGCGTTTGCGGATACGCAGGAGCGGCTGAACACGCTTAACCATTTGAAATTAAAGTATGGTGGAAGTATCGAAAGTATATTCGAATATCAGACGGAACTTGCCGAAAAAATCGAGAAGCTCAAAAACGCGGATGCCTATAAAGCGCAGCTGGAAGAACAGCTTGCAAAAAAGCAGGCAGAACTTGAGCGTCTTTGTGCAGAGGCGTCGGATATGCGTACGAAAGAGGCGAAACGCCTTGCTGAGGAAATGACGGACGCGTTGACGGATTTGAATTTTCTTGATGTGCAGTACGAGATTCAGGTGCGGGGGCAGCAGGAGCTGTCGGCGTCGGGCTATGATGATGTGGAGTTTATGATTTCGACCAACCCCGGCGAGCCGTTAAAAAGCCTTGGCAGCGTGGCGAGCGGCGGCGAGCTTTCGCGTATTATGCTTGCGCTAAAGACGGTGCTTGCCTCAAGGGATAAAATTCCGACCATGATTTTTGATGAAATTGATGCCGGCATCAGCGGTAAGACGGCATGGAAGGTATCGGAAAAGCTGGGGCGCATTTCAAGAAATCATCAGGTTATTTGTATCACGCATCTTCCGCAGATTGCGGCGATGGCGGACACGCATTTTATGATTGCAAAGCAGGTCATCGATAACACCACAGTGACGGACATTCATGAGATGAGCGAGTCGCAGGCAGTTGACGAGCTTGCAAGAATGCTCGGCAGCGATGAACTGACCGACACCGTGCGCGAAAATGCGCGGGAACTGATGCGAAACGCGCGGGAGAAAAAGCAGGAGAAATAAAATGTCTAAATTCAGGTGGCGATATTTGATGACCGTTTGGAAGTGACTTCACCGGGAATGTTATTGAATAATGTTTTTGTTCAGAAGATGAAGGAAGGATACTCTAAACCAAGAAATCCGGCGATTGCAAGAGCATTTGCTTATATTATTTACGGAAAATGAAAACACAAAAGATAATCAGGAGACTAGGAAGCAGCCACAATGGGCATTGGGAAGTGATGATCGAAGAGACTGAACAATTATAATGTAATTATATAAAAAATAGTAGAATAATCTGCTCACCACGCCGCAAAAAAGGAATACTAGAAACGAAGCAAAGCCGCATAAACACTATGTTTTTGCGGCTTTGCTTGTTCCTGTGGCTGTGGTAAAAAAATCTGTTTTGACGCCCATTTGATGCCCTAACTCGACGGACAGATATAAGCCGCCATAAGAAGCAGTAAAAAGATATGCCCGTCAAAGCTCTAAATCAGTGCTTTTTTTCTTTGCCTTGCCCTTTGCTTTTTTTTGCTCGGCTTCCTTTGCTTTTGGTGGGTCTGCTTTCCCTACTGTGTCATGGTATACGTCAAGCACTTCTTTCTTCCGTTCAAGCCGCACGTCCACATATCGCGCTGTGACTACTTCAAAGTTCATAGACAGCCCAAGTCAGGATTTACAAAGAAGATGTCATGGACAATAAGACAACAGAGAGTGTCCTCCTATGGGCGATGAACCGTTTTAATGGGGTAATGGACACACGGTATTCAACAGCCAATGTAAAACATGAATGCTATGATACGGACAATGCCGCCGAAGTGTTCGAGCACTTCGGCGGACGGTATTTCCCGAACAGGCTTGGCGATGATTACCGCAGCCCCAGCTATTTCAGGGATTCCATCGCAATGGCTTTTACTGGAACGGAATGTGACGGGATACTGTATAATGGACCGTTCTGCGCAGGGATTAGTCCGGCAGAACTGTATGCAATATCCCTTCATGAGCTTTCTCACATATTCTGCGTTCACAATGAGATCGGAGGCGGGAATTTTTATGAAAAATACTGCGGCGACAGCAGTGATACATATACAACCGGCGTATTGAATGCGGGATATGTCGTATAGCGGGAGTTCATAGCAGGGATAATAGCGGACTATGTGTCCGAATACAGCAT